>Ga0209086_10000155_pt1 | contig 59852 bp, 68 predicted proteins | sample M_130207_XF_Meta_FD_187312 | JGI IMG/M metagenome (GOLD analysis project Ga0209086, IMG submission 187312) | Freshwater microbial communities from Lake Montjoie, Canada to study carbon cycling - M_130207_XF_MetaG (SPAdes) (version 2) | ecosystem: Environmental > Aquatic > Freshwater > Lake... | reverse complement strand
CTGGTGCAACAGGTTCTTTTAATTATTTAACTTCATCTAATATAATTTCTGCACCTAAAGGTATTACCGGTGCTACTGGTTCTTTTAGTAATATTTATTCTTCTGGAAATTTAAACATTGGAGGTTCATTAACTTTTGTAAATGGGTCTCATAGTGGAATATTATCAGCTTCTGGTGGAATTACTGGTTCAACAGGTTCTTTTAAAAATATTTATATTTCTGATACATTTAAGGTTGCTGGTAGTTCAGATTTTAGTGGTAATTCAGTTTTTGACGGTAATGTTACACATAATGGAACAATTACATATACTAAAAACATAATTCATGACACAATTGTTACGCATACAAAATTATTAGTTGCAAGCGGAGGTATTACTGGTTCTACTGGTTCTTTTAACAATATTTACGCTTCTGGTATAGTTAATTTTATTCAAGATATAAGTGTTAATAGCATTTCAATTGGATCTGGAGGAGGTGATTATAATAATAATACTTTGGTAGGTTATAATGCATTTAATGCAAATTCAAGTGGACAAAAAAATTCTGCTTTTGGGTATAATAGTCTTACAGATAATACTGATGGTTCATATAACTCTGCTTTTGGGTATAATAGTCTTTCTAACAATATAAACGGAAGTTATAACTCTGGTTACGGCAGTGCGTCATTTGTAAACAAAACAATAGGTTTAAATAATACAGCAATAGGTTATTATTCTGGTGCTAACGATGTCTCTGGTAACTATAATACATATTTAGGTTCTTACGCTGGTCCTATCCTAAACTCACAAATTTACCAAAATTCAACAGCAGTTGGCTATGGAGCTATAATAACATCATCTAATCAAATAATGCTTGGAGGTAATACAGGTGCTACAAATTATTATCCTCAAGTAGTAGCACCTGGTGGTATTACTGGTTCAACAGGTTCTTTTAGTAATATTTATTCTTCTGGAAATTTAAACATTGGAGGTTCTTTAAATTTTGTAAATGGGTCTCACAGTGGAATATTATCAGCTTCTGGTGGTATTACTGGTGCAACAGGTTCTTTTAATTATTTATCTTCATCTAATATAATTTCTGCTCCTAGAGGTGTTACCGGTGCTACTGGTTCTTTTAGTAATATTTATTCTTCTGGAAATTTAAACATTGGAGGTTCATTAACTTTTGTAAATGGGTCTCACAGTGGAATATTATCAGCTTCTGGAGGTATTACTGGTTCAACAGGTTCTTTTAATTATTTTAATGTTGATGCTTCTGCTGTTTTTCATGGACCTGTTACTTATTATGGACCTGTAATTGAAACTCAAGACACTATTCATAACACAATTCATTCATATACACAATCAATAGCTGCTTCTGGTGGAATTACAGGAAATACTGGTTCTTTTAGTAATATATATGTTAGTGGTACAGTTAATTTTATTCAAGATATAAGTGTTAATAGTATTTCAATTGGATCTGGAGGAGGTAATAATAATTCAAATACTGTTGTAGGTTATAATGCATTTGATGCAAATTCAAGTGGGGCACGAAATTCTGCTTTTGGGTATAATAGTCTTACAAATAATACTGATGGTTCATATAACTCAGCTTTTGGGTATGGTAGTCTTGTTAATAATATACATGGCAGTTATAACTCAGCTTATGGTAATGCGTCACTTGTACATAAAACAATAGGTTTATATAATACATCAATAGGATATTACTCTGGTATTAATGATGTGTCTGGTAACTATAACACATATTTAGGTTGTTATGCTGGTCAAAACTCCTCATCAATTTACCAAAATTCAACAGCAATTGGCTATGGAGCTATAATAACATCATCTAATCAAATAATGATTGGAGGTAATACCGGTTCTACAAGTTATTATCCTCAAGTAGTAGCACCTGGTGGTATTACTGGTGCAACAGGTTCTTTTAATTATTTATCTTCATCTAATATAATTTCTGCTCCTAGAGGTGTTACAGGTGCTACTGGTTCTTTTAGTAATATTTATTCTTCTGGAAATTTAAACATTGGAGGTTCATTAACTTTTGTAAATGGAACTCATAGTGGAATATTATCAGCTTCTGGTGGTATTACCGGTTCAACAGGTTCTTTTAAAAATATTTATATTTCTGATACATTTAAGGTTGCTGGTAGTTCAGATTTTAGTGGTAATTCAGTTTTTGACGGTAATGTTACACATAATGGAACAATGACATATACTAAAAACATAATTCATGACACAATTGTTACACATACAAAATTATTAGTTGCAAGCGGAGGCATTACTGGTGCAACAGGTTCTTTTACATATTTATCAGCTTCTGGAGGTATAACAGGACCTACTGGTTCTTTTACAAATGTTGTTGTTTCTGGAAATGTTGGAATTGGAACTACGAATCCAAATCCTCAATATAAACTGGATGTAAGTGGAAACACGAATATTTCTTATAGTTTAGATGTTGGAACACATAGTCCATATAATTCAATTAATTTATACACAACAAATGATAACTACGCAGGAGGTATAAATATATTTGCCGCTCCAAGCAAAGATTTAAGAAATGGATGCCCAGCATTAACTTTAGGTCCTATTGTCAATAGTAGCAGGTATTTTAGTTTTACTGCGGATCATTACAATACTGCTGAACCTGGATATTCAAATTTAATAGTTTTTGATTCAAGTTCATCAAACGTTGGTTTTAGTAATCCAACCCCTCAATATACATTAGATGTAAGCGGAAATGCTAGATTTACAAAAGAAATAATAGGTGCCACAGGTTCTTTTACAAATGTTGCTGTTTCTGGAACTGTAAATGCAGCAGGATTTAATTCAACATCTGATTATAGACTTAAAGACAATATTGAAATGCTTAATGAAACTTTCACAGTTGATAAATTAAAACCTGTTACATATTTAAATAAAAAATCAGAAAAACAAGATATTGGTTTAATAGCACATGAGCTTCAAGAAGTATATCCATTTTTGGTAAATGAAGAAAAAGATGGAATAAATTTCCAAAGTGTCAACTATATAGGTTTAATTGGAATTTTAATAAAAGAAATTCAATGTTTAAAGAAGGAAATAAACATAATAAAAGAAGAATTAAAAAATAAATAAAATTGATTATAATTAATTAAATAATAAAAAGGATATATTTTATTATTTATCATGAAGCCAACTTTGTATCCTGTTTTATCAACCAAAAATGCTCATCCTCGTGATGAAAATATTCAATTCTTTGAAGAAGACCATAAATATATTATTAGAACTGAACCAGATGTAAAATACACATCTGTTACTACTTGGAATCACCAACATTTTCCAATATTTGAAGCTGATATTATTATTGATAACATGATGAAAAGCAAAGGCTGGAAAAAAGGTCATAAATACTGGGGACTAACTCCTGAGCAAATAAAAGCTCAATGGAATTCAAATAAAGATGCTGTTTCTGGAGCTGGTACTGACCTTCACTATGAAATCGAGTGCTTTAACAATGACAAAAGGTTTTCATTAAATTATACAAACAAAGAACTATATGAAATTTATATGTCTGACAATATAGATAAGCACGAGTTTAAATCACTCGAATGGAAATATTTTATAAATTTTATAAAAGATACACCTGAATTAAAGCCATACAGAACAGAATGGACTATTTACCAAGATGATGTTAAAATTTCTGGTTCAATAGATATGGTTTATGAAAATCCTGATGGAACATTATCAATTTATGACTGGAAAAGAGCTAAAAATATTACAAGAATAAATACTTACAATAAATTTGCACTCTCGCCAGAAATTTGTCATTTGCCTGACTCTAATTTCTGGCATTATGCTTTGCAATTAAACACATACAAAGCTATTCTAGAACAAAAATATGGAAAGATAATTAAGGATTTAATATTAGTAAGATTGCATCCAGATGCAGAAGAAAAAAATTATGAACTGATTACACTTCCAAATTTATCTACAGAAATAAAAGATTTGTTTTTAGAGAGAAAAAAACAACTTAATATTGAAACTATTTAAAAATAAAACATAATATTAAAATTAATATGGATAAAGAAACTTTTTTTTTAACATTATTTACCATTTGGTATTTAAGACAATATGGACCACCTCAATTTATACTTTTAAATACAATAAAATTATATCATAATGCTATTCATTATTTAAATATTTATAATTGTTTAGTTTATCCTGATTATTTTTCAGTTGAAAAAGAAGAACAAGAAGAAATTATTGTAAAAGAAAAAATAGAAGAACCAAAACCTGAGCCTAAATATGAAGATAAATATTTAAATGAAATAAGGAAGGTTAGTAAAGAATATGAGTTTGACGAAAACGAAGAAAAATTAAAAAACCAAAAAAATATTGAATTTCAGCAAATTATTAAAAAAGAATATCTTGATAAAATTGAAGAATTTAAAGATAAATTAGGTAAAATTGAAATTAAGTTAACAAAGTATGAAAGTTCAGATGAAGATTATTGTATTTGTGATGATGAAGACGATGATTCAAATTTAGGTCTAACAAAAGAAGAAAGAATTAAAATATTATTAGAAGACCAAAAAAAAATTTGGAATAAAGAAACAATCTTGAAACAAGATTATGAAAGTGAAGAAGGACAACAAAACAATATTAAAAAATCTGAAGAAATGTCTATAAATTTTATCATAAAACAACGATTAGATAAACTTAAAAATTGTTTTATTATGGAATATACCCCATTAGGAAATGTATTAATGATTTATGATATTGAGCGTGAATCATTTAAATTTTATAGTGATAGTACTATTCCCTACAGATATTTAGAAGTTGTAGCTAGAAAATATGTAAAACAATTCGGATGTAGACCTATTTTTGTTGATATGGAAGAAGAATTAAAATTAGCAGAAGAGAAATGGGATAAAGAAAGAAAGGAAAAGGATGAAAAAGAAGAAGAAGAAAGAAGAAAAAAAGAAGAATCAATTAAAACCCAAAAACCTATTGAAGAGAAAAAAAATGTTTTTGCAAAATTTAAAAGTTATAATAAAGAATCTGGAACTGGACATGTTAATACTGGTGCACCTCCTAAAAATAGTATTCCAAATAAAAAATTAACAACTCAGCAAGAAAACGAAAAAGTCTTATTAAAAGATAAAGCAAATAGATACACATATGAGGGTAAAATTGTTAATTTTAGTTTTATTAAAAAAATAGATAGAAAAGTTGTTGATAAAAAGTTTAATATGTCATTTGCTGATTTTAAGAAAAATCTTTTAAGCAAATAATAATTTAACAAATACATTTATATTTTAATTGTTACATTTAAAATATAAATATAAACTTCTTGCTATAATATAAGTATGAATAAACGAACTAAACGAAATAGAAAAGCTAAAAACCAAACAAAAAAGTATTATGGTGGTAAATCTACGGTATCTGAAGATAGCAGAGGAGTTTTTGATCTTATAGGTGATAAATTATCTGGATACTCTGGTAAAGCTTTTGATTATGTAAAAAATAAAGGTTTAAGATTAGCTGGGTTGCAACCTATTAATCAACCTGAGTCTAATGATGTTGACACAAAAATTAATGAAATTAGTGATAGTGCATCAGGAATCGTTTCAGACGTTAAAAATGTATTTGATAAAGGGTCTGCCGCAATAATTGAAAATATTAATGATGTCTTAGAAAGTCCTAAAGTTGGAAAATCACTAAATGAAGCAGCAGAAGAAACAGCAGAAATTGGAGAAAAATTATTAGAAAATTTTAATGAAAAGTTTGATAGTCCTGAATTTAAAGAAGAGGCAAAAATTGCATTAGATAATGCTGCTGATTATGCTAATATTGCTGTCGACGCTATGGATGAGCCTATAAACAAAGCTGTTGATCAGTTAAATGAAGCTGGGACAAAAGCTGCTTCTGGTGCTATTTCTGGAATAATAAAGGTTGGTACAGATGCTTTGGCTGCCGTACCCGGTGCTGGAGCAATTATTGAAATAGGAAAAATTGCAAATGACGCTTCAAAAGCAGTAGGTGATGTAGTAAGTGCTTCTTCTCAAGCTGCATCAACCATTTCTAAAGTTGTTGAAGAAACTGGCAAAAATTTAGATAAAGGTCTTGATAAATTAGATGAAAAGAAAAAAGAAGCTATGAAAATTTCTAACAGAACTAATAAATCAATTAAAACTTTTGAAAACCCTATTGGTAATGCAGTTAAAACTATTGGAAAATCAGGTAAAACTGGTGGTACACATAAAACTAAACGTAGACTTTTTAAAAGCAAAGCCAAATCCAAGAGCGTTAGATTTTCTATTTAGAGGCTTTTGAATGTTGCCATTCTTTAAAGCCATTACTTCTGCAAATATCAAACGAACTTTCTAAGTGATTAAACGCTATTTTATATCCAACTTTATTTATTTCATCTAATTCACTTAAATATTCAAATATTTCTCTCTTCTTTTCAATTGAATGAAATTTTATAGAATCAGGAATGGGAATATTCAATGATGCAAAGTTAACTTCTTCTGACATTATTATAATATGATTTACAATTATTAAGTAATTTTAAATCAATTTTATTAAAACGTTTAAATATATTTACTAATGGAAAGAATTCATTAAATACTACATAATGTAAGGAACTTGTAAAAATAATGCTTCAAAAAGTTCCCTTCATATGAAGAGAAATGATGAAAAAAACGTTGGGAAAGTTTTTTCTATTTTTGAAATTGGACAAAAAAAATGTCCAAAATTGAAATATACAAATACTTTATGTCGAAAATGTTTTTTTCACTGCATAATTGAATTTTATGGTCTGGTCACCAAAAAAATAATTTTCACTTTGTTACGATAAAATTTTATTATTTTTGCGGAAAAAAGCTTAAGCAGAATTTCTGTTGTTAATATATGTCAACCTTTAGCAACTTTTCCCCAGCGAATCAAGCACCTAAATTTTACTGCGAGTTATGTGACTATAGAACATGTAGAAAATGTAATTACGATGAACATTTATTGACACTGAAACATAAAAAATCAACCTTTAGCAACCAAAATCAACCAGAATCCAGCAAAAACCAGCATTCAAAATTTACGTGTCAAAATTGTAACAAAGAATATAAAGAAAAGTCTGGTTTATGGAGACATAATAAAAAATGTAAAATTGATGAAAAAGAAATTAAAAGTAGTTCTTCTGAAATATCGCCAGAACTTATTTTAAGTATTTTAAAACAAAATAATGATTTTCAACAAACCATAATGGAGCAAAATAAAACTATTTTAGAGCTTTCTAAAAACGCAGGTAATAATAGTCATAACACTACTACAAATTCACATAATAAGGCTTTCAACCTTAATTTCTTTTTAAATGAAACATGCAAAGATGCAATGAATATTACAGATTTTGTAGATTCAATTAAGCTTCAATTAGAAGATTTAATTAAAGTTGGTGAAATTGGCTATGTAGAAGGTATTTCTAATATTATAACAAAAAATCTAAATGCTTTAGATGTGACTCAAAGACCAATTCATTGCACAGATAAAAAGAGAGACGTTTTATATGTTAAAGATGAAGATAAATGGGAAAAAGAAGATACCCAAAAGAAAAAGATAAGAAAAGCAATTAAAAAAGTAAGCTCAAAAAACCAAAAACTTCTTCCACAATTTAAGGAAGCACATCCTGATTGTAATAGGTCTGTTTCAAAATACTCCGACCAATATAATAAAATTATTGTAGAATCAATGGGAGGTTCAGGTGATAATGACGCAGAAAAAGAAGATAAAATAATTAAAAATATAACAAAAGTAACAACAATTGATTAACCATTATATGTAACAAAGCATATTAATTTATTTCCAGTATTTGTATCAAAACGAATTTCACTTTGATTAAACATTTTTGTTATGCTTGTATCAACTGTGTATCCATTGCTTACCAAAAACGAAATTAAATCAGGTACTTCATCTACAACCATTAAATCTTCACAACCCATATTACATCCTCCAAGGGATATTAAAGCGTATCCACATTGTTTTATTGGGCTACAAGGTCCAGGCGTTTTAAATTCACTCAATGGTGGAAATTTTGTAAACCTTACAAGGTCTGCTAATGGACCTTGAGGTTGTAAATTAATAACAACAATATTTTTATAACATTTATTATATGTGTCTAAAAAAGGTTGGCTAAATAGAGATACTGTTTTGGATTGCTGAATTGGTGGAGGAGGTGTTCCGCGATTTAAATTATTTGGTTTCATTCTCATTGAACTTCCTCTAATATTATGTTTTGTATTCATATTATTAACAAAATTAAACATTTAATAAGGGTTGATAAAAAAAGTTATTTAATTAAAATTACAATTACAAAATATAAAATACAAAATATAAAATACAATACATAAATTTTTTATTTATTCGTTTCCACAGAGCTCGAAGCTATTCCTAATTCTTTGTTCTAAATCAACTGATGCTTCTTCAAGTTCAGGCATACTTGAATGAGTGCTAACTGAACAATCATCAATTTCTTCATACTTGCGCTTTTGTAAGAGCTCATCTTGTTCTTCGTCATCTTCTTGAGGTGTGAAAACTGCTTCAGGATAGTCGAAATTTAACATTCCCTTTACCTGATCTTCCAAGTAAGCGATACGGGTTTCATTTTCGTCTCCTTGGCGAGTAGTTGGGTAACTCTTCCACTTGCTGATATTACCATTAAGATAGTCTCCGCGATGGGTTTCATATCCGTCGAGTGTATCAAGATGTACTTGAGTTGTGTATTGTTGTGTTTCCTGATTGAAAAGACCACAAATGAGCTGTAAGACTACAGCTTCAATCCCTTTAAATTTATTCTCAAGCTCCTTAATTGTTTTGTCTTGTTCCTCAATCTTCTTTGACTGATTCTCGAGTAAATTTTCTAAGTAGCGCCCATTCTCAACTATTTGATGAACGTTCATTAATGTGCGTTGCACTGGATTTTTATTTTCAAGGCAAAGCCAGTACTCACTCATTGAGACTTGAAGTTTATATGGTCCGTTTAAGGAAAGAACAATGTCCCAGAATTTTTCTTTATGAGGGTAACTCATATAATAATTGTATTTTTCAGAACCTACCTTCTTAGGGTCACAGAAATGAACAAATGCTGACTTCACATATTTATCAACATTTTCGCCAAAACCAGGCTGCTTGTTAATTGTAGTGAAATCTACATAACATACAGTTCCAATTCCATAATTGGCCATAACATTAACAATTGATTCCTCATCGTGGTGGGCAGCCATACGGGGAATGTAAACGCTTAATAAAGTAGAACTCATTTTGTTTGATTGAATCGCTTGATTTGATGCTAGTATGCTTTTAATTAATTTATATAAAAGTATTTCAATTTTTTTTATAAATAAAAATAGAAATAAATAAAGAGAAAAAAGATATTGACCAAAAGGGTCTCACTTTTTAATTTTAATTAAATTACATTACAATATATAAATATTTTATTCAATTTAAAAACACTATGTTCAAATCTCGACCCTTTCCTTCTTTCTCAACAAGTTTATCTTTCAAAAATTTAATTGATTTTCCTTTACTTTTTTTACAATTTTTACCATTTTTGGCAATTGGACACTCATTTTTAATTGTCAAATCAAACATTTCTTCTTCAAACTTTTTTTTATCAAAACCATAACATTCGACAACATTTTGTTTAACCAAAATTTCACAATGTGAATAGCGTGTAATTCTTGAAAACTTCATTTTGTTTATAAATGATTATTAAATAATGTTTATAATAGCTTATATGGCAATGCATTATTTATTAAAAAGTATTTCATTTTTTTTTAAATAAAAATAGAGAGAAAAAAGATATTGACCAAAAGGTCTCACTTTTTAATTTTAATTAAATTACATTACAATATATAAATATACAATTATATAATACTTAAACATGCATCATTATTCTTCTCACAATATGCTTTGGTTGGGCTGAAAAGTCGGCTTCAGGAGGCTGAATAGGATTAACTCTTAGAATAGGTTGAGGTTCAGCAATTTGTTGAGGTTCAACAATCTGTTCAGCGAAATTTGAAATAATAATACGCATTTTACCGAAGATTTCATCATCGATTCGGGTATATTCATCATTATTCTCATATTCTTCGTGACATCCTGTAAGAAGACATTGTACAAGTTGTTCCATAGTTATACCTTGTTCAATCAATTTTTGGGTGACTTGGTATGAAGACGGTTTGGGTTCCTCCTCTTCTACATATTCATCTGTTTCAAATTCATCTTCTTCTTCAATATCTTCGGAGTCATGAACCTCACCGATAATATTGGTTTGAAATAATCTGAAGCCCAAAAGAGCATAGTCGCTGAAAATCTCATCATCTTCTTCTTCCTCTTCTTCTTCTTCCTCGTCATCAGATTCCTCTGGTTCCTCAGCCATAGCAGTTCGGCAATAAGGGCATCCAAAGCCGTTATGAGCAACACTTTTCATAAGGCAATTAGCGTGAAAGCAGTGACCACATTCAGTTGTGACACTGTTCTTGTTGGATTCAATACAATCATAACAGATTGGGCATTCGATTTGGTTTGACATTTTAATAATTTTGCTTTGAAAACAGTTGATGCGAGCCTAGTTATACATTAAATAATACTGTAAAAAAGTATTTCAATTTTTTTGTTTAATGGTTGTATACAGTGTTAACTAAAAATTTATAAATAAATTAAATCCAAGGAAAAAGATATTGGCTCCAAAAGGGTAGCCTCGCTTTTAATTTTAATTAAATTATAAGGTTACAGTTAAATAAAATATAAATATAAATCAAGCATGGTTTTATTCATCTAAACCATCTTCCCATTTCTTATTTAGTTCATTAATGATATCCTCAAGCTTTGAAATTTTCTCGTCCTTTTCCGAAATAATGTCATTTTTGTTAGATATTTCCTTTTTAAGCTTGGCAAAGGCTTCATCAATATTCTTTTCAAATTCATTTCCAGCTTTGAATAAAATGGTTAAAGTTGCCAAGCTGGCAATTATTGATGTAAACTCAAGCAACTTTTGCCCAGGTGTAAGCGAATTCCAAAGAATATAAAAGCAGTTACTGACAAATGCGAATGAAATCAATAAAGCAACTGCGCAAAAGATAATAAAAGCCGAATTTATTACTAGAATTAAAGCGACAACTAGATATTCCTCCTTGAAAATAGCTCTTAATTCCATGAGAGCCTTGTTATAATTATTATTAGTAGTACCAGTATATTCGTTAATTATAGTGTTCATTTTAAAGCTAAATGCAAGTATCTTAATAATAATATGGCTTACATTATGGTAAGAAATTCAAATCAATTTTTTTAATTAGTAGGATAAAATTCATGGAACACAAATTTATAGTGGTGCTTTTTTTTCAGTGCTTTTTTTTAAGTTATCATAATTATTATAAATTTTTAGTTGTTACCATTTAAAGCCATATATAAAAAAAATTGAAATACTTTTATAACTCATATCATAAAGTATAACAGCCCAGAACTAAACGCATCAAGCTTATAACTATTAAAATGTCAACTATCAAGAATATCAGTCTTTATATTCCCCATATCTTTGCTAATTTTAGTAAGGAATATGTTGCAAATGTATTTGAAGACCAAAATATAGGTAAGATTAAAAATATTGACTTTGTATCTAAGTTTGGTCAGGATGGAAAGCCCTTTAGTGCAGCGTATATTCATTTCGACAACTGGTATGAAAATACAGGGTCCTTAAATTTTCAGCAAAAGGTCATTAATCCCAATAAGGAAGCTCGCCTGATGTATGAGGACCCTTGGTACTGGATTGTCCTCGAAAACAAGGCTCGCAAGGTTGTTTCTGGAGACAGAAAGCCACGCATTGACCTTGGTAATTTCCCAGCCATTTCAACTTCACAAGTCACTCCTGTGAAGGAAAAGAAAGACAACTGTCCAAATGCTCCAGTGAAAGCAAAGAGCTATTCTCAAGCGGTTGATGTTAAAAGTCTTCAAGCTTCATTTGAAGCTGCGATGGATAAAATTGATTCTGAAATGGAAGAAGTTCTTGATGAAATGGATGCAATTGAAGATGTGATGGAAGAAGAAGACCAGTATCTTGTCTCAATCGACAGCCGCTATGTGGATACCCTAGAATTTGAGAATATGGATTTGCGGTCTCAATTGATGTATTATAAGAATGCATTGTGTGTCGAACAAATCAAGACTCAAACTCTAGCTGAAGCTTTTGGAAAATTTAAAAAAGAATAAAAATGTGTATATTTATATATCGTATTGTAATGTAATTAAATATTAAAAGGTGAGACCACTTGGTCAATAGCTTTTTTTCACGTAAAAAAATAATTTTTTATTTAATTTTTTATTTAATTTTTATTTAATTTTTATTTAATTTTTATTTAATTTTTTATTTAATTTTTATTTAATTTTTATTTAATTTTTATTTAATTTTTATTTAATTTTTATCTAATTTTTATTTAATTTTTATCTATCATTTCCTTATATTTCTCTTCGCCGTTCTGAGAGATATACTGCATAGATCTCATTGTATATCCAAATGAAGACCCAGAGTGTTCATTATATCCTAATTCTACCATCTTATTAGATATAATATTAATTCTCGGATCATTTGACCATGAGAAACTTTCTATAGGTTGCTTTACAAAATTCCAATTTTCTGTCATTGTAATGGCCTGCCATGCATTTGAAAGCATTTCTTTTGTACTTGTGTCTTTTATATATTCGAACTTACCTGGAATTAATTTTTCTTGTTTTTGTATTTCAGAAACAGTTTGAAGACGAGGAGCTTGAGGTAGTTGTATTTCATAAACATTTTGTTCAAGTAAATCAGGATGTATTAATTGCAACATGTTATTCACTTCTTCCTTTACGGGTTGTTCTTCCTCTACTATTGGAGGTGAAGGAGGCAATAAATCACAATTTTTAAGCTCATTAGAAGATCCACCTCTCATAAATCCAAGCAACTGACCGATAAAATTTTGGCTTGTGGTAACTGTTGTCATTATACTTCTATAGATTATGATTTATATTACATTTAAAATTTTTAAATCAATTTTTTTAAATATAAAATATATATATATGAATAAATCAACTATAGTTAAAAGTAAAAAACAAAAAATAGTTATTGAATCATCATCAAACTCATCAAAAACAAAATCAAATAAAAAAAAGAAAAATGTAACTCAACGTAAAAAAAAAATGTTAATAATCGAGTCATCATCTACACCAGAAATAAAAGAAAAAATTGAAAGAAATATTTCTGAAAAAATAGGGGATCATAAAATAGATTTAAAGATATCTCAAGATACTAAACAAATGTCACAAGGTCGTTTAAATGAAAAATTTATTGAGCTTATGGAAAAGCTAGCGGATATAATGTTGAAACAAGGCGAATCATTTCGTGCTCGTGCTTATCAAAAGGCGCAAGAAACTATAATGGCTTATCCTGATGATATTATGTCACCGGATGATTTAAAAGGTAAGCCAGGAATTGGACCAACAATTATGGAAAAGTTAAATGAATATGTTCAAACTGGTACTTTAAAGATTCTAGAGCGTGAAAAAAATAATCCAGTAAATATTTTAGCAGACGTTTATGGAATTGGTCCTAAAAAAGCAAAAGAATTGGTGGATGGTGGAATCACATCGATTGCTCAATTGAGAGAAAATCAGCATTTATTGAACGATATTCAGAAAGTTGGCTTGCAATATTACGAAGATATTTTAAAAAGAATTCCTCGCTCAGAAATAGAGGATTATAAGGCTATATTTGATAAAGCATTTCCCAAGGTCGCAGATGCAAAATTGGAAATAGTTGGTTCATATCGTCGCGGAGCTCAAGCATCTGGAGATATTGATGCAATTATTACGTCATCTTCACCTCAAGTATTTACAAATTTTGTTGACAATTTATTAAAAGAAAAGGTAATTTTGTATGTTCTCTCTAGAGGTCCAACCAAGTGTTTAGTTATGGCAAAAATTCCTTCATCAGACTCTGTTCGTCGTGTTGATTTCTTATACACAAATCCAGAAGAATTCCCATTTGCAATCCTCTACTTCACTGGAAGCAAAATTTTCAATACAGTTATGCGTCATGTAGCGCTAGAAAATGGATACACAATGAACGAGCATGGAATAAACAAAATGGAGGGAAAAAAGAAGGGAGAAAAAGTAGCTCATCACTTTACTTCTGAAGAGGATATTTTCAATTTCCTTGGTCTAGTATACAAATCTCCAACCGAACGCATAGATGGAAGAGCAATTGTTTTTAAGGCTCAAAAACCAAATAAGACTCCCAATGAGGAATCTACTAGTTCTGAAGAATTTATTCTTAAACCAAAAAAGGCAACAAAAACACTAAAAAAAAAGGACAAAATAGAGGAAAAACCCAAAAAACTATTAATAATTGAAAGTGATAGTGAAGATGAACAAACTATTATTTCCCTCGCTAATGATTTTAAAAAGAATGGAATCTCTTTCCTTCAACAATTAAACGAAAATCAACTAGCATCAATTCTTAGTGAAGCAAATAAGGCTTATTATAATGAAGAACCGTTTATGACTGATAATGAATTTGATATTGTTAAAGAATATATTGAACAAAAATATCCTTCCAATGATGTAATTAATCAAATAGGTGCTCCAATAAATTCAGCAAATCGTAAAGTTACATTACCATATCCAATGGGTTCTATGGATAAAATTAAACCAGATACAAATGCTCTTTCTAACTGGATGTCGAAGTTTAAAGGTCCTTATGTTTTATCGTGTAAACTAGATGGAGTAAGTGGATTATATACAACTGAAGGTTCATCTCCAAAATTATATACAAGAGGAGATGGAAAAGTTGGACAAGATATAAGCCATCTTATTCCACATTTGCGTTTACCAAAGACAAAAGATGTTGTTATTAGAGGTGAATTTATTATTCCAAAGACTGTATTTAATTCAAAATATAAAACAAAATTTGCAAATCCAAGAAATATGGTTGCTGGAATTATTAATCATAAAACTATAAATGCAGCTATAAATGATTTACATTTTGTTGCTTATGAAGTTATGAAGCCTATTGAAAACCCTTCAAGTCAAATGGAATTTCTCTCTACTCTTGATGTTGAAGTTGTTTTATGGAAGTCAGAAACTGTTTTAACAAATGAATTATTATCAAAAACTCTTATTGATTGGCGAGAGAATTATCCTTATGAAATTGATGGAGTAATTGTAGCTAATGATTCCAAATATGAGAGAAAAGCTGGAAATCCTGAACATGCTTTTGCGTTTAAAATGGTTTTATCTGACCAAATTGCTGAAGCCAAAGTTGTTGATGTTATTTGGACACCAAGCAAAGATGGATATTTAAAACCACGTGTTCAAATTGAACCAATCAATCTTGGAGGTGTTCGCATTGAATATGCTACTGGATTTAATGGTGCATTTATTAATGACAATAAAGTTGGTGTTGGAGCTGTAATCGAGCTGATTAGAAGTGGCGATGTTATTCCTCATATTCGCAAAGTAAATGTCCCTGCTGAACAAGCAAAAATGCCATCAGTTCCTTTTAAATGGAATGATACTCATGTTGATGTTATGCTTGAAGATTTGGAGTCAGATGAAACTGTTAAAGAAAAAAATATAACAGGATTCTTTAGAGGATTAGGCGTCGAAGGATTAAGCTCAGGAAATGTGTCTCGAATTATTCAAGCAGGATACGATTCAGTACCAAAAATTCTTAAAATGTCAGTTGATGATTTACTCGAGGTAGATGGTTTTAAGGATAAAATTGCAAATAAGCTTTATAATGGAATTAGAGAGAAAATTGATGCTGCATCTTTGATAACAATTATGTCTGCTTCAAATATGTTTGGAAGAGGTTTTAGTGAGAAAAGATTGGAACTTATTATGGAGTCATATCCTAATGTATTATTATCAAAAGAATCTGATGCTCAAAAAATTTCTAAAATTTCAGGAATTAAAGGAATGGCTGAAAAGACTTCCGAAGCATTTGTTGAGAAAATACCTGATTTTATTCAATTCATAAAAGAATCAGGACTTGTAAAAAAATTAGCTCCTGTTGAGAAAAAAGTTATTAATGAATCTCATCCTTTGTTTGGTAAATCAATTGTTATGACTGGTTTTAGAGATACAGAGATTCAAGATACATTAAAGAATGTAGGTGCAAAATTAGGTTCAAGTGTTTCAAGTAAAACCTTCATTGTTTTAGTGAAAGATATTAATTCTATAGAAGATACAGGAAAGGCAGCAGAAGCAAAAAAACTTGGCATTACACTGATGACACTCGAAGAATTCAAAGAAAAATATATGTAAATTTAATTTAAAATAAAATTGAAATAAAAATAATATTATAAACTTTTTTTATAATATTACAAATAAAATGAGTTTAAACACAAACAATCTTAGTCTTATTCATCCCGAAAAAATTAGTGTTCCTTTACACATAGATATTCCTAAAAGAGAAATTAATTCTCCTAACTATAGTATACCTGAATTAACATATAGGAATTTTACATATTATAATAATTATTGTAATGACTATGTAAAAGAAAAACAAGAATTAAAGTTGCCAGATATAAAGGTACATGTTCAAGAAAATTATCAACCGTTGTTTTATAAAAGAACAGAATTTAAAAAAAACGAGCAATTGCGTGAAGTGAAAAAAGTTACACCACTAAAAGTTGGACAGATGGCAAAATATGGTCAAATGTCATTTGTATATCAAGGTGGATTTTGAATACTAATATAAATATAATTAAAAAACATAATAAAAACTTTCTTCTATATGTAAGTATATAGAATGTATAAATTATTCTTTTTACTCGCTTCTTTTTTAACTGTTGTTTCTTCGGAAGGTCTTCGCGGAAGAGTTATGACTAGTTTTTTAGATGAAACTGATGAATGGAAACAATTCTCTAATTTTCAAGAAAGATTTAGCAAAAGATATGAAACAATCCAAGAGCTTGAATCTCGTTTCCAAATTTTCCGTTCTAACCTTAAAAACATCATCGTTCACAATTTAGATTACAGACAAAATTTCACTATGGGAATTAACCAGTTCACTGATTTAACTCCTGAGGAATTCAAAGCTCAATATGTTGGAGGTTTAAAGACTGAAGTTGGCTCTTATGGTTGCAAGTCATTTTCTTCTGATGCTGCTGGTTCTCCTGATTCTATTGATTGGATATCCAACGGTGCTGTAACTTCTGTAAAGGACCAAGGTCAATGCGGCTCTTGCTGGACTTTTTCTGCAACTGGTGCTGTTGAGGGTGCTTGGGCTGTTTCTAAGGGTCAATTAATTGATTTATCTGAAGAGCAATTGGTTGAATGTGCTACTGGTATACAATATGGTTCACATGGATGCTCAGGTGGACAAATGGAAGGTGCTTTTAAGTATGTTATTGAACATGGTCAGTGCGCACTTTCTGCTTATCCTTATACTTCTGGAAATGGTCAATCAGGGTCATGCAAATCTTGTCAACCAGTTGCCCATGTTAGCTCTTGTTCTGATGTAAAGCCTAATGACCAAATTTCTTTAAAGGCTGCAGTTGCTCAACAACCTGTTGCTATCGCAATATCGGCTGATACAAAATTATTCCAATCATATTCTTCTGGTGTTATTACTTCTTCAAGTTGTTATACAAGTCTTGACCATGGTGTTTTGATTGTTGGATATGGAACTGAAAATGGTATTGATTATTGGAATGTTAAAAATAGTTGGGGAACTAGTTGGGGAATTGGTGGATACGTGAAAATCGCAAAATCATCCTCTACTAATGATGCAGGAATTTGCGGAATTTCTATGGATGCCAGTTTTCCAACTGTATAATTTATATTGTAGCAGTTTAAAAATAAATATATATAATTTATTATAATGAATAAAATTATATATAACAAAGAATATCTACAAAATTATTGTAATGAGAACAATATAATATTAAACAAAATTTATGAAAAAACTAATAGAGATACAAGAATTGAAGGTAAATGTTTGTTTTTAAATTGTATTAATAATTTTAATAAAGTTTTTAGACAACTTATAAATACAGGAGGTTATTGTAATAATTGTTCTAAAATAAAACATCAGAATAATATTATAGAATCAGTAAAAATTAAGTATGGGGTTGAAAATGTATTTCAATTAAATAATATTAAAGATAAAATTGTTAAAACTAATATATTAAAATTTGGGTTTTCAAATCCAAATCAAAATAAGGACATCAGACAAAAAAATAAAAATACTTGTCTAATAAAATACGGGACAGATAATCCGTTAAAAAATGAAAATGTTAAAAATAAAATTAAAAATACATGTTTAGATAAATACGGAACTGATAATCCATTAAAATCAAGTATTGTAAGAGATAAAATAAAACAATATTACTTAACTAATTTTGGAGTTGAATATTGTAGCCAAATTCCTGAAGTAGCAGAAAAAGCTCATACAAATTCGTTTAAATCAAAAACATACATATGTCCTTCAGGTAAAGAAATTACTTGTCAAGGTTATGAACCATTAGCTCTTGATAAATTAATAAAGGAAGAAAATATAGATGAAAATGATGTTGTAACTGGATGTAGTAATGTTCCAACAATTTGGTATAATGATGATAATGGTAAAAAACATAGACATTATGTTGATATTTATATTCCAAGTCAAAATCGTTGTATTGAAGTAAAATCAACATGGACTGCTGAAAAGAAAAAAGATAATATATACTTAAAACAAGATGCAGCAAAAGAATTAGGATACAATTATGAATTATGGATTTATAATGCGAAAAAAGAACTAACAGAATGCCATAAATAAAATATTTAAATATTGTAATATTGTAATATAAATAAAAATTTATTAATATTATATGGGTATTTATCCGAATGGTAGTATTTTTGGAATATTAATATATACTTTAAACGAGGATGATTATAATATTAATACATTATTTGAAGAAAAATATGATGAAATAATTAGTCATGAACAAATTAGAGAATCATATTTATTTTATACAGAATTAAATGATAAAAATAACTTATTGTTTAAAGTTTATACTGAATGTACTAGCACATTAGATATAGAAAAACAAAATTATAAGATGTGGCATTCAATATCGTTAAACCAATTTTTAGAAAAATTTGACATTGAATAAAAATATTTTAATATATTATATGTCTAATAAGTTTTCAAAAAGGAGAAGAACAAATAAAAGGAAAGGTAATAAAAAAACAAGAAAAACCTATGGAAGAAATAGAAAGGGAGGTTTATTATTTGACCAAAGTTTAAATATTGGTGGTATAGATTTAGCTAGAGAGAGTGGCAAAAAACAATATAACTGGAAAACAGGAAAATGGGATGACATGATATGTTATAAAATTGGACCAATACCTTTTTGCAAAATTGTTCCTGCAGAATAAATTATCAATAATAATATGATTTAGTTTTTTTTATATATTCATTTAAATTTATAATTTCTTCATGCAAACTTGTTATTTTTTCAAATGTTTCTTTATAAATCTTTTTATCTTCTTGTATTAATTTTTTATTTTTTTCTTTATTTAAAACCCATGGAAATGATATTTTACTCTGAAGAACATGTAATTCATATTCTTGCAATTTTATTTTATCAGATATCTTTTTATTATGAATAGTTAAAAAATTAATGTTATTTAAAATATCATTTTTTTTATTCTCAAATGATTTTATAATTTCGTCTAATTTTAAAAAGTAATCTCTTTTATATTCTTCTTGAGTTTTTATATTTACAGGAAAATCTTTGAAAGAATAGTCATTATCTTTACAAAGTGATTGTCCTATTCTTAAAAAAACAGAACTATCTATTTTTAGTGATAAATCATTATCACTATTATTTTTAATCATTTATATTATAAATATATTTGGTTTTTACTGAAAAATAAAATTGAATTAAATAATTATAATAATTTATTTTTTATAATTATTATAATACCAAATATGGATTGCAAAGAACCAAAAACTCGTAAAGAATTAAAGGGTAATAAAAAAGACAAAGAAGGTAAGGGTGTATATAACCAAAAATATATTAGACTACAAGAAGCTCTGATAGAAAAAAATAAAAATAAAGATAAAAACTTAAAAGGAAATAAGGATAATAATAAAAAATGAAAAGAAAAAATCCAGATAAAGAAATTTCCGAATTATATTATCATTTATATGTTGACTGTATTAAATATAAAAGTGAAAAAAAAACTAAAGAAATAAATTGTCAGAAATATTATGAAGAATTTGAAAAATTTGCAATTAAATATATAGATAGCATTAAATATATAGATAGCAAAGAAACTAAAAACTAAAATTCAAATTCATATTCTACAAGAGCTTTAATATCTGTTTTCATTCTTGAAAACATACATGTTCTCACCTTTGATAAAATAGATTCTTGTTTAAATTCTACACTCATCATTTTTACTAATGTTTTATCGCATATTGAAGACAATGTACTATCAGTTTTAATTTCATTTGCTTTTATTTTTTTCCAATCAGTAAATTCTTTAAATATTTTCATATGAATTTTATTTAAAAACTTAATTAACCTTTCTCTTGATAGTTCAATCCATATTCCATTTGTATCATAAATATAAAAGACATTTGGTTTTTGAACAAAAGCAAATATTGGATTTTCAGTTTCATTAAAATTATAAATTGTTCTTGCAAAAACCTCATTTAAAACATCATAAAACGAATTTTTCAAAATATTATTAACATCATCTTCGTTAATAATAATTTTATCCAATATATTATCAAAATTAACATCTGGTTTTACATTTGCATTTAACCATTCCAAAACATTAATTTTCTTCTTCTTTTTAACTACCCATTTATTTATTTCATCAATTTTTTCTTCTAATCTAGAATATTTCTGTCCTAATTCAATTAACATTTCAAACATTTTTCTTTGAGATGGTATTGGTTCATCTTCTTCAATAATAATATTAGTTTTTTTTTTGCTCCTCTGTAAAAGATCACAAATAACAAAATGTTTATCCAAATTAGTTCTTTTTATATAACTCTTACCACAATTCACACAGCATTGAGCAGGCTGTTTAATTTTATTTGGAATATTGTTAGTCAATCTGTTCATTATATTATGTAATAATATTTATTTTTTATTATTTAATATCAATTTTTAAAATAATACCTTTTAATATATATAAATGTCATTTTGTTCAAAGACCTCAATAGTATATAATGAACCTAATAAGATAGTTGGTTTACCGCCATATTATTACAGATGTAGAAGTTGCAATACAAATTTAACTGGAAATACTCCTGCAGATCAATATCAAAAGTTAAAACTAATCCAAAATACTGTTCGTGTTTATGGTTCTCTCTATACTGCAAATTTAGGACCATTAACTGCTTATGCAAAACCAATTAGCAACCCTAATGCCGGATTTTATGGTGTATGTTGGAACCAAATGAGTGATAGACCTGTTCCAAGTGTTCAACGAGCTTCTATACCAACTGGATACAATAATAGTTTAAATGGACGTCATCATTCTGTAACTTCAAGCAAACCTGGAAGTCAAACTCCTGGTGGAGCTGGTTGTGATATTAAACATAACTCATATGATAGATATTTAAATAGATTAAAAGGAAAAGGACCTTTAAGACGCGGTGTTATTCCTCCTACTTTTGGAGCTCCTATCACTTTTAATCCTGCTTATCCAATTTATGGAGGAAAAACAACTAAAACAAATATTGTTAGCAGTTGTGATTGTCCAATTGGAACTCCACAACGAAACCTTGAACAAAATATACAAGTTTATAACAATCCATTATGGTATCCTGAACCAGAAGGTGATTGTAGTTTTCAAGTTGGAAATTATGTTTATGCTATAGAAAATGGTAATAATTTTTACACAAAAGCAACTGTAATTTCAGTAAATAATGGTATTTATACAGTAAAATTTGAAGACGGAACTACACAAGAAGCTACATACAATGAACTTAAAATATATTTTCCTTGCAACTGTAGGAGTGACCAATATATTGACACATCAGTAGGAAATGAAATTTGTGGAATTCCATCACAATTACTTTTAGAACCTTAAATTCTATAAAATTTAGAATGTTTTATAACAAAAAAATAATTTTAATATTTATATTATTTATAGTATGCCTGCCAAAATTAATATGTTCTTGATAAATGCAAATTATGTTTCTCCTCAATTTAAATCTCCAATTAATGTATCTAATTTATCTACATCTCCTTCTATATCATCTAAGAGTGCTCCGACTGCATTGAATGCTCCTATTCTTGCCCGTGTTCATAATGTTAGACCTGGATGCGGCTCATGTGGAAGACATTAAATTAATCAAATTTTGAATCTATTCTATTTAAACTTGAACTAATACGGTCTAATCTACTTTTAAGTTCATCCATTTCATATTTTAATTTCATTTGATTCCACATATCTGCTCCAACATAATATCCAAAAAATGTAGTTAATAAATAAGTTATTGTTGTGATTGGTTCCATTTTTAAATATATAAATAATTAAGTTTAAGTAGTTTATAATATTAATTTTATTCACTAATATTATAATGTTCTCTCTTAATACAACTCCTTATCCTTCAAACAGATTAAATAAGGCTACTAATTTTAAAACATTATTTGATACTACTTTGCTCCCGTATAATAAAATGTATGATGGAAGACAAACTTGTTATAATGTTAGTAAAGGAACATTTATTTACAAGCCGCATACTGATGTAGGTATGGTTGGAAGGTCTGCTGCTGGTTATTTAGCTCAAAGAAAACGTATGTAAATTACTTTTATTCATGTTTTTAAATTGTTTAAATAAATATTTAAAAGTAACATTTAAATACTTATATAATGTCCAAATCAAGAATTGACCAAATGGTGAAAGTTCATGATTAAGCTCTAGAACTCTTTAGAAAGAAAAATGCAGATTATGGTGATGCATTTGCTACTTATGGGACTGTTGGAGTAATTGTTCGTATGGGTGATAAAATCCAAAGACTTATTTCAGTTAGCAATAAAGGAGTAGCATTAGTAGATAGTGAAAGTTTAAGAGATACTTTGATTGATCTTCACAATTATGCAGCTATGGGAATAATGTTAATTGATGAACAAATAGAGAATAATTGTACAAAAAAATGATTATCTTGAACCAATATTTCCTACTATATGTTTTAATGTTTCTATAAAAGGTGATACTGTTATAAAATCATCCCAATTAGATGTTAATAATAAAAGAATTCCAAACAAATATAATAAAATTTTTGACTCTTTATCTATTAAATTGGTTTTATCAGTTCTTGGATTAAATAAATATATTAACAAAATTGCCATTAATGCAATAAAAATAAATTCGGTTCTTTTTTTCCAAAATGTAATATTTTTATAAGTTTTTGATTTTTCATCTCCTTTTATTTTTAGATATAAATAGGTTATTGATAACATAATAAATATTATTTTTATAACAAATATTATACTAATAAAAATATCAAAAGTCTTCATATAATTATAATGAGATTATTTTAATTATATTAAATGCTCATTAATAATATTATGAGTAACTCAAATATTTTTAACGGAGGTAATTTTCAACAAACTCCATTAAACGACGCTTATCAATTTCAAACTTTTAGCTCATATATTAATAATGATGGTTTAAAAAGTAGATTCTCTCCAAAATGCATTTTTTGTTCTTCAGCTGATTCTATTCCTTTAATAAACGATGGAGGTTCATTTAGACAATGTAATAAATGTAAAAAACAATTCAAGGCTATTCTTATTAGAAATTAATAAATTATAAATATATAATGGCTTGCACAATAAGTTGTATAATATCAGCTGTTTTTATTATCGGAATGATTTATTTTTATAATCTTACAGATAAGAGCGAAATAGTGAAACATTATAAAAGTTCATTGCCAAATAACTTACAAAAAAGATATGAAAATATTACCAAAGAGAGAAGGAGTATAAGTTATTATGGATACGGACTTGGATTAGTTATTTCTCTCTTTATCATATTTTACAATCTAAAAATAAAAGGTGTAAAGATGAATACGTTTTCTTTAGTTTGTACAGTGATGTCCACATGTTTTTTAACAAATTATTTTTATTATATGTTGTCTCCAAAATCAGACTGGATGTTAAATCATATTAATAATCAAGAACAAGCTAAAGCTTGGTTACTAATGTATAGAGAGATGTCTTATAATTATCATATGGGAATTGCTTTGGGAATAGTTGCTGTTGGTATATTAGCATTTGCTTTTAGATGTTAAAAAGAAGGAGCTATCAAGTAATCTGATAATATATTATTATAAAACAATATAAAGACATTTTATGTTATTAACTTGTAATGAGCAAAGGTTCATTATGAAAGGTAAGTTAAGCTTTATTTATTTAATCTATTATAATTTTATATTAACAATTATATTTTTTTCTTTAGGTATATTGAGGTGTTTGTCTAGAAACAAAATTTAGACAAACACCTCCTCGGGATTTTTGCCCTGCTGGCTCAATTGGATAGAGCGCAAGACTTCTAAGCAAACGCGAATGTAATCTTGAGGTTCCGGGTTCGAGTCCCGGGTAGGGTTATTGTTTTCATACATCAATTATAATGGTAAAATACCTACTCTTACAAGTAAGGAACTATTGGTTCGATTCCAACAATATAAAAATGAAAACAGCAAATAAATAAGGGCTTGTGGTGAAATTGGTGTCACATCTCGTTAGCAACGAGAAGATAGAGGGATCGAAACCCTCCTGGTCCAATATAGAATATATAGTTTAAAACTATTTAAAGACAATCACATATAACAATATGTAATGGTTTCATACAGCAAAAGACAAATTATTTACTTAGTAAGCGTTGGTTCGAATCCAACTTTGCCCTTCTGGGTGAATGGCCGAGTGGTTTAAGGCGTAAATTTAAAATGAAACTAGTAATAAACAACAACACAATTAAAGCTCGTATAATGTATCGGTTCGCATAACTGTCTTATAAGCAGTTAGGCTGGGTTCAACTCCCAGTATGAGCACTTTTAATTAATATATAAATTTTAAAATACTTTTTTATATTAATGAAAACAAGATTAACTAAGACAAGAAGAAGAATGCCAAAAATAAAGAATAATTTAGTTACAATTAAAAAGTCAAAAATTGAAGGATTAGGTGTGTTTGCTTTAACTGATATTCCAAAAGATACTAAAATTGCGGATTATTACGGCAAGGAAATGAAATGGAAAACATTTAAAAATAAATATGGTGAATATAAATCTAATTCTCTCCACACTTATCCAATGAGGCGCATTTGGAAAATATTGGTAGCAAAAGAAGAGCCTTATAAAAGCAATAATTTAACAAATTATATTAATGAAATTCCTGGAAAGTCTAATTGCGAGCTCAAACTAAGAGCTTTATATGCAAAAAAAGACATTAAAAAAGGAGACGAATTACTTCTTGATTATCCAAAGGATTATAATCGTTTTTGGTTATCTAAAACTAAAACTAGAAAAAATAAAAAATAATTAAATAATATATAATGAATAGCGAATTGAATGATAACGATATATATATATTACTAACACTTGTATTTTTAATTTTAGTGAAGGTGATTTTCAGCAGTATTGTGTACTATAGTAAATTATTTCACCAATTAGGATTAAGCAATAATGTGTTTGATTTTATCGACTCAACAAAAACTCTTTATTCTAGTTTTATTAATTTAATTTCAATGTTAGTTGGAATATATTTTATTTTTATAAAAAAGTCTGATAACATTTATTTTATTTTAGGTTTTTCTGTATTAATATTTAAATCTATTATTCATTTTATGGTCACATACAAACTTTACAAAGGCTTAAATTTGACACCAGAAAATGAACAGAAACTTATAAAGTTTAGAGACATTGAAAGTCCTATAACTAATTACGTTCTTATGTTTTTAACTTTATACATATTAAAAGTTGTATTTTTATAAATTAAAACTATTTAAAGACAAGTTAAGTTATTAATATGGAGTGGTTCCATACAGCAATTAAAATAAAAAAAATTTTTTAAAAAGGAACTAGCATTAAAGCACGGATGGCCGAGTGGTCAATTATCAATGTGTAGAATAAATCCGCAACTATGTAGAGCCGCACACATAATCCAAAGTAAGGCGATGGACTTAAGACCCATTATCGTAAGATGCGAGGGTTCGAACCCCTCTCCGTGCAATTATTAAATATATTTTTTTATATAAAACAATTTAAAGACAAATTACTAATATAACTTGTAGGATGCAGCACATTGGTCGAATTCGCAATAATAAAAATATATTGATGCTCTAATGTATAGATTTATTATGATTGTCAGCTATTTTAAAGCTGATTGAAAGTGAATTCGCATCCTTACAGCAAAAAACAAAAAATATGGTTTTAGCTACTTTTATTAAGGGTTTTAAACCTTTAATATTTCAAGGATTTAGCATTATATGGTCTCAGTACTACCTCAGTAGGAGGGCCCTCTTTAAGGTTTGTACAATTTGTCATTTGTAGCTTGACAATGAGATTTAATCCGTCACAGCAATTTTTAAATAATTTTTCTTAAATTATAATTAATGGGTTGGTTATTAATTTAATCGGCTTTTATTGTTTCTTTTAGAGACCAATTGTTATTGTGGGCAACAATGCAATTGCCTTTTTCTAGTTCATTAATTTGTCTGGAAAATTGACACACGTTGGTTAGCATTGAATCTTTGAGCATAGCATCTCGCAAAAATGCATTTTTATTTGGTCTTGTGGTCTAATGGTTATGACTAAGGACTTTGATATAAGTTGATATAGTTATCCTTCAATCTGGGTTCGATTCCCAGCAAGACCTCTTATAATATTAATAATTCAAAAACTTATTTATATTATATTCTTTTTTTGATTTTAATAAATATTTGCAGTCGGTTAAACTCATATAATATATAAATTTATACTATTTCTGAATTCCTTAAATTTTCTGATTCTGGATAAACTAAATAATTATATCTAAGATTTTCTCGCTTTTTTTTAGCAATTTCTCTCATTCTTTCTATCGAACGTTCCCTCATTTGAAATCTTAAAGCTTGAATACAAATACAACATAGACATAATGAAGATAAACCAGTAAATACTGAAATTATTATTAATGTGTCTGTTTCCATTATTGATTACTTATTATAGGTCTTTAAGTTAATTATTATATAATAAATCAAATCAATTTAAATAATTTATCAATATGTATAATTAATAAGATGTCAAAACACATTTATATTTCAACAAATGAAATACATTTTGATTCGAAATCAAATTATGAAATTTATGAAGGAACTTGGTTTGAACAGTTAGAACCTTATGGAAATAGTAATATAATTTATAAGGCGATTATATTGTCAATTCATTATGAACCTGATTCAACTTATTCTCACACAGATGGACATGATGGAACATGTTGGTGTGCAACAATTATTGATTCGGGTGATAGTGAACCTAGATTATGTTATCATTTTAGTAATTTTAGTAATTTAGTTAAAATTTATGAAGAAAAGGGATATAAATTTGTTGAAAAATAAAATATTTAATATAAAACTACTTAAAGATAAATCTATTTATTAATATGTGAAGGCTCCATACAGCAAATCCTTTTTAAAATTGAAAAACAAAAGGAGCCTGTAAAACACCAAACTAAATTAATGCTTCTATAATTTAATGGGAAAATAGTCGGCTGTTAACCGACCAACCTAGGTTCGATTCCTAGTAGAAGCGAATTTTATTAATACAATTATTTTAAAATACTTATATTAATTAATTATTTCACTTTTCCAAATAAAACCTTTTGAGGTTTTAGATTTTCCATTACAAACACCCCAAATAGCACCTTTATTTATGTCAACACTTTTTGCAGCTTCAGAATAACCGTTAAATATTTCAAGAACTTCTCCAGTGCATTTATCTATTTTAAATATTTTGTATTTCAATCTTTGTTCTCTCATTTTTTGTATTGTTTCAGGTTTTTTCTTAATTCCAATTAAAGCTTTACTTATTTTATTTTTTACTTCTTCTGTATGAGGTTTTCCTAATTGCGATTTACTTCTTATAATATCTGTTCTATTTTTTAAAGATTCTGATATTTTATTTTTTGTTTCTTCATTATGCCTACTGCTATTACCGCCTTCGCGCAAATTATATCCATTCGGAACTAATGAATTATATTTTTTTATGTATTCGGATTCATATTTATCCAAATCATTATCAAAACATATACAAATTAAATCAAATTTAAAATTTTCAATCCCATATTTTTGTATTGCTAATTTTAAATATCTACAATTACTTTTTGGACTTTTATGATGTCTCCATCTATCATTTAATTCTTGTATTGTCTGACCAATATAATATTTACTAGTAATTTTATTTATTATTTTATAGATATATCCCATTAGTATATTTAAAATTATATTTTTATATTAATTTCAAATTATAATAAAACTATTTAAAAATAAATTGTTATTTATATACATAATAAGATGAATTTGTTTATAAAAACTCTCACAGGAAAAACCATCACACTCGAAGTCGAGCCAAGTGACACTATTGAAAATGTAAAAGCCAAAATTCAAGACAAAGAAGGAATTCCTCCTGATCAACAGCGTTTGATACATGCAGGCAAGCAATTAGAAGATGGCAGGACATTGTCTGATTATAACGTGCAAAAAGAGGCAACTTTGCATTTAGTCCTAAGACTTAGAGGTGGCTTCTAAATAATATTATGGTAAATGATTTGAAGATAATTTTATATTAATTATAATATAAAATGATAGAAGTTATTATGTACATTTTAATATTAATTGTCGCAATTATTTGGGCAATAATATATGCTTTTTTTTCAGTAAGGGGAAGAAGATATCATTAATTAGATTTCATTCTAGGATTTATTAACAATAATGTGTCTCTCATCATATGACATAAATTATAAAAACATTGGTCATCTTCATTTAATAATTCATTATTTTCTTTTTCCACATCGTCATCATAAATATTTGGATAAATTTGATTAAAAAAAACTTCACATGCTTCAAGGAATTCTTTCATATTCATTAATATATATAATTAATATAAAATACTTTTAAACTGATTTCTGAAACATCTTAATACATTCCCAAATTTTTGCAGACTCGTCAATAGAAAAAGAACCTCTTTTGTGAGCTAAAGTTAAAAAACTTACCATAACATTTAAAGCAATATTCTCGTCACTAATTTGAACGTCAACTAATCTAACTTCTTTTTGAGGAGGAGGAACTTGAACGTTCTCAGGCAAAACAATATTTTCTTCGGTATCCATTATAGTTTAATTAAATACTTTTTTTTAAGTTTTTATAACGCATAAAATATATTTTATATTTTGTCATAAAATATATTTTATATTTTGTCCTTAAATTCATTTAAAGGGTTCGTATGTTATATATATAGAATATAAAATGGCTTCTAACGGTAATATGCTCTCAAATAAAGATTCTATCCTTAATACTGAAATTTCTAATAAGGGTTTTGCTCTATTAGATACGATGTTTAAAGAAAATGGATGGCATATGGTTAAAAATGAAATGAATTGGATGTCTTACACCAAATTAAGTAACGAAACCGATTTATTTGATATTAAAATTGACCAAAAGTCTATTCGTGTTAGTGTTCCAATTAAAAATAGTCCATATCAATTTATTACAACTTTTAAAGACTACTTCCAAGCTAGCGAATATGTTGAAGCTAGGTTTTTTGATTTTATTGGAAAAAAAATTGAATAAATAAAACAACTTAAAAATAAAGATATAATACCCAATACAAAGCACAAGATGTCTCAATTCACTAACGTCTCTAATGAATTATTTATTGAAAAGACTCTCACGTTTGAGAGTAGAAATATTAATGTTGAACAAGTACCTATTACTATTGTGGATGCTAAGTTTGGAATACTTAATTTAAAGGCTATTTCTAGTCCTTTAAGTGAAGAAGAACAAGAGTTTATCTTTATGATTGACTGTTCTGGATCAATGTCAGATGAATGCTCAGATGGAAGAACTAAGATGCAACATATTATTCACACACTTAAAAATATGATTTTATATTTCAGAGAAAATTCTTCTATAAAAGTTCATATTACAATTAATGCATTTGATGATAAAATTCATAGAGTTTTAGAACGTTGCTCTGTAACCGATGACAATTTTAATTCAATTATTGCAAAAGTAGATAAAATTTTACCTAGAGCTAGCACAAACATCGAAATTGCTCTTAAGTCTATTAATTCTACAGTTACTGATATTAGAGAAAAATTTAGTAGCAGTAATATAGTTAATATCTTTATGACAGATGGAGATGCAACTTCTGGAAATATATCTCATTCATATTTGGCAAATATTGTTGATACAACAATAACTAATGCTTTTATTGGTTTTGGCATTAGTCATGACTCTGCGCTTCTTAGTAATATAAGTAATGGTCAAAATAGCTCATATTATTTTGTTGATAAGCTTGAAAATTCTGGTCTTGTTTATGGAGAAATTTTACACGGAATTGTTTATAAACTTTTAACTAATGTTAAAATATCTGTTCAAAATGGTCTAGTTTATAACTTTAAAAATAATACTTGGGTTGAAAGTATTTCTGTTGGAGAAATTGTTAGTGAAGCTAATAAAATTTATCATATAGCATCTTCTAACCCAAATGAATGTGTTATTTGTATAGAAGCTAAGAAAATATCTGATTCAAATAATATTAATGTTTATGTTTCACAAACACAAACACAACAACTTACTAATTATATTTATAGACAAAGAACTTTACAACATCTTTATATTGTTGGCGATTTCTTAAAAAGAAAAAATGAAAAAATAAATAATAATAATAACTCAGATTCAATATTTAAAATGAGAATGCTAAATTATTCAACTTACGACCCATTATTTGATAATGAAGAAAAAACTATAAGAGATAATCTGCGAAAATTTATTGAGGAAATGAAAATATATATGGAAGAAAATAAATTAAACGATGATAAATTTATGAAAAATCTTTGTGATGATATCTATATTAGTTACAGAACATTTGGAACAAAATTTGCCACTATGTATAATAATGCAAGACAAACTTCACAGGGAACACAGAGATGCTATAATGTTAATCATACTCCTCAAGATGAAAGACAAAAAATATATTCTTCTAGTCTAACACTTACTAAGCCAAAATTACAAAGACAAAAAGCTGTTTATAATAATAATAATAATGATGATATTTCTTTTGATGATTTTATTAATCATACAGTTTCTGGTTTTGCAGATGCGCCTTATTTAACTCCAACTTCAACACGATTAATGAGAGATATTAGTAGTAGTTGTGAAATTAATACAGACAGTACTGAATTATCTGATAAAATTTAAAATAAAAAATATAAAAATTTAATTATATTAAAAAATTAATTTAAAAAAAATTGAATTATTTTTTAAATTAAATTATTAATCATTAAAAAGTATTAGACAAAGTAAAACTTTAAAATGGGAAATAATATAGTAAAACCTAAAAAATCTGAACCTTATGTAAAACTAATATTTGCACTAGGTATTATTGATCCACAAAATGATTTCTGTAAAGGAGGAACTTTGGAAGTTGCAGAATCAGAAGGAGTTATTGCTGCTATTAACAAATTAAGATTTATATGTTATGACCATATAGATACATTTATATCACAAGGCTATCATCCATATAATCATATGTCTTTTGCTACAACATATAATAAGGAACCATTAAGTAAAATTTGTTTAAACTTAGATATGGGATTTGGAAGTATAATTGCTGTTGAACAAATTTTGTGGCCGAAATATTGTGTTCAAAATACAAAAGGTGTTGAATTTCATCCAGATTTAATTGTTGTTAACCAAGATAAAATTATTCAAAAAGGAACTATACAAAATGTTGAAAGTTATAGTGCTTTTGGAGATAAATATAGAGGAAAGTATGAAAAAACTGATCTCGAAGAATGGCTAACAAATAAAAATATTACTGACATTATTTTGGTAGGATTGGCAACCGATTATTGCGTTTTTAACACTGGTTTAGATGCAATTCTCAAAGGATTTAAAATACATTTAATATTGTCGTGTACACGAGGCCTTGCTGTAGATACAACGAATAAAGCTATATCAGAATTAATCAGTAAAGGTGCAGAAATTTATTCTGGGGTCGATGAATTTTATTTAAAACATCAAAATTGCATTAATAATTCTACAAAAACGTAAATTTAGTCTTTACAAATTTTCATATTTCCAATGCCGAATTTTTCTAAAAAATCATTTGTTGTTATTGAATACCACATCATAAATACACCTTCATCATACGTTCTACTAGATTCAGTATAAATTTGAAAGAATATATCCTGTTTATCATATAATTCTTCGTAAAATAAATAAGCTTCTTTTTTTTTTTCATAACTCATTATTACATCATATTTTCTTTGAAATAAGTTATAGATATCATCATCGTAGCTAATATTATATATTCTTATTCCAAAAATGCTCAAATCCGTATAAATACCCATCTATTATAAATATACAACTTATATTTATAACTATAACTAATGTTAAGAAGTCAATTGGCTGACACTTATTTTTTATATTGATTATTTTTATTCAATTCTGATTGTAATTCACTTAATAATGGGAACTCATTTGCATTTATAGTTTCACTTAAAAATGAAGGTAATGACTGTAAAGGATTATCATTTATATTCCATAGATGCTGCCAAACGTCACTTATAAAGGGTGATTTATTTTTTACTTTTAATTGAAATGGGCACGAATAATCAGGCTTTTCATTTATAGCTCCACATGGGTTGCATGGACCATTTAAAAATTTAAAACCTGGAATTATATTTTCCAAATCATTATAATCTACTGAAGTTGTTTTTGATGTTTGTTCTCCATATATTCCTCCTTTTCCTGTATATCTTATTCTCTCTAATGTAGAACCATTTCGCTTATTCATATTACATTTTATTACATCATCACTTTTGTTACCAATTAGTCCTGATTTATAAGGAAATTCTCCATAACCATTTGGAAGGTCTTCCATTTTATTTCCAGAAGGGTCTTTTATAAGAACTCCATTTAAAAGAAACTCGCCTTCTTTTGTTTGATAAGATATAATCCTTAATATTGCAGCTTCATTATATATTGTTCTCGCATGATTTACAGCATCACCCGAATATGTTCTTATATATGGATTACTATTTATTGCTTCTCTGTATAATTCTATAGTCTTTTGAGACCACGGCCACATTCCATTTTTATTAAAATATTCTAATTCTTCCTGACTTGCTTGATTATTCTGTATCATATTTATATCAAATATTGAATTACGATTTATTGTGTTTTCAATTTGTAAAAAATCTTGTGTTGACTTTTTATTCCATGTAAAACCTTCTTTTGTTTTAGATAATTGAGAGAATCTATATATAACAATTAAAATTAAACTTATTATTATTCCATATTTTAAGTCATACATTAATGTTAATATTGATATTGTAAATAATATTAAATTACCTAAAAATGTGTTAAAGAGAGAAGTAAATACTTCTGGAATAAAATATAATACTAACCATAATAGTATTAATATAGTTAAGAATCCTATTATTTTTGTGCGATTTTCTTCATTTATTATATTTTTAGGTAGCTTCATATATTATTAAACTATTAATATTTTATAATTTAATAATATATATGCGTAAGACCAAAACTTTTAAACAGAATAAAAATAAGCGAAATAATAAGTATTCTAAAAAAACTAAAAAAAATAGAAATATATGTGGAAAAGGTATAACTGATGAAGTTATAAGAATTAGAGGGCTTTATAATGAAATTAAAAACAAAAATAAAAATAAACCATCTAACGGCCAGTAGAACCAAATCCACCACTACCTCTAGATGTTTCTTCACCTAATTCTTCCATTGAATTTACAGTTTGTACTACAATTGGAACCAACCCTGGCGCACAAATTTGTAAATAACGGTCATATTTGTTTCCAAAATAGTCTGCATCTCTATCATCTGATTCATCTTTTGAAATATTTACAACATCAAACATTCCAATTAGGTGACCACGATATCCTGCATCTATAATTCCTGTTGAATTTGCTAGACGTAATTGCGTCTTTGAAAGTGAAGAACGAGGATACATATAATAACCTGTATTAAAATTTTTACCTGAATCCGTAAACATTTTAGCTGAACAACAAACATTATAATCCAATTTGTTTACTGGACTTGTATCAGACCATCCTGTTCCAAAAAAACGTAAAGCATTTCCGTAACAGGTCTGTTCATTTCCTTCATTTCCTGGAGCAAATAAATCAAAACCTGCATCTATATGCACTTGGTTATTTTCTAATTTAGTATTATGCTTATCCATAGCGGAATCATACATATTTTTTAAAACATTATCTTCTGAATCCACAAATAGTTTCAAAATCATTACCTTCTCATAGACTCGCAACAAATTATTTAATAAGATGGTATTGTTATTGTTAGCAAAGGTTGACATTTTATTATATACAAAAAAAATTTTTAAATTGTTTTTGTATATTTAAATTTATATATAATTTTTTAAGGAGAATCTGGACAACAATTATCATAATTTAAATCCTCATAAAATTTTATCTCAGCTAATTCTTTCCAATACCAATGCTCCTTGCAAGGCTTCTTACCGTATGTTTTTATAATATGTGTTATTTCTTCAAATTCATAATCTAAACAAGTGTAACGTGTGTCATAAGTCGGCACCTCCTTTATAGCAGTTAAACAAGCATGATGAAAATCATCCACTACATAACTCATCTGTTTCTTTGTAAGCTTAATAAGAGGTTTAAATGTTTCAGACATTATAATAATCAGTTTAATGCATTTATATTTTGCATTAATTTATTATTCAATTTTTTATTTTTCATCATGATTTATTAAATTTAAGGCATCTAATCTATGATAAAATACTCTGTATTCCAATTCTATTTTCTTTCTCTCCCAATCCATATCATCTAATAATATTTTTGCTTTTTGAATAATATTTTGTTCTCCACCCATTTCTATCGCTTTATTTATTATATTTTTTATTTTTTTAATTTCTTCATCTACCATATTTATTTTTTTATAATATTTTTCAAATCTATCCTTCATTTCTGAAACAATTTCTGTTAGAGTCTTTGTTGGCATATCATCGAATACAATTATTTCTTCAATTTTGGCAGAATCAAAATTTGTTATAGTTCCATCATAATTCTTACCATAATAGCTAACAGAACCTTTGTTAAAATCTAATAAAAATACACGTCCATATTCGTCTTTTTGATTTATAATGTAACCTGCTTCTAAAATATTTATAAAACTGCTTTGACAATGCCTCAAAAGACAACACCAATCATTTTCACTTTGATTCGGTACGTTTAAATCAGTGAATATTTTTTGCTTTTCAATATCAGAAGACTTGGGTTTATTTTTTGTCGATTTTATTCCTTCAAATGCAGTCTGAAGAGCTTCTTTTGAACCATAATGTTTCATTAAAACATATATCTCTCTAACTAGAATCTGCCAAAGAAGGTCTGCATCATTATGAACATACATCATACGCTTCTTTTTTCCAATAATATATCCAAATGTTCCTGAGGTTACCATTTTAGCTATAATATATTATAAATAACTTTTTAATATATTATTTTATTCTATTTTTATTGGTTTACAAATGGACCGCTTTGTGGAGGAATAACAATACCACTTTGTGAATTTTGTCCTGGTTGAATAGCTGTATACCACGCTGGAGGAGTTACATAAATATTTGATGTTCCACAAGAACTTCCAACACTAGTCATACTTATTCCTCCAGTTTTAATTCCACTACCTCCTTGAACTGCATATGGGAAAGGTTTTTGAGGACCAATTGGATTATTACATCCTCTTGTAAGATATAAATTATATTGTCCATAAGAAACTGGTTGGCCTAGTGTCTTGGTGTATGGAGCGTTGCGAGCCATATCGTTATATTTAAATCCAGCAGTTGAACGACCTGGAGTACATAAGGTTGGACCACATGTTACATTATGACCTTCATAAGTGCCAACATTATTAACCTTAATATTACATGTATTTGCAGATGCCAAATTTTGAACATATAATCCTTGGCTTGCTGAATCTGTTTGATTTCCTGTGTAATTTGGTTGAACCCAAAAGTTTGGATATTTACCAGTATAAGCCCATCTATATTTTTGGCGCAACATACCATATGTTGATAATACTGATGGTTTAATGTATATGTATTGACTTCCCATTGTGTCAACGATTCTTGAATTTAGAACTGGTTGAACAACTTGAGCTTTACTATGAGCATTTGGAACAGCTCCTGTTGATTGAATTCCGTTTGAATTACTTCCAACTAATGTAGCAGAAGGATATTGACCATAAGTACCACCAAATCCAATAGGTTGGGTTCCTCTGTATGGAGTTCCTGATTTTGACATTTTCATATCTCTTCCAATTCCTCCCACATTTCTGTGTCCACCATTGATAGAAAATCCTACTGGACCTGGATTATGTATAGCCAATTGAAGACCATTTGTTGAGTGACCAAATGGACCTTGAGGTAACCATACTCCTCCTGGAGCAGACCCTGAACGTTTTGAACCATAATTTATTACCGATTTTCTTTTAAAAGCAGTTAATGACATTATAACATATTATGAGATTTTTATATACCACTTTTTTAAAAAAAAGTTGTGCAAAAATATATTAATAAATTATACTAATCATTTTGTTTATATAATCTGTTTCCGTGTTATATATATATATATTTGACTCCACCTTTTCTAAAGGTGGATTATATTAGAAGAATACTTCTATTTTTTGGTTCTTCAACTAAACATCTAGAGAGAAGCCAATATAATTTTGTTCCTTTTATCGAATGATTATTTAAGTGCTCTATTATTTTATCTATTTGTTGGTGCTTTAAATAGTCTTTATAAAAATCTTCATTTGGCATTAAAGCATATATTAATAAACAAGCTAAGCTAAAATAACATGTTTTATAATGAACATATGAAGGCAGTTTATTTATGTTTAACATTTCAGGAGAAACAAAAAAATCATTTGATGTAAATGGGTAACTAATTTGTAACATATCATCTTCTATTTCTTTTACATATTCGCTGCCTAAAAATGCAAACTTTTTTGAGTTTATCATAATGATATTTTCGGGAGAGTAACCTAATATCGTGTGAGAGTATACGTTTGTTAAATAATTTACCTGTGTTGATAAACTATTTGTAATATCTGCAACCATATTTATCGGCAAGGAAGAGCAACCTCTTATATTATTATACTCCTTCTTTAATTCAATCAATGGAATTACTGAATTTGCTTTAAATTTTATTGATTTATAATCGTCTGTTGATACAGCACCTTGAATTATTCTAGTTTTTATTAATGATTCTATTAATATTCTATTTGAAACTGCAAATTCTATAGTAAATATTGATTTACTTTTATCTTCTATTATCTTTAAAAAATCCGTGCAATATATTTCTGGCATACATATTATTTATATTTACGTTTTAGATACTTTTTGTTCATTTTATACAAAATAAAAAAAGATTTATTTAATAATTTAATTACAAACACAAATATATTTATTTAACAAATTATACATTTTCTAATTCCACATTCATTGGCTTCAATTCTTGGGTATCTCTCATCCTTGGGGGCGAATTTGAAGGAGTTCTAGGTCTTCTGTTATCTTCTCTAGGTCTTCTGTTATCATCTCTAGGTCTTCTGTTATCATCTCTTGGTCTTCTGTTATCATCTCTTGGTCTTCTGTTATCATCTCTTGGTCTTTTGTTATCTTCTCTAGGTCTTTTGAAGTCGTCATTATTCCTAGAAGATACTGGTCTATCTTCATCCGAATCAAATTGAAGACTTGCCTTCTTGTAAACAGGCTTAGCCTCTTGACGAGGAGGACGCGATGGTGCTTCACGATAAGCTGAGACTTTCCAGAACCACGGGTCATCATAAATAATTTTAATTTCCTTACCGTTTAATAGCCTTTCACGTGCTGTGTCTGAGTTTTTATTGGAGAACCACTGCTTAAAATGAATGAAAACACGATTGAATTTTTCACCTTTCTCAGTTGTCTTACTAACAACGTCAATGCGTAGAATATCACCCATATTCAGTTCATCAAAGATGCGGCGAATACGCTTCTCATCTATGTTGACAAAAACACGGGGAATACACAGGCTTGGCACGCTAATAGATAAGGTTCTAAAGTCAATTTGGATACTCATTATAATAGTTTAAAACTTGTTGTGATGGGATTATTATGATTTACATAATATTTTATAAAAGCATTTCAATTTTTTTATTTAATAAATAATTTAAATTTTATCTAGTGTCTTTTTTTAAGCTTACAATAATCGATTATATAAATTTTTAGTTTACATTTATATAGCCTGTAAAATAAAAAATTGAAATACTTTTGTATCATTATATTTAAAGTATAACTTAATATACAGCAAAATGGAACACATTAATTTTATACAAAAGCGTAATGGAGTTGATTTAGGATGGAACGAATCAAATATTCAACCTCCTGATAGAGAGGGTTGTGTAGGTAAGAGTGGGTTAGATAAGAATTTAAGCCTTGGAGAAATTCTTGAAATCGCATACAAAATTCATGATAAACCTAATATAATAATTAAAGCTGGACCAAGAGCCAAGTGGTATTTAAAGCGCTGCACCAAGGAATTAATTGACGAAGAAATTCAGAAGCAAAGAAAATGGCGAGATATTTCTCGTAGCACAATGTGGATTATTGATTGGGATATGTAATTTAATTTTAATTAGAAATTTCTTTAAAAATTTGGCATTTAGCCATTTTTCATGTAAACATTAAATAGTTTTATAAATTTTTAGTTTACAATTTTATAGCCTTTAAAATAAAAAATTGAAATACTTTTTACAATATTATGTAACTCATTATATAACCCATCAATATAAACTTAAAGTTATCTTACAATGTCCTTTGCTACTATGTCTACTTTAAATCCCTTAAAGGGTATACAAATTGAAGAACTTTATGATATTGATATTGAAATTATAAATAAGCCTTATGATTTTAGCTCTCCTGTTAAAGACGCTCAAAGACCTTCATTTATGACTCCTGAACCGGTTTCTCCCAAGAAAGCTACATTTGTCTTTGGACCTAATTTCCCTCCACCTCCCAAGCTTGTAAGACAAACTAACTGTGACTGTGGTTCTATCCTAGGAAAGCGTAAGCATAATTTTGTGTTTGAAGATAATGATGATGAAAGATATGGCCAGCATATTGGGGATAAATTCTTCAAGATTAATGTTGGTCATGCCGTAAGGCCTGCTAGCCCTACTCCGGATAAATGGGAAGACCCCGATAGGGAATGGAACGAATATATTCAAAAGGAAGGAAGAAGAGAGCGCGATTCTGAAAGTAAGTATGACCCTGAAGAAATTATGCAGTGGTGTTTTAAGTATTTAGCTGAAAAAAATATTCAAGTTTAACTGTTATTTATATGTAATTTTAATTAATATTTTAAAAGTGAGGCACATTTTGTAGCCAATATCTTTTTTCCTTGCTTCTATTTAATTTATAGATTTTTAGTAAAGTTTAAATACACGATGTTTTAAAAAAAATTGAAATACTTTTGTCCCGTTATATATTGGTTATATTTAATAAAACTATCAAATTGAGATTAATCTTAAAGCCAAAATGTCTGATAATATTTCTATTTACGAAATCGAAAGTAAGCTTAGCCTTGTTGTTAGGAAGCCACAAGAAGGCAAGACTACTATATGTATTAACAGCATAACTAATGATAAAAGTAAAAATATTCACATCGTCCTAACGATGAACACTCTCTCTGCTGGAATGCAATTCTTCGGTAGAATGCAAAACGAAGTTGGGTCTAAGAAAATTATCGTTTTTAACAGCAAAAAACAAACTGCTGGGGATTGCTATCATGCAAAAACTGTTACTCAAATAGCTTCTTTGATTCAAAAGCAAGAAGATATAAAAGTTATTGTATGTTGCGCTCATGAAAAGAGAATCAGAGAAGGAATTCCTGATATTTTCGATTTTGCTGCAGATTCAATTAAAATGAGGGAGGCTAATATAAAGTTTGTAGTTCATATCGATGAGGCCCACAAATACATCCCTGAAAACATTAAATTTGTTCGCCAATTCAATAACTGCCCTATTGTTTCTGAGATAATTGGATACAGTGCCACACACGAAGAAATCTTTGTTGCTAAAAATAGTGACCCTATGTTTCACAGAATTCTAATTCGCGATGTTGAAGCTGAGTTAGGAATTATCCGTTCGCCAAATTATTTCGGTGTTAACAGATGTCAGTTTAACATATACGATGAGCTTGATCACGATGAACTTATTGAAAAGGCTGCTATAAGCACAAATATTCCTCAGCTCACTATTATCAGAGCCGATATGGAGGAAAAAAATTGTAGAACTTGGTTTGGTAACCGTTGGTGGTTTGATTTGGGAAATGAAATCTTACTATTAAGTTTTATTGATTTCATATTACCAATTTTAAAACTTTCACCTGACTCTTTCAGCTACAACTTTATGCCATCATACACCAGAAAGGCTACTCACTATGAAAGTATGGTATTAGTTCTTAAACACTATCCTACCGCCAATGTGATTATTTCGAACGGAAATGGCTACCAGTTATGCCGATTTCGCTCTGCCACTGGAAAAAGTTGTATAGTTTGTGACGATAATCAAGTTCGACTCGAAGCTATGCAAATTCAATCACCTGAACTACGCAAAAAAGAACTCGATTCTCTACTTGAGCCATCATATATGATACAAAAACTTATAAAAGATACTCCTAATTCTCCTACTTTCATCACAGGCTTTACTTGCGTTGGAATGAGTGTAACTCTTATTAACCAAGATATTGGCAATTTCGACAATGTGATAATGGCTCATCATCACTACAGCAGAGATAAATTGTATCAGTTATGCAGATTTCTCTTTAAATACGACTCTTGGACACCTGAAAATCAAGCTAAAATCAAAACAACTCAATTTCACTCCCTTACAAAAATTGTTATTGATAAATGTCTTGATTATGAAGCTAGTGTTGAGCGAGCTTGTACCGAATTTGCTGGTAAATCTTGCACTTTGCGTGAACTTCAAGGCCTTGAGCCAGAAGATCCTTCCGAGAGAGAACTTAAACAAATTGCTGAGGCCTCTATTAAACTCGTCAATCCTACAAAAAAGCTTTGGAGAAAATTTAAAGTTTATGATGGAAATGATGATGAAGAGTGGGAAAAGGCCAACAACTTTTACGAGTCTATTCGAGAGAAAAAAATTACTGGTGTCTCTATGCCAAAAAAGAATAGTAGAGGCTTCTATGAATCTTCTGACTCTCACGGTTTAGGTGTCAAGACTGTATCTACATTCTCTTCATTAGAAAAAGAGAAGTGGACTAATCGTTTCCAACTCAAAAAGGACTGTTTATCTTATGCCCGTGTATTTGTTGGCTACGATAACCTTGAACACCCTAATGAGTATACGATTTTCATTAAGTTTGCACAGCTTGAAGACACTGAGACGACCCGTGAATTTCTATCTAAATATGGTATTAATAATGATAATGATGATTAATTTGTATTTTATGTAATTTAATTTTAATTAATATTTTAAAAGTGAGGTATTCCATTTGGAAACCAAAACCTTTTTTCATTATTTTTTTTACGTTTTAAAATTGATTGAGATTAATATTAAATAAATTAAATTATATCTGGAGATTATTTATTCTATAAGAACTATATTAAAATGTCTACTAACGAAACTTGCAATATTTGCTGTGATGCTTATAACAAGAGCACAAGAGATAAGATTTGTTGTGGATATTGTGATTTTGCTGCTTGTAGAACTTGTTGTGAAACATATATTTTATCGGAAACAATTCCTAAATGTATGAATCCATCTTGCGCTAAGGAATGGTCTAGAAAATTTATTAGAGAGAAATTTACTAATGTATTTATTAATATCAAGTTTAAGAGTCATTTAGAAACTGTTTTATTTGACCAAGAGAAAGCTTTGTTACCAGCTACGCAGCCTATTGTGGAAGAGAAAATTAGAAAGAAAAAGGTTAAGACAGAAATAGGAGAATTAGATAAATTAATTCAAGATTTACAATTACAGCGAAGGGCATTAGAATCGGGATTATATACTCAAACTTTATCTTCTATTGAAAAGAAAGAAAGGACTCAATTTGTTCGACAATGTCCTTCAAATGGATGCCGAGGTTTCTTGAGTAGTCAATGGAAATGCGGAATTTGCGAGCAATGGTCTTGTCCTCAGTGCCATGAATTAAAGGGTATTGACAAAGATTGTGAGCATACATGCGACCCTAATTCAGTCGAAACTGCTAAACTTTTAGCTAAGGATTCAAAACCTTGTCCTAAGTGCCAATGTCTTATATTTAAGATTTCAGGATGTTTTGCAAAGGATACACCTATATTAATGTGGAATCGAACTACTAAAATGTCACAAGATATTTTAATTGGTGATATTTTGGTTGGAGATGATGGGGAAAAAAGAATTGTAGAAGATTTAGTTATGGGAGAAGATGAATTATATGAAGTAAAACAAAATAATGGCATGAATTATGTTGTTAATAGTAAACATATGTTAGCACTAAAATTTACTGGTGAAACATCTGTTAATTGGATAGAAAGTATAAATAGTTGGAAAATTTGTTGGTTTGATAGAACTGAAAAAAAAATGAAAACTAAACAATTTAAGGTTTCTGAATTTATTAATAAAGAGTCTGCTAATTTGGATGCAAAGAAATTTTTAGAAAATTTAAATTTAGAAAATGTAATTTTATTAACTGTTGACGAGTATTTAAACTTAGATAAATGGTCTAAAAAAAATTTGCTTGGCTTTAAAACTTCTCAAGGTATTAATTATGATTCAGAAGTAAAAGAAGTTGAATTAGACCCATATTTACTAGGTTTATGGCTCGGAGATGGAACACATACTGAACCAACAATAGCTTCTAATGATTCTGAAATTAGAGATTATATTTATAATTGGTGTTTGCATAATGACGCGGAGCTTGTTCAGGAGGCTAAATATAAATTAAGAATTAGAAGAAAAGGATATAGTTTTGGGAAAGAAACTATAACTGGTGAAAAATACGAAAGTATTCCTGATATTTGCGATAGAACAAATCCGCTTACTAATTTGCTTAAAAAATACAATTTAATTGGAAATAAACATATTCCTCAAGAATATTTTATGAACTCTCGTGATATTAGACTAAAACTTTTAGCAGGTTTAATTGATACTGATGGACATGTAGCTAAAGACCAAAATGGAAAAAGAGTTGTTATTATTCAAACAAATGATGGGTTAAGCAAACAGATTATTAATTTGGCTTCTTCATTAGGTTTTACTGTTAATTATAGAATTAGAGAAAGAAAGAATGTAAAAATATTTAATTGTGAACCAAAAGACTATAAAAATCAATATGTTATTAATATTTCAGGTGAAAAATTAGCAGAAATACCTACAATCTTACCAAGAAAAAAATGTTTTGGGGCTTGTCCAAATAAAGATTATTTAAGAACTAGTATTGAAGTTGTTTCTGTTGGGAAAGGACAATATTTTGGTTGGTCTGTTAATCAAAATAAAAGGTTTCTTCTTTCTGATTTTACTGTTGTTAAAAATTGTGACCAAATGTGGTGCACACAATGTCATACTGCTTTCAGTTGGAAAACTGGAGCTTTAGAAAAAGCTACTCATAATCCTCATTATTATGAATGGCAGCGCAAAAATGGTGGACTTGCAAGGGCTGCTGGTGATATTGAGTGTGGGCGAGAATTAGACCATCGGACTACTGATTTTATTTATCAAATAATTAGAGACAAACATAAGGACTTAATTGATACAAATAGACCTAAACCGATAGCTTCTGGATATCGTAGCACTTATACTAATACCATGTATTATTTACCTATCGTAAATAGATTGACAAATATACTTAGAAATATTATTCATAATACAAGAGTTGAATTACCACGTTTTCAAACTGATTATGTTCAGAGAAATCAAGATTTGCGTGTTCAATATCTTTGTAATGAAATTGATGAAGAAACATTTAAAACTTTGGTGCAAAGAAACGATAAAAAAAATAGAAAAAATACTGAAATCGCACAAGTTATACAACTTGCAAATACGGCTGTCACTGATATTGTGTTTAGAATCATTAATAATTTAAGAAATTCTGATGCTAATAAGCATTCGATGGAAGAATTAATGACGGAGTTTGATGCTATTATTTTATATTGTAATGAAATTTTCAAGGAAGTTGGCTTTGTTTATAATTGCGTTCAGTATGGGTTTGATAATGGATTTATCATGAGTCGCGTTGAAAAAGAAAAGAAACTTAGAAAAAAAAAGAGTGATGATGAGGAGACAGATGAAGATGAAAATGAGGATAATAATACAAAAATGCCTATATGATACAATTTTAGACAAAGCAATCTAATATATATTTAAATAAATTTTATAAAAAAAATAAATTTATAAATTTTTTTATTGGAAGTTTTTTTATATTTTTTTATATTTTTTTATTGATACATTTTTAATTCCTTATCCACCTTCTTGAATTGCCTATCATAAATTGTATATTTTTTATCGAAATCGTCTTGTAATTGTTTGAATGAAGATGAGTAACTATGCATAAGTAGGTCCCAATCATTTTCACGCATTCTTTCTGTCTTCTTTATATGATTTACTTGATGTTCTAATTCTTCAATCCTCTTGTTTAATTTTCTGCGAATATCTATTATCTCAATTTTATCTGCAAACATTAATCCAATTGTGATAAACAATATTCCAGTTATGAATAACTTATAGCTATCACTAACAAATGCTTTTATATATGGCATAACAAATATGATTAAATTTCTAATATTAATAGCTGCGTTCGATACAAAATTTAATAGCGCTGTATTTGCAATTGTGATTGCAGGTATAATTATATTTGTAGTGGTAACGTAGATGGGAGCAATAGAAGGATTCATTGTTAATTCAATATTGGGATACATTCTTGATGGTATAAAGCGCTTTAACTAATGATATTTATTATATATCAATTAAGTTTCTCAATTTTTTTTTTTAATATAAAATAAATTTTAATTATATCTTGGTAAAAAATCGTTGGATTTCCTTTATTTTATATTAAAGAAAAAAGGTGTAAAACTAATTAAATTTAAATTACATAAAACATAAAATACTAAAATATAAAATATAAAATATACAATTTTTTACCAATCTTCGTCTGAGTCAGAATCTTTGGCAGCCCAGTCCATTTCAGCTACACTTAATTTAGATGCTGCTTTCTCATATGCTTGCTCAAATTGTTCTTGTTCTTCTTCTGAATCGCTCCAATCAGCCCAACTTTTCTTTACCTGTGGAATTGAAACTGGTGGTAATTGTCTCTTAATTGACATTTCAATAAGCTTATGTTCATACTTCTCACTCTCATACTGTGTTTGGGTCTTGGCAGCAATTGATGCCCATCCAGATATAAGAGGCTTTGCTTCTTGAAAAGAACCTAAAGAAGGGAATTCTTCTTTTACCTTATTATTACTTACCTTGGTACTTACCTTAGTAACTTGTTCCTCTTCGGAATCGCTATCCTCTGCTAGCCCAGCAAATACATTAGTATGTACCTTTGCCTTGGGTAAAACTTTTGCCTTGGATAAAACCTTTTTCTCATCAACCCTTATGGCAGCTTTCTCTTCAGCCTTCTTATTTGCTACGATAACTGGGCAAAACTTGGTTGTGTGACCTAGTTCATAACAGTATCTGCATTCAGTTGCTAGAAGAGTAGGACAAATCACTTTGGTCTTACCCGACTTATCAGGCATAGAACGGACATAGTGGCTTGTATATTCGATTTCAGTCTTGCCTGCATCTTGACAAACCTTGCAGAAAGGCTTCTTATTAGAGACTTGTTTAGTGCGTGTGGACATTTTGCTTTGAATTGAGTTTAAATTAGCTTTTAAAGACTTGATTGTTAGATTCTAGTTATGCTCTTTGTATTTAATTATAAAAGTATTTCAATTTTTTTTTAAATTAAAAATAAAATATGAGCAAACAAGTTAAAATTTAGTTGAGTTAGATTTAATTTCGAATTAATTTCGAATTAATTTCGAATTAGACTGCAGATACTGTGGCACTGTGCCACCCGTGCTACACAGTGTTATCCAGTGCATTTAACCCTTTGTAACTCTTTTAACCCTATTTGGCGTCAAATTGGCTACAAAGGGTTGAAAAGGGTGTCTAGGAGCAGCAGTCAGCAAAAGCGCTACGCTTAGAGCAGCAGGCAACAGCAATAATAATACAAAATTAAATTCAAGTTAGTGTCAAAATGACTTCAAATAGGGTTACCAGAATTTAATTATATTTTATTTTAAGGTAAGGCATACATATAAAAGTAGATTAAATTCAAGTTAGGGTCAACTTGACTTCAAATAGGGTTACCAGGATTTAATTAAATATCAACGATTGCTTTGCTTATAAATTTTTAGTTATTGATGATTACTACCTACAAAATAAAAAAATGAAATACTTTTATAAAAAATCAATGAGTGGTATTACTGAAGATACCTCATTAACATTTATAAAATGACATCACAAGACGATTATGCTAACATCCAAAGGATATTATTGGATATTTATGAAAGAGGTCATTTAATGGAACAACAACAGTTTAATCGAGCAATCAATGAAATAACTCGTAATGCTCATATAATGGTAAGAAGAAGAAGAAGACAAGAAAATGCACCTCCTGTGCCACCAGTAGCACACCAAGCCGGGTCCTATACAGCACCTCTTAGAGACCCATATGTGCCACCAGTAGCACAACAAGCCAGGTCCTATACAGCACCTCCTAGAGACCCACCTAGACGCCAAGTAGGTCCCTATACAGCACCTTTAAGACCTGTTGTAAGGATAAATCCTCTTGAAAAAATGGTTACCATAAAGAAGGCCGAATTTAATGCAATTTGCACCGATTCTTGCTCTATTTGCTTGGAAAAACATATAAAAGGCGACACTATTATGACCGAATGCAATCACGAATTTGGAGTAAAATGCTATAACAGCTGGATGACCGCTTTCACGAGCAACCATACATGCCCAACTTGTCGCAAGGTTACTCCGCGTGTGACAATGTATAAGACCAGATGCAGAAAACCAAGACCATTTATTATTGAAGATGAGGAGGAGCCTGTCCAAGAATTAGTAGGATTTTAGATATATGTATGTTTTAACCCTTTGTAACATTTAATTAACCCTTTTTTTACATAAGCAATATAAGTATTATAAATTTTTAGTTAAGCTTAATTAGAGCCTTTTGGGTATAAAATTGATTAAAAAAAACTATGTTTCTATGATTACTAGATAAATAAACTACATCAAATTTACTTAAGTAAAATGTCATTGGAAGAGCGTATGGAAAGGTTTGAGAAATATTTGGATCGCAGTAATTTGGATCATAAGCAGTATCAAAAAGACGGTGTACGCTGGATTTTAGATAATGAACTTAAGGAAAATCCTACATGCGGGGTTAGAGGCGGTTTTATAGCCGATGAAATGGGGCTTGGTAAGACTATAATGATGATTGGAACTATGTTATGCAATTTTGTTCCAAAAACTCTTATTATTGTGCCACCGGTGCTTATGGATCAATGGTATGTTCAGATTTATAGAACTACCGGTCATAAATCACTAATTTACCACGGCGATAATAAAAAGGTGATAACTCTTGAAGAATTAAACAGAAATAAAATTGTTATCACCACTTATGGAGCTATTACATTAACTAAACAACAAATCAAAAATGGCGTTGAAACTCTACTTCATAAGGTTTCGTGGTCTCGTCTTATTTTCGACGAGGCTCACCATTTAAGAAATGGTAAAACTACTAGATATATCAGCTCTAAAATGCTTTCTTCAAAGATTAGATGGCTTGTTTCCGGAACACCTGTGCAGAATAGGAAGAAGGATTTCTATAATTTGTGTTCTATGATTCGGTTACCAGCTAGTTTCTATACTGTATCTGATAATTTAAGAACTCTTGCTAGGTCTTTCATTTTAAAGAGAACTAAGAAACAGGTTGGCATTATTATACCTGATGTTGTTTTGGATAAAAATATTGTTAATTGGAAAAATATCAAAGAAATGGAGTTATCTGAAGAACTTCACTCTGCTTTATCTTTCAGCCGCGTATCCTCTTCAAAATGCAGTAAACAAATTGTTACGTCTATGAAACAAACCTGCACATTAGCTCTTATATTGAGAGCTAGACAAACATGCATTTATCCCAAGCTTATGGGAAATAAACTTAAATCTATGTTCCAATGTGGGCTTATCGGAGATTATTCGTCTTATAAGGAGGCTTTTGATCATAGCAGCAAACTCGATTATGCAGTTAATAAAATATTAGAACGAAAGGGAAATGACTGCGGAAAACTTATATTCTGCCATTTTCGCGAAGAAATAGATGAAATCGCTAATAGATTAAGAGCCGGAGGTATGACAAAGGTCGCTACATTTGACGGTAGGACAAGTAATACTAAGAGGCACGATATACTTAATGACAAAAATGAAGCTCTTATTCTTCAAATTCAGACCGGATGTGAAGGTCTTAATTTACAGGAAAATTATAGCGAAATTTATTTCATATCTGCGGATTGGAATCCCTCGGTTGAAGATCAGGCTATTGCTAGATGTCATCGTATAGGACAAACTAAGACCGTTTATGTTGAGCGGTTTGAAATGTCTAAATTTGCACTTAATTTAGAAGACGCAGCTATGACTAATACTGTAACAGTTGAAAACTATGTTGACTTTGTTCAAGAAGGTAAACGTTATATAGTTAAGGAAATTATGGCTTAAAAAATACAAAAATTTAAATATTTAATTAAAAATTAAAATAACTGCTTCCCCCTTTGGGGAGGTGGTTATTTTTTACCTCAAAAATGCCGGATTTTACTACATCTATGTAAGGAGAAATCAATTAAAATCGCTCAAAAAGGGACCTTCACATGAAGAGAAATGATTGAAATTTTGTTGGGAAAGTTTTTTCTAATTTTGAAATTGGACAAAAAAAATGTCCAAAATTGAATTATGAAAACACTTTATGTCGAAAATGATTCTTTTACAGCATAATTGAATTTTATGGTCTGGACGCAAAAAAAATAATTATATATTTGTTATGATAATTTTTTTTATAAAAGCTTAAAAATATTTTCTGTTTCCTATGTATGGCAATGTTTAGCAATAATTTTGGAGCAAAAACGAGCAAAACGAGCACAAACATATTCGTATGTAATGTATGTGACTATAAATGCGGCAAAGGTTTTAACTTAGATAGACATTTATTGACATCTAAACATATACAAGCAACGAATAGCAACGGAATAGCAATCAAAAAAGAGCAAAAAGAGCCAGAATATGTATGTCAAAATTGTAATAAAGAATATAAAGATAACTCTGGATTATGGAGACATAAAAAGAAATGCAAATTAACTAAAGAATCTGGTTCTGAAGAAGAAGAAAAAGAAAAATCTAATGAACCATCAGATAAAGAATTAATGATGGCTTTAATTAAAGACAATAATGAGCTTAGAAATATGATGATGAAGGTTTTAGAAAATGGAACTACACATAATAATACTACAACTAATTCACATAATAAAGCATTTAACTTAAACTTCTTTCTTAACGAAACGTGTAAAGATGCTATGAATATTATGGATTTTGTTGATTCAATTAAGTTACAATTATCTGACTTAGAGAGAGTTGGAGAATTGGGTTATGTTGAAGGGATATCTAATATTATTGTTAAGAATTTGAAGGACCTTGATGTTACTCAAAGACCTGTTCATTGCACTGATAAAAAGAGAGACACTATGTATATTAAAGATGAAGATAAATGGGAGAAAGACGAAGAGCGTCTAAAATTACATAAGGTTATAAGAAAGGTAGCATCTAAAAATCAAAGATTAATTCCAAAGTTTAAGGAAGCTCATCCTGATTGTAATAGGTCTGTTTCTAAATTTTCAGATCAATATAATAAGATTATTGTAGAATCTATGGGCGGACCTGGTGACAATGATTATGAAAAGGAAGAAAAAATAATTAAAAATATTTCTAAAAAAGTTTTTATTGAAAAAGAAGAAACTCTTTAAGTATGAAATTCAATTTATTATATAAAATGATTGAAATTTTGTTGGTAAAGTTTTTTCTAATTTTGAAATTGGACAAAAAAAATGTCCAAAATTGAAATATACAAATACTTTATGTCGAAAATGATTCTTTTACAGCATAATTGAATTTTATGGTCTGGTCACAAAAAAAATAATTATAGCTTTGTTATCATAATTTTTTTTATTAAAACTTAAAAATATTTTCTGTTTCTATTTTATGGAGACTTTAGGAGACAAAAACCAGCCAAAAACCAGCGATAATTCAGCTTTTAAATTTTATTGCAAATGTTGTGACTATGGCACGTCTAAAAAATGCAATTATGCTTCTCATAATTTAACTGCTAAACATACAAAGATTACAAATGATTACATTAAGGGACAAAATTCAGCCGAAATTCAGCCGAAATTCAGCCAAGAATACAAAGAAAAATTCATATGTTCTTGCGGAAAAGAGTATCAACATAGACAAGGTTTATGGAAACACAATAAAGTTTGCAATATTAAAGAATCCGAACCAGAAATTAAAAAATCAGTTATAGATAAAAAAGATGATTTAATTGAATATCTTATAAAGGAAAATAAAGAAATTAAAGAATTAATTTTAGAGCTTGCTAAGAAAGATACATATAATAATACCACAAATAATACAAATTCCCATAATAAAGCTTTTAACCTTAATTTTTTTCTTAACGAAACGTGTAAAGATGCAATGAATATTATGGATTTTGTTGATTCAATTAAGTTACAATTATCTGACTTAGAGAGAGTTGGAGAATTGGGTTATGTTGAAGGGATCTCTAATATTATTGTTAAGAATTTGAAGGACCTTGATGTTACTCAAAGACCTGTTCATTGTACTGATAAAAAGAGAGACACTATGTATATTAAAGATGAAGATAAATGGGAGAAAGATGAAGAGCGTCTAAAATTACATAAGGTTATAAGAAAGGTTACTTGTAAGAATCAAAATTTAATTCCAAAGTTTAAAGAAGCTCATCCTGATTGTAATAGGTCTGTTTCTAAATTTTCAGATCAATATAATAAGATTATTGTAGAATCTATGGGAGGTTCTGGTGACAATGATTATGAAAAGGAAGAAAAAATAATTAAAAATATTTCTAAAAAAGTTTTTATTGAAAAGGAGTCATAATTTTTTAATGGATTTGATTACCATGAAGGTCATATTGTTTTTTATATCCTGCACCATATCGACACGATAATGGTATACCATCTTTAAATAATAATCACCATGATGTGGATAACTATATGTATATTAAATTTTCTCAAAGCTTCTGCTTCCAGTTCATTTAAATATTCTTGGTTTGATGATGAATTGTTTCCCATTTTAGATTATAATACTTATTTCTATTCTATTTTTAATTAAATAAAATTGAAATTGGTTTTATTCAATCTATAATAATTATAAGCAAATAAAACAAATGGAATCAATCGCAATAAATATAAAAGATGTTACTTATAAGAAAGAAGAGAGAAGTTTTCTCTCTAGTTTGCGTAATAGGTTAAATTCTAAAATTGTTTTACCTATTACAATTAATACAGATAATACCAGATGTAAAGATTTTGATTTTAATAATGTTAATTGTCTTTTGTCTCATAAAAAAAAATCGATATTAATTCATCCTGAAGATAAACATACAGATATTAATTTATATAATAGAGGTGAATACTGTGATATGGTGTAATAGTATTCAGTAATAAAAATTTTATTTATTTGTATAAAAATTTTATAATATATGGTGTTATTTTATGACACTGTTATAAGAGCAGCAGCAGTCAGCACATCATCTGGGTAGCTCTCTTTATAATATACTTGGTAGCTCTCTTTTCTACTATACAATATACTATATAATCCATCATATATTAGAAAAGAGAGCTACTCAAATGCTTTTTTTTGACTTGGAGTCATATCATTTATAAACTATATAATATTCATACTAACAGCAGCAGCAGTCTGCAACAATTATATTTTATTTTATTATATAGAGAGAAAAAAAGAGGGTTACTCTTTTTAAAATTTAATTAAATTAATTACATATACTTTAAATTATAACATATACTTCTATCTACTTATATTTATATATTTAATCATCATATTCATCCTCTGACTCTTCGCTTGTGTTTTTGAAATCAATCTTGTTAGTTGATTCGTTCCATTGACCTATAACTATTTGTTCTTCAGTCTTGACATACTCAGCATAATCGTAGATAATTCCAGTCTTCTTCGATTTTAAGTATTTCTTGCCTTCGAACTCGATTTTCTTGACAACATCAGGTTCTTCGTCTTCCACAGCTTTCTTTGAAGGTTTCTTTGATTTTGACTCCTTTTCAGTAGCTAATTTAGCATCTTTATCTGCCTTTTCCTTCAATCTTTGCTCTTCCTTTGCTTTCTTTTCAGCTTCCTCGGCAGCTTTCTTGGCTTCACGAGCTAAACGTTCGGTTTCCTTTTTTAATTCCTTTTCTGCTTTCTCAGAAGCTAATTTTGCTTCCTTTTCTGCCTTTTCAGAAGCTAACTTTGCTAATTTTTCCTGCTGCGCGTGTGACTTTTCGGTTTCCTTTGCGATTCTCTCTGCTTCCTTTTCTTCTTCAGACTTGCCCTTCTTCTTACTATCCGTTGACTTAGGAGCCATAATCATCTCTTCATCTTCTTCATTAGCATCTGCTACTAAAGCTGCGAATAAATCATCATCATCTCCCTCAATTTGAAGGACCTTCTTTGCCTTCTTAGGACGACCCTTAGCACCTTTGGGTTCTTTGGGAGCCTTAATGCTGGCAGGACGACCTCTCTTCGTGTCTTCTTCTGGAACAATAAAATGATTTGAATCTATAATAATATTAAGCTTACCTGCTTCCTCGAGAACTTGCTCGGAATTCAACTTGTATTTCTTCATAACCTTTGTATAAGCAACTGGCTTTCTACCTTTGGGGTCGACATACTCCAAGATACCTACTGCAAGACGTGATTGTATTACACCATATTCTGGCATACCTTCATTCTTATCAGCTAAAGCTTGGCAAGACTTGCAGAAGTGTTTATCACCCTTGCGAGCAATTTGGCACTGAGTATACAAGCCATTGTTTTGGCGTAAAGCATAGCAATAGGCATCATTGAATTCACCATTGAAAGGCAATGGGAAGGCTGGTTTAGCGACCATAACCTTAGCTTTCGGAGTACTCTTCTCTACAGTTTTACCTGTAGGTTTGCGTTCTAGTTTTATATAATTCAGACCTAATAAGCGAATTGCTTCTTCAGAATCGAAATTATAACGACTACCACACTCGGTGACCACTCTGTTTGCTAATTCTTGAGATGCATTCACTATTAGACGATTCAATTGCTCTGATACAAATACGGTTGCGTTGAACATTGAGGTTGACATTTTGATAATAAATTTGACTTTTAATAACTTGACTTTGACTTTGAAAACTTTCAGTTTTACTTTGATGATTGCTCATGTATGCTCTTCACATACTACAACAAAAGTATCTCAATTTTTTCTTTTTTTTACTCTTTTCACACACTACTAAAAATTTATATATTCTATCCACCTTTGGAAAGGTGGAGTCAAACCCTCAATGGATATATTTTGCAGTTCATTTACATTTTATTAACGGAACTATTATACCCGAACCCTTATCAATAAATCATATTTAATTCTGGTTAGGAACTAAATTATCATATTAGAGCTTACTCTGAATTTAATTATAAATTTTTAGTTAATCATATTTATGGCTTATAATAAAAAAATTGATATACTTTTTATATAATATTGTATGTCATAATTTAGCTGTATATCAAAGTTTAACTTCCAAAAATGAACGTTATTAAAAGCATTTTCATCCCCTGCATTGACTCAATTTACGATGCTAACTATATTACAGATACATTCTATTTAAATGGAATTGCTACGATAGGTAAAATTACATTATTACCTTTTACTAAGAAAACAGGAAAATACAACAGAGCTTATGTGGACATTTGTGAATGGCATGAAACTGAATCTGCTTACAATTTTGTAAATCGCCTTAGAAGTCATTCTCGTGAAGTTCGATTTATTCACACGGATGATGATTGGTGGTCAATTGAAATCAATAAAAAACCTTACATTACAGAAGTCAAAAAATATGAGCCATACACTACTGATAACTTCTTGGCTTTAAATTGCGATAAGCCTTGGCAATTTAATCCTTGGAACGAAAAAACAAACGAAGATGGAGCCAAATTACTATCTATTATAAAAGATAATCAAGAATGGGAAGAAATAGAGAGCGCATTATTTGAGATGCACGAGTACCAAAATCTTGAATATGAATTGTGTTTATAAAATATATTATATTGTATATGTAATTTAATTTAATTAATATTAAAATGTGAGACCATTTGGTCAATATCATTTTTAAATAATTTATGTATTTTATAAATTTTTAGTTGTTCTATTACTATTCATAAATTAAAAAAATTGAAATACTTTTTCACAATATAATGATAAGTATTACAAAGAATATTAACAAGTTTTAAGCTAAAAATGACTACTGCAAGTGATAAGAAAATTTTGGAGTATATTAGCAATTTGCCTTCCGAACTTAAGAGTATTATATTATATTTTATACCATTGAATTCTGTTAGAACATATGAGGCTAAGTTAATAGGTAATATTAAGGATGTTTATAGTATTGACCACAACCATGATTTAACAAAAAGGGTAAGGATACATTTAATACATAATATAATGTCTTTTCAGGATTATGTGTTTTATTCATTATATGAAAATGATTATGACAGATGCAGATTTGGACGCATAGAATATGACACTCTTGAATTAAATCCAATAATTGAGTATGAAGTAAGTATAAGTAATTAATTCATAATCTATAATTATATCTTAAATATATTTAAGGTGAGGTCACTTGACCAATATACTTTTTTCTATTCACTTTATAATTTTAGGTTTGCTTTATAACAGTCGCTTCACTTTGTTTCGCTTTATAAATTTTTAGTTTTTTAATTATTACTCATAAATAAAAAAAATTGAATTACTTTTTTATTTTATTATATTTGTTATACAGAATTAGAAGATAAAAATTAATAAAAGAATGAATAAGGAATTATTAAATAAAGCTAAGGTTAACTATTTTATTAATGAGTTACCTTTGGACCTTCAAAGTGTTATATTTAGTTTTGTATCTCCAACAGATACCGCAAAAATTATAAAAAAAGTTATTGATGTATATAAAAAAGACCATGCATCTCGTCTTACCAAACAATTTAACCTATATTATGCTAAAGATATTTTATCATTTGTTAATTATATTTATGATAGCAACGCTATGCCTGACGATTATGATTTTGGTCCACAAAGTTATAATAATGATAAATTTATATATTTCGTGCATGGTTGGATGGATTGGTTAGTTGATAAACCAAACCGAATAAAAAATATGTAAACTAGTTGTTAATTATATTTTAAAGGTGAGGTCACTTGACCAATATACTTTTTTATTATAATATATTCACTTTATAACAGTCGCTTCACTTTATAACAGTCGCTTCGTTTTATAACACTCACTTCGTTTTATAACACTCGCTTCATTTTATAACAGTCGCTTCACTTTGTTTCGCTTTATAAATTTTTAGTTGTTACCAGTTATACCTCATAATAAAAAAATTGAAATACTTTTCATATTTAATATGATAAGTATTGAAAAGGAATATCAACAAGTTTTAAGCTTTAAAATGACTACTACTATTACCCAAAGCCAGATAACCAGAGTTCGCGTTTCTCCCAACTCTGAGTATGATACGCAAGCAGACAGATTCTTCGACCAGAAATTGAACCTTCTTCAATCTATTGAAGAAATGCTTATTGAGTATCTTGGAGTCAAGATAATCAAATCCGTATGGGTCTATTATTCGAATGACCCATATGCTCATGCAAACTGCGCACCGGCACGCTCCCAATACGTGTTTGTCGATTTTGAATTGCTACATAATACTGACCCAATGGTACAATGCAGCAGAGCCCAGCTTTTTAATAAGCATAATTTATTTAAATTGCAAAATCAATACACAACCGTTTATATTCAGGATAAAAGCATAAATGTAATCAGCGGCTCTATTAGGACTAATATATGTTCAGAAGACGTTGAGTTTATGGGACTTCAAGAAGACTTAGAAGACCTTAAAGTAGAAGACCTAGAAGACGAAGAAGAAGAAAAGGCAGAAGAACACCAAAAAGAAGAAACATCACCCCTTATCAGAGTTCGTGTTTGTCTCATCTATTCTGACGGTCTTACACAAACAGAGAGATACTTCAGAGGTTACTCCGGAGGTTACTCCGCTGCATTGAAGATATACCAACAAGACATCGAAGAATTACTCATTGCGCAGTTTGGAGTCAAGATAATCAAATCGATAGATGTCTATTATTCCAATGACCCATATTTGCATACAAATGAACACTCGCAATACGTGTTTGTCGATTTCGAATGGCTGCCTAATACAGACCAAACCGTGGCTGACCTCAGACACCAGCTTTCGGCTACGAATGTAATTATGGATTTTCAGGAGAGATACCAGATACGCATCGAAATTCAGGATAAACGTCGAAATGTATTAACTGGCTCCACCAGTTCTATACTGTGTTATCACACGAATAGCTTCCCTATTACATCAGAGTTTGTTGAGGAATGCTTGGGTTACAACGAGGAGCCATTTACTGGACAGTTTCAAGAAGGAGACGAAGAAGAACCAACGCTTGGATATAGAGATGCTTATGTGAATTTTATTGAGTAATTATATTTTGTATGTTTTGTATATTGTATGTTTTAAGTATATTGTATGTTTTAAGTATATTGTATTGCATGTTTTAAGTATATTAAAAAGATTAGCTATTTAGCAACAATCTTTTTTCATTTATTTTTCATTTATTTTTTATTCATAATTTAATATAAAATATATTATGAAATTTTATTTATCTTTTTTTGGAAAAAGTTTTATTTTTTATACAATAATCATTATATTCTTTTATTATTTTTTCTTGTTCTATTTCAGGCATTTTTGAAAGAATTTTATATAATTCTACTATCTTATTCTCTGGATGTAATGTTTCACATATCAAATTATTTACCATCATCTCATAAGGTTCTTTCAATAAAACATTGTATAATACTTCTCCATTGTATTTTATCTTATTCACATTTTCATAATTATTGATAAAATCTTTTGCTTTCATTGTAGAACCTTTGTAGTAAATTAAGTGATTTTTTGTAATAATCGTTTTTTCTGAAGGCACATTTTTACTTAGGGCGTCTTTTTCAAAACATACCAAATATTTATCTTGTGATATTGTTTTTGTAATTAATTCTATTTTTTTGTTGCGAATTGTATGGATTTTTGGATCTAAATTTTGAATTGCAATATTTCCTTGATTTGTTGTAATAAGAGTATTTGCGGGGAAACACACATTGGATATTGGGGTTATTGGGTCAAAATTTGACCCCCATAATTTTTTAACGTATGTCATTGGTATTAAAGAACCATCACTGCTAGTTGTTAGCATTGGCTGCAATGTATTTTTATTTTCTGTATTTGTTGGTCCTAAACCTAATTGACCATTATAGTTAGCTCCAGTTGCATAAATAGTGTCATCAGCGAATAACACTGCTGTATGTTTAGAACCGCAAGAAATTGCAACAGCTTTTATTCCTGTTGGAAGCGTTAATTCCGTTAATGAATAGTGATTGATATAGTCTCCTAAACCTAATTGACCAAACGCGTTTAATCCAGTTCCATAAATGCTACCATCGTTAAATAACACTGCTGTATGTTGAGAACCGCAAGAAATTGCAACAGCTTTTATTCCTGTTGGAAGCCCTATCATTGGCTGCAATGTATATTGATTTCCTGTATTTGTTGGTCCTAAACCTAATTGACCATTATAGTTATATCCAGTTCCATAAATGCTACCATCATCGAATAACACTAATGTGTGAACATAACTGCAAGAAATTGCAACAGCGATTTTTTCTGATGGAAGAATCATTTGCTGCAATGTATTTTTATTTCCTGTATTTGTTGGACCTAAACCTAATTGACCATTATTGTTCCATCCAGTTCCATAAATGCTACCATCAGCGAATAACACTAATGTGTGATATGCACCGCAAGAAATTGCAACAGCTTTTGTTCCTGATGGAAGCCCTATCATTGGCTGCAATGTATTTATAGTTCCTCCGATTGTTCCTAAACCTAATTGACCATTCCCGTTAGCTCCAGTTCCATAAATGCTGCCATCAGCGAATAACACTACGGTGTGAACATAACCGCAAGAAATTGCAACAGCTTTTATTCCTGTTGGAAGCCCTATCATTGGCTGCAATGTATTTATAATTCCTCCGATTGTTCCTAAACCTAATTGACCAAACCCGTTATATCCAGTTCCATAAATGCTACCATCATCGAATAACACTACTGTATATTTTAAACCGTAAGAAATTGCAACAGCGATTTTTCCTGATGGAAGAGTTATTTTCGTTAATGAATTGCGTTGGTTATTGTCTCCTAAACCTAATTGACCGTCCGAGTTATATCCAGTTCCATAAATGTTATTATTCACATCTATTATAATTGATATGTCTCCATTATCTAATAAATATTGGTAATATTCAATTGTTTTAGTAAAATATATAAATTCTATATTTTCACATGTAGTTTCCATAACCCAATCTCCTCCATATTTTATATTACCGGTTCTATCATTTGATGCGCCTACAACAACATTTGTTTCTTTGGTTAATAAATTATAATAACTAATCCAATTAGGTAAATTTAATGTATTACAAGCTAAAAAATCAATGTTTTTAACACCAAATTGTTTGATAATATTTATAATAAACTCTACATTTTCACTATATTTCATTTCTTCACTATCGCTAAAAAAAGGTTGCAAATCTAAAAACATTTTTGTCATTCCTGAAGAAGCAAAGAAAAATCCAATTCTAGAAATGTTTCTAAAATTTGTATTTAATAATGTTAACAATTCTACTTTAGATGAAGAATTTGAATAAACAATTGGTAAAGTTTCATCATTAACTGAATCATAAACGCTTTGAAAATCAGGTACTTCACTATCGATAAGCAATACATTCGTATATGTAATATCTAGGTTAATCACATGATACACTAAAGATGCCATATATAAATATATAAATATATAAATATAATATTTTATATATTTATTTTTATTTCTAGTATATTAAAAAGATGAGCTATTTAGCAATACTCTTTTTTTCATAATTTAATATTTTTTATATTATGAAATTTTATTTATCTTTTTTTGGAAAAAGTTTTATTTTTTATACAATAATCATTATATTCTTTTATTATTTTTTCTTGTTCTATTTCAGGCATTTTT
>Ga0209086_10000154_pt1 | contig 60893 bp, 43 predicted proteins | sample M_130207_XF_Meta_FD_187312 | JGI IMG/M metagenome (GOLD analysis project Ga0209086, IMG submission 187312) | Freshwater microbial communities from Lake Montjoie, Canada to study carbon cycling - M_130207_XF_MetaG (SPAdes) (version 2) | ecosystem: Environmental > Aquatic > Freshwater > Lake... | reverse complement strand
GGTATAAATTATGGTAAAGATAGTTTACCTATTTATACAAATGATGACGATAACAATGACGAAGATAAAGAAAATGATAAACAAAATGATAAAGAAAATGATAAAGAAAATACACAACAAGATAAAAAACAAAAATTAAAGTTTCGTTCACGATCACAAAGAACTAAAACTAGGAACCATTTTTAACGTGTATTTTACAAAACTTGATGATAAAAATGCGTTATGATCTATCCATTTATATGTTTCATCAATTGCTAAAAATTCATGAACTACATCAATCTTTGTGTTAGTGTTTGTTTTAGTATTTGTTTTAACCTTTTTATAAATTTTATATTCTTCTCCAATAATCAAGTTTTTTAAATGAACTGTTGCTTTAATATATATTTTATTTGGAGGAGGAGGTTCTTTACCATTATCAGAAACTGTTATATACAAGTTATTTTCATTATTTAATAATGCAAATGCTATTGGATCTTTTTCAGGTATACATTCAGTTCCATAAGATATACCTTTACTACAATTTTTTCCCATAAATGAATCTACTCTACGATAATAAGGAAGAAGATCACTACCTGAATAATGTGCTATTAGATCATCTGGATAAGCATATGAAGACTCTTCTAGAGGATGATTAGATAAATAACCAAATACAGATTCCGCGTGTTCTACGTAAATACTTTGCATTGTTTGTACATACCAAATAACAGGATGACCTTTAACAAGATGATGTTTTATCCAATTAAAATAAGATTGGTATGAACTATTTTTTTTAACACTTGCTACACGTATACCTAAAAGTTTAAATGTTTCCATAATATTATCTGGAACTACTTCATATCCTATAATTGAATCGCCAAAAAATGCATGTTCACCTGAATAAGGAGTAATTTTACGTATGAAACCTTGACTTATATACATTCCTAATGACATTGCAGCTTGTTGTATAGATATTTCGGCACAATATGCGCCATTATGCCACCATTGATAACGTGCTGTAATAGGAAGATAAATAGAGTATGGACGAAATGCTTTACATTGCATCAAACATTCTTGAGGAGTTCGAGGTGCAATGAAAGGTGTATATGGTTTATTTGTACCTGTTTTAAATGTAATTGGAAGCTCTTTAGAAATTTTTTTAGAAATTTGTTCAACTTTTTGAGTCTTTAAATAAGTAGGAAGTGACCAATCAATATCAAGAGAAAATACGGATAAGATTCGCACTCCAAATGATAAAAAATAACTAGTAAATCCAAGTACAACTGTTTTATTAGGAAAAGATGGTAATAGTTCATCTGTTGACATAAATTCATTTTTACCTGGAATTTTACCACGTCCTACACGCATTTTATGGTTATAATATAAAATCCAAAAAGGTCGAAATTCCACTGGAGAAACTACATCTGTATCATTTGATAAGGCAAAAATAACTCCGCCATTACCTGTTCCTGAACGTATTAAATTTCTAGGATAAGTATGTTGACGATTAAATGCATCATTTAATACAACTTCAATTGCATATATATCTTCGGTATTCCATTTATGACTATTAAGAAATCCGATTGTTATATCACTTAAACCTTGTACTTCAACAACTACTTCAAAAAAAGAGGAAGAAAGCCAAAACATATTTGGTTGATTAAATTGTTCATATTTTGCACCTACTGCAAATACACCTCCTGGTAAAGGAACGATTCCATTTTTGATAATAATATTTTTATATTCAATAGGCATATCCCAAGATGAATATGAACAATATCTAATATGATATGGAGGTACTTTAGGCATGGTCCAATTTGTATCTGATTCTAGTGCATCATTACGATAAGAAAAAATCATGTTTTTATATAACTGTTTTCCAAAACCAATAGTTATTTCACCATTTATCCAATTTATCCAATAGTTTCTATAATCAATTTCAGATAAAATTAAACCATGATACAATGGAGTAATATAATTAAAATCACCTGAACCATCGTGCATATCATAAACGTCTATTTCGGAGTTTCCTCGAGCACCAAAAATAATTTCAATACCATGTTGTATATTTTTGTTTGGACTAAATAAAATTCGAGCATCATTACGGCCTTTTATCGATCCAATCCATGAAAAATTTTCAACACCATTTGGGTCATTTGTCAAACTATAAAATGTATTATATTTACCAAATAAAGGTGGAATGATTAAACCAGAACTTATAACACTCAAAAGTCCAACTAAACACAAAATAGATAGGTTCATTAATTCTTTATTTAATAAAATTTAAATTTAAATTTTATTATAAATGATTCACTATATTGGTTCATTACTATTTTTTTTAATTTGTTGGTTTGTAGTTTGTTTAACAAAAAAGAATACTAATTTCTTTATAGAAAGATTAAATCGAATCAAAATGTTAAAAGATAAAAACAAAGAAGACAACAATATTGAATTTTATAATATAGTCTAAAATAAGTTTAAATGATAAGCACAATTATAAAAGCGCAATGATATCTGTACAATATATCAGTAATTTAAATCTTCAAAATTGTCTATTAGACCACACAAAAATAATTGCAAAAAATATACCAGTTGTATCATCTATACTATTATTATTAGGTAATATTGGCAATCCATTTACTGATAGTTATGCATATTTTTTAAAAGAAATGAATAAAAAATTTGAAAAAGTATTTGTTATAACAGGTACAATTGAATATCAATATAATGACATTAATGAAACTAATCAAAAAATTAGTGAACTTGTTAAGTGTTTATCAAATGTTTCTTTTCTTCAAAATAATGTTGAAGATTATTTAGGTATAAAATGGGTTGGAACAACAGGATGGTCTAGAATAGATAATCCAAAAAATAGAATAAAGTATAATGTAAACAAGTTATCAATTGATGTATATAATGAGTTACATCAGCAATCTATAAATTTTTTACAATATTCTATAAATACAAATCAAGACCATAAACTTATTATATTAACACATCACATTCCTAGTTATTCATTAATTGATGCAGAATACAATATTGAAGTTCATAAACCATATCAACAATGGTATGCAGCACATTTTGATGATTTAATTATTGGAAATGAAAATGTTATTAAAGGGTGGTTTTATGGAAATACAAAAAAATCATTTGAAGGAGAATTATATTTTGTAAAAATGTATTGCAATTCGTCAATATCTAATATCTCTAAAAAAGTTACTATTACACTTCATTAAATTTGGTTGTTAAACATTCACCAAGGATAGAATTATAAATAGTTTTTGTAGATGTTTTAAATTTTTTAACAATTTCTTTGCTTTCTAGTGGGTATTTTTGATAAATTTTATCACATATATCCATTATCATATCTTTATATTCATCTCCTAAAATCCAATTTTCATAATTTTTATTACGTTCAGAATGTGTATTTTTAGGAACAAGATTGATAGATTGATCAACAGACACTTGCATAATAAATGGATTATATTTAATTGATGTTTTTAATTTATGTACACCATCTTCAGTGATTGGATTTTTAGAAAGATGTAAATTTTCAAGTGATACATTGAATAATAATGCTTCTGAAAGATCATATACACCATTATCACCAATTTGGTTATTGGCTAAATTAAGTTTTTTTAAGGTTTGATTGACAAATAATAGTTCTTTTATATATTTGGCACCTTTGTCTGTAATATTATTATGAGAAAGTTGCAGATCAACTAGTGTTGTATTTGTTAATAATGATTGACAAATAATTTTTATTGCTTCATCATATAATTCAGAATTTGTAATGCTAAGCGTGGTTACATTTTTTAAATTTTTAAAAATCATAGAAATATGTTTAAGACTAAGAAAGCTATCATAAATATAAATAGAATTAATTTGTTTTGATGGATTTTTTAAATCATCTAACATTGTTTGTATTTCTGTTTCCGAAGCATCTTGTAATTCTATTGAATGTGATATAGAATTTAATTCTTCTATTGAATGTTTTGATCCCATTTATTTATAATAAAAGTATTATAAAGTATTTGTTTCATTTTTTTGATACTATACCTATTTCTTTTCTAAAAATATAAACAATAATAGCAAGTAGTGGTATAATCATAGCTATACCACATGCTAAAAGACCACTTTTATGTTCTTTTTTGTAATTTTTATCTTTTTTGATATCATTAATTATTCCAATTCCATTATCACTTTGCATTAAACAATCAACTATGACTAGTAAATACATAAGTATAACCAAACCAATAAATCCATGTATAGCATAAGGACTAAACATTAATTCCCACATTTATTTAATCATTAAATTAAATAAATTTTTAAATTTTATTTGTTTATCTTACAGGTTTTTCATAAATGTTACTACTTTTGGATCCACTGTAATACGATATGGATTAAATTTTTTTAAATATAATCCATCTAAACTACGAACACGGCTCAATGCAACATATGCCATATGATTTTCAAATATTGTATTTCCAAGATCAATAATCGCACGATCAAGTGAACATCCTTGACTTTTGTGAATGGATAAACAAAAAGCCAACTTGAATGGAAACTGATACCGAATTGCTAGATTTTTACCACTATTACCATCTTCGACTTTAAAATCATGACGTTCAAATGGAACAATTTCACCATCGATAAGCTTTACAAAAATTAAATCTGATTCAAGTTGTGTGATGACTCCTTGCATACCATTTACATAACCTCGTTCAACATCTATATTTACCATCAACATTACTTGTGCACCAATTTTTAGTTCTAATACACGTGATGAAATCATGTCTAATAAACTTCCAATTGTTTTATCAGATGTATCAATTATGTCATCTTTAGCAATATAATATACACTTTCATTTTTAATTTTATCTAATTCTTGTTTATTGATAACATCAACATCTTCACGTTTACTCATTAAATAAACTGGTTTAATTTCAAGTGCATCAATATCAAGTTCTTGAAAAGCTTTTACACGTTTAAAAAGTTCAACATTATCTTCCGGAAGATGTTCAGCTTTTCGAGCACGAGAAAGTAATTGTGCATATTTTTCATCATTAAATCGATATACTTTTTCTAAACAAATAGTAGTAAATTCAGCTTCCAACCAACTTTCTGATTCAAATGCATAATCATCATTAATGGCTGGAAGTTGATAAAAATCTCCTGTAACAATAAGGCAAATTCCACCAAATGGTTTTTGATTTTTACGAATAATTTTAAATGTTTCATTAAGCATATCTAGATATGTTTTTCCAAGCATACTAATTTCATCAATAACCAGTACATCACAGCCTAAAATTCGTTGAATAGCTTCTTTGTTTTTTTTCATTTTTTTCAAAACATCTTTAATAGTATGTTTAGGTGATAAAATACCAACACCTGAAAAACGATGAATGGTTTGTCCTTTAATTAAGTATGAAGATACACCTGTTGTACTTGTTACATTGAAATTAAATCCTTCACTTAATTCATTTAAAAGTTGATCACGAAGTTTATGAATAATATAGCTTTTTCCACTTCCACCAGGACCTGTTAAAAAAACATTTTTAGAATTTTTTATAGAATAATATATGGTATCATATTCAGATGACATTTTATTACTTTTTTGGTTTTCATTTTTTTATATTCAATTTTAGTTAATTTATAATTTCATACTTGGTTGTCATTTTTAAACTTTATATGGTTTAAAAATAGATTATATATAACCACAAATTTCTGGTATATTTTGATCATTTAACTGAAATGGTTTACAACATCCAAAAACTTGACCTGTTGCGACCAAGTTTTCACAATCACTCTCGCTTAAATGAGGATTTACAGGTTCATTATTATGTTTAAAAACGGCATGACGAAAGATACGACAATTGATTTCATTTTTGTAGATAATAATGGATTCTTGACAATGTGGACAATTTATTATAATATAATCTTCCTCCATTTATTTGTAGTATATTATTTTATTAGTATAAACTTTTTTGGATAACCTGGTGTGAACTCCTTATCATTTGCGTTGTGAAAAATAATAATCAAACAATTGAAATATTTTACCAATACGTGTATCTTTATAAGCATCTCGATTATTTTTGCAATTGACATACATGTTTAATAATAAATCGGTGTATTTTTGAGGTTCATTCAAAACTTTATTTAACAACATATCTTGATCAGGGTTTTCAGGAGGTACACAAACAGGTAAACATGGATGTGTTGTCATACTTCCAATTTTCTTTACCATTGGACTTGTAGGATCATTTACATTATACATACTTTCTGTAATGGAACAAGAATCCATATTGCAAAATTTACGAGTTGCACTGTTTAATATAAGGTAATCACCAATAGACAATGTTCCTGGTGCATTTTGTTGAAACAAAGGACTTTGAACAAGACCTACATTTGGTTTTGAAATATCATTATTACGACTAGCAAACTCACAAGCACCATCCCAGTTCTTAGAGCATTTTTCGGCCATATAAAGCTGTGCTTCTTCTGAAGCAGGGCCAGCTGCCCAAGCTCTAGAACCAATATCAAAAAAACTATCTACATCTCTGTAAATAGATGAAGCAACAGGATCAGTTCTTAAAGCCGGAGATAAAGCTGTACCAAAATTTCGATTTGGAACATATCCTGATCTATCTTTACTAGCATAATGTACATAACTTTCGTTATTCATTTTATTATAAGTACTTTTTTAATTTATTTGTTTTTATATTTTTATATATATTTTATAACTTTATTTACACCCATTTATGTCATTAATAATCCATTTCATAATAACCTATTTCATAATTATGTGATTCAATATCTTCAAAATTTTCTTCTAACTCATCATTATTTTCATTTTCATCTCTATAAAAATTTTGATGTTCCCATTCAATAGTTTGATAATCATTTTCTAATTCTATTGATTCTTCCCAATTACTTTTATATTCATCAATAAAAGTATTGTAGTTATATTCATTCCACGCAAGCCCATTAGATGTTTCACTTGTAATAAATAACCATGTTTTAGAAAAATAATCAATATGTAATTGATAATTACAAAATTTTTTTAATTTATAATTTGTCATGAATGTCCTTTTTGTAAATAAACCAATTGAACTATCTTCACATTTTTTACAAAATAAATGACTTCGGTATGGTTCTTTTTCATTAAAGAATTTAGTAATAAAAGTAAGTCGTTCTGTGCTTATAAAATCATTATCATTTATATCCTTAAAACTAGTTAAGTTTTTAATAGATTCTTGATTTAACCAATCATTGCCACATAAAGGGCACATAAGTAATAATAATTTAGATGTTTTTTTAGTCCTTTTCTAAAAAGTAGTAACCATTTTATTAGCATATTTTGAAGTATAACGATATTCCAAAAGATCACGTGGTTGCAAAAAAGAAATTAAAATAAATTGTAGATCATCATTTAATAAATTTATAAAACACATAAGATTACTTAAATATTAGTTGTATCTTTAGATTATGTTAATGTGTTTTTTGACAAGCATTTCCACCTATACAATATTTTTTATTTATTCCAGTAAATTCACAAAAAATATGAATAATAACACCTGAAATAAAAAATCCTAATAATACACGGTGCCAATGTTCAAATGTTTTGGCTTTTTCACCCATCATTAGATAAGAAATAATAAAGCCAAAGCATACATTTAATATACCTAATGATGTTGCTTCAAGTAAAAGTTGTAAGGCAGACATTTTTATATAATATAAAAATAATATAAAAAGCTTTTTGTGCAAAATGGGTAAATAAATTTTCTTCTAACATCCAGAAATGGTAGCAATAATTGGATCAAAATCGTGAGGTAATTGAAATCTTTCTTCTTTTTTATCATCTATTAATTCCATTAAAAATAATCGTAAAATAGTTTTTGTTTTTAAATCAGTTGACATTATCATTGACGTTATATCTATTGTTTTTGTTTCTCCTGATAACGTTGTAAAACGAAAAGAACCTGTCATATCATTCCATTTCTCATTAATAATAAAAGAAATATTATTACGTAACCATCCTGACAATGGACCTATTGCGTGTTTATTTAGGTGTACAACTTCTTGATATTCATCTAAATCTTGAGAATGAATATCAAGTGCTGTAAACATTTCAAATAATAATTGATAATGAATCATATATTTCATTTTATGAAAGCTTTTTCTTTATGTTGTTTTTACCAATTCCAATATTCTGGACCATAAGACATAAACAATTCTTCTCCTTTATTAATCGATTTAATAGACCAAATTGAAATAATTTCATTTTTTATGATTGATTCACAGTTCACTTCATATTTAGTACCATGAATATCGTTAATCATAGCCATATAACATCTAGGATAATCGAATGCATCTATACCTATATATTCATTTATTGAAAAATAATAAGAAGATAAAGGTATTGATACCTTACTACCTGTATAATAATCAATAAATGTATTTGGTGGAATATAATCTAATGTAAATACACCACTACCTGCATTTGGTATATTACTAGTTTTTATAAATAAATCAAACAATGATGTATGAAAATAAGAAGGTTTTGGCTCGTGATATACATATTTTAACATATTTTATTTTTAGAAAGTTTATTCTCTAAAAAGTAATTAATATTTAGTCTAAATGTAAGCAAATTAAATTTTTAATTTTATAATATTCTAATTGATTTGCTTTATCTTCCTTTTGCAAGTCCATTAATTCTTTATTACAATAAAACATGTGAGGATTTCTTATATGTTGTAGATTGTTTTCTTTAATATAACAATAAACGTGATAACAAGCACGTAATAATGAGATTGGTTTTCCAATCATCCATTCTTCTTTATCATCACTAACTTCTTTAACAATACCACTAGATAATATAGCTTGTAATGATGAACTAGGATATTTAAGTTTTGCAAACATAATAATAGTAATTTATATTTGATTTAATTTAATTAAATCAAATTTACAAATTTAGAAATTAGAATCATAAAAATGGTGAATAATTAATTTTTTGATGTTTTTCAATAGCTAACATTTTACCATATGTTGTAATAAACAAATTATGTTCTAAATGTTTTGTAACACGTTTTTCAAATAATTCGTTTGCAATCTTTATAGAGTCTGTATAATTACCTTTTTTAATTAACATTTGAAAGATAACACACCGATCAAAATCATATGCAGCTAATAAATCAGCTTCTCGTACAATATGATAGGAAAGTGTTTCTAATTCAGAGTCAAATGTAGGAAATCCTTCATGTTTTACTTTTGAATAACTCATTGTTTTTATAATTTTCAATACAAGATCTATTTCTTTGTTTAAAATATATTGAGGATACTTTGCTAAGAATTCATAAATGTTTTTTAAACCGATATCTTCATTCATATATTTTTTATCACACATATCATGTAAAATGGATGAAATCATAATTATATTTTCGTAATCTTCAATACATGTTTCGTTCTTAAAAATCTCATTAGTATAATAGAAAACATTCATACTATGACCAAGACCGTGAGATTCATCTATAGAATAAATTTTACAAGTATGAATGACAAAGTCAAACAAGTCATTTAAAAATTCTTTTTGAAATTTCATACTTATCTATCTATATACTTTATAGTCTATAAATAAACAAATATAAATTTATAAAAGTAACAACTAATTTAGTGGGTTTAGTAGCGTAAATTATTTTTATTTTCATTTTAAACACACAAAATATAATATAGTATATAAATAAAGATAGAATTAAATTATGAATCGATTTCAACAAGATAGTTTTATTTATGATTGGATAAGTTGTGTAGTACCTGACCGTGTTTATTTTGGACCTATACCAAATGTGTATATGCTAGAACAGTTAAAAAAAGAAAATTTTACTTTTATTATTAATCTAACAGAAAATTCATATCATCTTATTGATGATTTTGACATACCAATCATTCATTTTCCTATTATTGATAATTCTATACCTGATGATATAGCAGATTATTGTAAATTTATTATAAGATTAAAACAGCTATATGAGAATCTTTCTAATAAAATTTATATTCATTGTAAAGCAGGACATTCTCGAAGTAGTATGGTAACTGTTTCATTATTATTTTGTGTTTATAACCAAGAATTGAAAGAAATTATTAATATTGTTACGGACTGTCATCGTAATAGGCCTATCATTAGAGACATATGGAAATTTAAATCACCTTTTAATTATAGGCAATTTATGTTTTTATGTATGATACATAAGAATGTTTATATAAATAGTAATTCTGATAGTAAAATATATAATTGGTTATCCCCTAAAAATATTTGGATTAATCATATGAATACATTAGATGATTATGTACAATATTCTATTAAAAATAATACATCTGTAAATATATTTGATTTGATTAAACATAATACATATTTATTAAACCGTATAAAGAATACATATCTAAAAAAATTAACATTTATTTTTAATGATAAAACATTAAGTGAATTTTATGATAATACATTTAAAACTATACGTGAAAAACTTACGTTTCCATTTCCAAAAATAATAGAAAAAAGTCAAAGTAAAATTGTTTTTTGTGAAAAGTCCAAAGTTTCCGATTAGTTTGAACACTTAAAATTAGGCTTACCTTACCTTAACCTTCCATTAACATTACCTTAACCTTACCTTACCATAACCTTATTTATAATAAAAATATATTATAAATACTAACAAACTAATGATTATAAAAGAAAATTTACAATTGGAAGCAATTGACATATTTTTTGATTAGGAAAAAATGGTAAAACTTGAATTACATCTATTTGTGAGTCTACAGACCAAACATGTCTTTTATCATCAACTGCTACACGTTTTAATGGAGCAGGTAGATTTTCTATAAAATAATAAGGAATAACATGTTCAAATGTTTTTATTTCAACATTATGTATATCTTTTCTTACTGAAATAACACGATCATCTAATGTGTCAAACATCCAATTTGGATATATTTTTTTTATATTGTATTCAAGTAAACTAATAATATTTCTAGCATAATTTAAATCACCTGCTGTAAGGAAAAACAATTCTACTTTATCAATAATTTGATAAAAAAATTCAAATGCATCTGGTGCAAACATAACATCATAATTAAATGAAAAATTATTTTTTTGATCCATACCAACCCCATGTATTTTACCATGTAATATAAATTCAGATAACTGGTCGATTGGAATATCGTCTTTTGTAGTTGCTATTGTTTGATCAATATCCATAATAAGTATAGGTTTACTTACAGATACCCATGAAGATATTTTTGATGTAATAATATTTTTCATTTGTGACAAAGAAGATTTATAAATAGGAAAATGAGCACATGATTGATCTTTTGTATATTCAGCAAATGTAAAATATAGTATTTCATATTCTAATACATTATTTGTAGATGCATATGATCTAAAAAAAAGCACTTTTGATAAAGATACAATATCTTGATGTTTTTTTAATAATTCATCATTTATTACATATAACAACATGATAGGTTCCATTTGATATAAAAAATGTCTAAGTGAACATGTATGTAAGATAGGTAAATTTATTTCATATAGTTGTTTTGGATGATAAATATATTTATTTTCAATATTTTTACTTATATGACCTTGTAAACAAGTTTGTTGTTGTAAATAAATAGATATCATTCTTTCTTTTTATTATTTATAGATTTATAAATAATAAAATGAATCAAATAGAAAGTAAAGTACAAGATTGTTGTGTATGCTGTGAACGTCTAAACCAAACCACTAGAAGACTTGTATCATGTGATTTTTGTCCTTATATTGTTTGTTTAAATTGTACTAAAACTTATATATTATCTACTGTACACCAGCCTCATTGTATGAATTGTCGTAAAGAATGGAATATTGATATGATGAATAAACATTTTCCTAAAAACTTTTTACGCGATGAATATCGTAAAATGCGTGAAAAAATCTTATTTGAAGAGGAAAAAACATATTTACCAGGTCTTCAAGCTGAAGCAGAAAGAATATTAGCTATTCAAAAACTTGATATTTTAATTAAAACTATACAGGAATCTATACTAGAAAATGATATAAATGAAGAACAATTAGTAAAAGAACAAAGAATAAAAAGACGTCTTTTAGATACTAAATTATCAAAGGCATATAATGAAAGATCTGTACTTAACAGACGTTATATTCCAAATTACAATAATTCTGTTACTCCTAAAGTATTTATTATGAAATGTACAATAGAAGACTGTCGCGGGTTTTTATCTGACAAATATAAATGTGGTTTATGTACAGCTCAAATTTGTAAAGATTGTCATCATAAAGTTGAAAATGAAAATGAAAATGAAAATGAACATATTTGTGATGCAAATGAAGTAGCAACTATTACAGAACTTAATAAAACAACCAAGCCTTGTCCTAAATGTCATGCACGTATTTTTAAAACAGAAGGATGTGATCAGATGTTTTGTATACAATGTCATACTGCATTTTCTTGGAAAACCGGTGAAATTGAACAAGGTATTATTCATAATCCTGAATATTTCAGAATGTTACGTGCTGGTAATATTCAAGATCCACGACATCGCCAAGATCATGGCGGATGTGGTCCAATGCCAACTTATTATACTATTATAGAATTACTTAAAGGATGTTTACCACAAATTAGAAAACGTTTTGAATTATTTTATCAACAATTTTTACATCATCGTCAAGTTACATTAATAGCACTTGCTCGCCGTGAAAATCGAGATCAAGAACGCATCAAATATTTAACTGGAGAATACGATGAAAAAACATTTAAACAAAAAATTTATGTTTTTTATCAATATACATTACGTAAGCGTGAAGAACAACAAATTTTAGATTCATTTGTAACCATTGGTGAAGAACTATTTCGTACTCTTACAAAAGTAAATATTGATGATATTTTAAACCAACTTGAGACCTTGAAAAATGTTACAGAAAAAGCATACATTGATTTGGATCAAAAATATCAACACGCAGGTTATTTACGAGCAAAAGACTTGTTTCGACTCTTCTAAGGCAGCCCTTTAAAAAAGGGCCGCACCCCCAAAACAATCAAAAAACACAGCTTTTTCACAAAAGGCCTGCTCCTCATGAGCGTCATCTACGCGACGGAGTGGAGTTGAAACAGACCACCGAGCTGGCTTTTTTAAGACCCTTAAACTTACCCTTATTTATAATAAAAATATATTATAAATATATCAGAAGGCCGTTAGTAAAATGTTATGTTTCAACTTTGTGGCGAAGCCACACCGTCGCAATGGGACGGGTCCCCTCTTTGGGATAAGGCCTTAGTTAAATAATTTACGGTATTTTTTTCTCTTTCATGAACTAATGGATTTTGATGAAGTTCTTCAATATAATGAACATTATTATACATGCATGGCTTTTTAACACCCTGTATTAAAAATTTACATATTATGCTTGCGTAATATGATATCATATAATCATCTTGATAAAATATATCAGGGCATTCTTTCATACTTTTATCCAAAAATTCTAGATAATCTATCACTGTTGTGTGTTTAAAAAAAAGTGGTGGTAATAAATAGGTATCAGCACCTTGTAAATGACGGATACCTGGTAAACGTTCTTTATTATCCATAAAATGGGTGTAAATTATTTTAGAAGAAAAAAGTTCAGGTTCTGACATATAAGATTTTATCGTATCCTTATGATATGATAAATCATCATCACAAATAATTGTATAAATTGAATCTAATTTTGGGCTTAATTTTGAGTGTAATTTTAAATTGTTATAAAATGTTAACGCACCAATAATTTTATCATTAGGTCCATGATCTTTACCATCAAGAAATTGAATAACAATTTTATCTGATAATTTTTTATACATTTCAATACCAATGCGTTCAATATGTTGAAGTTTACCAAAATTTTTATATGTTTCTCTTATACTAATAACAATTTTATCAGGCTGTACAGATTGTTCTAGCCATGATTGGATTGTATATTGTAGATACGGAAATCGGGGAGGAATAGTTGTAAAATGAACAACAATAAAAGGAGTTTGCATAATTATATTTTTATAATATGATTTATCTTTAACTAGGATATGGTATAAATGTAATTATGTTTTACACCAATTGCATAAATCATAATATCTACTTTGTTCAATTCGATCATTTAACATCTCTTCATCGAATTTACTACTGAGAGCAAGATAGGTTTTTCGAAATGAAATAGCATCTTCAAGTGCATCCACTTTCTCTTTTTCCATTTTTTCTTTTTCCAGTGTAAAATCTTCAATTGCTTTTGTACATTCACGTTTTTCTATAATTAATTCTTGCAATTCTTTTAGAACAGTTTGTTTAATTGTTTCAAGATTCTCATTTACGTTTTTATCATTTTCTTTTTCATCATTTTCTTTTTCATCATTTTCATTTTCTTCTACTTTTATTAGATTCAATGATTCTATATGATTTTCTAAAAAGGCAATACGATCGATGACTTGTTGTAATCGTGTTTTTGATGTATGTCGACGACGACGTACATATTGCATCTTTTGCACAATTACTTTGAGTTTATTAATCAAAATAATTTCATCATTTTGAATGTCTTTTACCAAAGTGAACACATTCGTTGAAAAAATATCATTAAACCGATGACGGATAGATTCTGGTATGATAAACTGATTAGACTCTTTAATTTCTAGTACTCGATTTTGGATATCATCAACAATGGTTGCAATATCTTGATTTGATTTTACATCTTTGAAAAAAAGAATTCGGCCTGAATGAAATTCACATGTAGCTTCTAATTTTTGATACTTATATGCAGATGATTGATGTGCTTGCGCTTTTGCATCCAATTTTAGATAACTGACAAGTGCCATTAGAAATGAATTGACAACATTCATACATGAGACAAGAATGGCGCCATATGACGTGCCTTGTACCGCAAAATTAAGTATTGCGCATATACTACTAATAATGATGGCAGGTAACATTAAACTATTTAAACGTTTTTCACATAATGTCTTTGATTCCATATGCAATATCTTTTGCCCTTTCAAGTAAAGTGCAAGAATATCTAATGATGTTGATGTTACGGACTCTTCAAAATTGTACTTGCTTTTTAATTCATCTACGATTTCGCTAAAAGTAATCATATGATTTTGATCAGCTTTATTATCTGGAATATATGACTGAAGAGGGCTTGCAAAAGAAGTAGGACGCGCTTGATTAGAATTAGATATATTAGATCGTGGTGTGGGAGGTACTGACATCTTTTTATAAATATAAATAAAAAGATCTTAATTTCTTAAACTTTGATAGAACATCTTACACAGCCTTTTCACAAAAGGCCGTACCCCAAAACAAACCACCGAGCTGTGCTCACCCACTCTAAAACTTTTAGTAAAACATCATTAAATGTTTTATTTATTTTTTATAAAAACATTTCTAAATATTATTTTCATTTTTGATTTTGACGACGCTGATCATTAAAAAATTTTTAGTCCCACACACACATTTTTGAAAATAATTAACTTTTTTATTAATTACCATAACAAAGATTAAAAATAAAATAAATAATTATTAAAACATTAACTATAACATTAATTAAAGTGGTAAAGGTTAAAAAGTTTTATATTTTTCATTAACTATTATTATTTAACATTAATTAGAGATTTTAACCTTTAACTAATAACAGTTAATGAAAGTTATTTATTAAAAATTAACTAGTCACAAATATAGAATAAAAAAATATAATGAGTTAATTTATTTATTAAATAATCATTAATTAGAGATTTAAAGATTAAAAATATAATAAAATAATATTTTGTATTAATTAAAAAATGCACGTATGTGTTTACTGTAATTCTGAATTTCATAATAAATGTAATTTAAATAAACACCAGAAAACATCAAAATATTGTATAAAAATACAAATAGAAAAAGAACCTAATAAAAGTATTGAACGTGATGTATATGAATGTGAATTTTGCAAACGTCAATTAACAACAAAACAAACATTAAATAATCATTTAGCTATATGTAAGATCAAAAAAGCTAATTTAGAAAATCAAAATATATTATTAGAAAAATCAACTCCAGTTATAAGTGTAACAAATAATAATCTTATAATGAATCATACAACAAATCATAATTATTCTAGTTTACTTGATTATAATGATAATTATGAAAAAATTACAGAAAAATTTCAAAAACATTATACAATTGAAAACTTATTAAAAGGTGATCAGCGTCAACTTGCTGATATGACTGTTCAACATTTTTTATCTGGTAAAGATCAACCAATGTATTATATCACAGATCGTTCTCGTAATAAATTCATGTTTACTGATAAAGAAAACAATGAAAAAGAAGATCCTAATGCAAATATATTAAGGCGTGTTGTATATAAAGCACTTAAACCTATTGTTGATAAATTATACAAAGATGAATTTATAAAACTAAAAACAGATTTAGCACGTTATTCACGAAATGATATCAGAGATAGGATTGAACTAACACATAAAGAATTAAAAGAATTAGAAGAATCTTATCAAAAAACTAATATATTTAAAGCAGGTGATGATTATGTTTTACAATTAAGTAAATGTCTACCATCATCGATTAAAGATCGTATGTTTCTTGATACTATTGGATTATATGATGAAGATATAGATTCTACTGCTGATAATCAAATTGACGCTGAAAAGATTACACGTAATATATGCGGGTACACAGCTTATGAATTACGAGATTATAAGAAAATTTATAAAGAAACTGGTATTATAAAAGGTCCACGGGGTATTGAAGCTGACCCTAATCAATTACAAACTTATATTAATTTTTTGAAAGAAACTGAATAAAAACAAGTTAAAGTGGTAAAACAATAATAAAAATAATAGAAATGAGTAAACAAGAGAAACAAAAAAATAGCGTTGTAATGATTGAGCCCCGTATTATTCCATATGTTATACCAATTTTGAATGAATATTATAAATTTCTTGGAGATGATTGGAACTATGTTTTTTATTGTGGCAAAGATACATCAACAAAATGGAAAAATGTAATTGAATATTTTAAGCCTCCTAATATAGACTTCCGTGAAGTACATGTTGATAACTTTACAACACCAGCGCAATACAGTGATTTTTTAAAACAAAAAAGTGTTTGGGAATCATTAGAAGGTGAATATATTTTAACAGTTCAGATTGATACATGGCCTATGAATTTTATAACAATTGATACATTTATTAGTTTAAATCAAAGTTTTATTGGAGGAAATATGCTTAAAAATTGCACAGAAATGATCAAAGAATCTGTTAATGTAAAGTTTCCTAATGGAAATGGTGGTTTATCACTTAGAAAAAGACTTGATATGATTAAAGTAATTGATGCATTTCCACCTAAAGCAACCTATTTTGAATCAATGTTATCACCTTGTTTTGAAATGTACGCAGAAGATATGTATTTTTATATTGGCTGTTATAGATTAGGATTGCCTATTGGTGATGATGAAATATCTTCAACATTTGCATTACATACAGTACCTAAAGATAAGTATTTTGCCATTCATAATCCTTCACCACATGTTATGTATTTATTATATCAAACTAATCCAGAACTAGAACAACTTAATCCACATTTAAAATTAAGTAATGCATACCGACTAAATGATTTATAATAAAATTTAATTTTTTATTTATTATAAAATGTCATTTTTACATAAAAAAGAAAAACAACTACCTTTAATAACTATTTACTGGCTTTTTAATAATGGTGATGGTGATTCGGTTTCGTGTGAAAGTTCAATAAAAGCATTTGCTGAACAAAATAATCGTATTATTATTAATATGGTATGTAGTTCAAACAATGATACAGAGATGCGTATGGCTACAAAAATTAAAGAAATATTCAACATATCAAATTTAATTTCTGCAAAGTTCAAAGAAAATATTTATAATTTAAAATTAACTAATTATAATAATTTTGTTAATGTTGAATTACCTTTAATTTATTCAGAACTTTATAAAGAATTAAATATAACAGGTAACGGATTTCATATTATTATTGTATCACCTAAACGTTTTTTAATAGAAGCATTTCCTCTTTTAGATTTAAAAGAATGTGAATATATTATTGAAAAATATAAAGTAGAAAATTCTTTTAAACTAACAAGTGATAATGATCAAAAAGATAATTTGCTAAATTTTCTAAAAAGCACTTCTGTTGATGATGGCTTTGAATTATTATTTAAACCAAATACTAAAAAGAGTAAATCAAAAAAGAGTAAATCAAAAAAAAGTAAATCAAAAAAGAGTAAATCAAAAGTAAATCATTATAAATAACCACATGCTGTTATTTTAAACTAGTTTAAGACTAAAAAATACTTTTTATGGGCTCCGCCATTACCGAGTTATTTAGTATATTTATAATATATTTTTATTATAAATGATGGTAATTTTAAGGGTTTTAAAAAACGCTTTTTTGCGGACCGAGCAAAGCTTATTTAAACTTTGCGGTGAATCTATTTCATGATAGCACCGTCGTGAGAGGACGTAAAATTAGCATTTTTTATTATATAAATATATACTAGTAAAAATTAATAAAATACAAACAATAATTAAAGCAATTTGTAGGTTATAACTTATTAAAGATGATGGTGATCCAATTACGTTAGGCTGTATTTCTTTTTCACTTATACTTGTTACTGCATTTTTGTTTAAACTATCAGTCATTCCTTTACTGAAATCACCACCCATTTATTTAAATTAAAATTAAAATTAAATAAGAATTTTTATGTATATGGCGTACATCGCTTATAGTTCAATAAATTCATCTAATATTTGATCAAATCCATCTATATCATGAGTAATAACAATAACAGTTTTCCCTTTTGTTTCTTTATCAATCATTTTTAGAACATTTAAACGAGTATTTTTATCAATTCCACTAAATGGTTCATCAAAAATAAATACTTTACAATCTTTAAGGATACCACGAATTAAGAAAATAACTTTTTGCATACCTAAACTGATATTGCTACCATTTTTTTCAACCAAGGTAGAATGTAGATCAATACGATCAAATATAGACATCAAATCATAAGTATAAAGTAATTTAATTATTTGTTCATCAGTAGCATTATTACCATATTTCATATTATTTAAAATGGTGTCATTAAACAGATTCGTTTTTTGATTATTATAATTAATATTTTTACGAATATCATCAATGTTTATTTCTTTAAGATTAATACCATCTAAATAAATTGAACCACTTTCTAAAGTGTACAAATTTAATAAAAGTTTCATTAATGTACTTTTACCTTTACCAGTTTGCCCTATAATTCCAATACGTTTACCTTTAGGTATATCTAATGAAAAATCTTTAAAAATATAATCATTTTCTTCTGAATAACGAAAAGAAATATTATCTATTTTTATATTACCTTGAAAATTAGGAAGATATTGTTCGCGTGTTTCATTAAAAATGGCTTTTTCTAAGAATGGTTCTGCATTTAAAATATTTCCTATAATCATAATATACATTGGTATATCTTCTGAAAGATTTTCTAGTGTAGAAATGTAAAACGTAAAAATAAATAAAATAGTCACAAAATTTTTGGTTTTATCTTCTCCTGTGTTACTTTGTGAGTTACTTTGAGTGTTATTTTGCGACTTTGTTTGTTGGTAATATAATAAATAAAGTGAAACAATAGCAAACCCATAAACAATAGTTTTAAACATACTTGTAAAATTCATAACTTTTTGATTTGTATTTTTATAAATAGTAGTGTATTCTGCTTCAATTTTTTCATTGTCTTTTAGTGTTTCTTCAACTTGATTATTCAAATAAATATTTAGTAAATTATTAAATTTTTCATCAATTTTTTGAACCATATCTATGTATTTATTTTCACGCAAGTTAGATTGATCAATTAATTTTTCATAATTATTTTTAATATAGATATATAATGTTACATTACATAAAATATTTACACAACCTAAAGTAGGTGCTTTGTATAGAAAAAATATATTTACAATAAAAGTAACAATAATAATGGGGATAATAGTTTGAATAATCCATCCAAAAAGTTCTCTCATATATCTAGTTACTTCTAATATACGTAAAATATCAGTCGATACATTTGCATCTTTAAAATTGGTTTTATTCTTTTCAAGAAATATTTGTAATAGACGATTACGTGAAAAAGATAAAAATTCTGTAAACCAAATATTTTCATATTTCATTTTTACAATGTAAATTACACCGATAAGCATCCATAAAAAGAAAATTTGTTTAATAACTTTCATAAAACCATGTTTTTCAATATCCATAATATTTGAGTATACGAGAGAGGTTACAATAATTTTTACAATATAAAAAACAGAAGCTATAACCATATAAGACCAAAAAAGTGTTTTGTTTTGTTTAATATAATCAATACATAATTGTTTGAATACCATTAATTTATATTTATTAACTGTAATAATTTATACTTTTGAAAAAATTTTAAAAATCTATACACACAAAAAATGTGTGTGGAATAATTTATATAATCATAAACTATTTTTCATTTTTTATTAAAATCAAAAAAATCATTTAAAGCATAACAGGTTATTTTTTGTTAACTTTATATTTTTAAAATAAATTAACTTTTTAAAATATTAAAGATTATTTTAAAATTGTTTGAAAAGTTTTGAAAAGTTTTGAATAGTTTTGAAAATTTAAAAACCAATTTAAAATATTATCTAATATATAAATAGAATCATGAGTACTAGAGAAATTTGTGAGTTTTGTAATGTTTCAGTTAAAGATAAACATACTTTGAAAAATCATATAATTCGTAATAAAACATGTTTAAAACTTAGAGGTTTAACACTTGATACAAAATTTATTTGTAAAGGTTGTGAAAATATATTTTCAACAAATTTAAATTTAATGAGTCATATTGATTCTTGTAAAAAATATAATATTTTAGAAGCTACTAAAGAATTACAAAAAAAACTTGATAATGTTGAATCAGAGAATGAAGTTATAAAAAGAGAAAAAGAAATATTTAAGAATTTAAATCATAAAAATGACATTTTAATAAATGAAAAACAACAACAAATAAATGAAAAACAACAACAAATAAAAGAATACGAAAGACAGTTAAAAGATAAAGATAATATAATTTTATTACATCAAAAAAATGCAGATAAAGCACTTTTAGATGCTAAACACCAGATTGAAACACTACAAAAAATTATTGAAAATATTGCTACAAAAGCTGTAGATAAATCTAATTATGATAATAATTTATCAAATTATACTAAAACTGAAGAAATTGAAATTGATAGTGAAACTAGTATAATTAATGATGATCTTATTGAAATAAAAGAATATAAACTTGGTACTACTAACTTTATCGTTCCTATCCGTTCAGATGGTATGATTGATGCTACTTCTTTATGTAAAGCTGGTAACAAATTACTTGGACATTATTTAGAAAATAAAAATACAAAAGAATATTTATCTGAATTAGAAAGTGATATCGGAATTCCGATATCAAAATTAATAATCGTGCAAAAGGGTAATTCTAAATTATTTACACAAGGTACATGGGTTCACCGTAAAGTTGGATATCATTTGGCTCAGTGGATATCTCCTAAGTTTGCTTTACAAGTATCTAATATTCTTGATCAACTTTTTATTACTGGTAAAGTTGAATGTTATGAAAATAGTTCAAATATTGATCTAGAAACACAATATAAAGAAAAAATTAAATGTCTTATAGAACAAAATCAATCACTTGTAAATAAACATATTTCAACCTTAAAAACTCATAGATACATTAAATTTAAAGAAACAGATCCTTGTTTTTATATCATTGAATCTGGTGTATCATGTGATTGTGGACAACCTACTATTCAATATAAATTTGGTATTGCAGGTAATGATCAAAATACCATAGATGATAGATTAAAAAGTCACAGGACATTATGGCCATTACTAAAAGTAAGATTTTTATTGTTTATGAAAGATGTTATAATGATAGAAAAAAGTTTTAAAATGATGTATGAAAAAGAGATCAATCCAAATGGACATGAGATTATAGAGGGAGTTACATTAGAAGATATGATTAATCGTATAAATAAATTAATGGATATGTTGTGTCTAAAAGAATATCATATTATGTCAGAAGAAAAAATAAAAGAATATAATAATTATGTTGTATCAACTGTCAAAAAAAATAATTTTTAAAATAAAAAGATCGCCTGTTTATAATTGTTGTATAGTTAAATATTTAATTACTTTATAATTTATACTTTTGAAAAAATTTTAAAAATCTACACACACAAAAAATGTGTGTAAAAAAATTTATATAATCGTAAACTATTTTTCATTTTTTATTAAAACTCAAAAATGTAGTTCAAGCATAATAGGTTGTTTTTTCAAATATTTGTATTTGTCATTTACTAAAATTCTATAAAACAATTTAATAAGTTTTGAAAATGCTCAATAATTTTTAAAAATGCTCAGAATTTTAAAACTGTTTTAAAAATATAATGTATATTATAAAATGAGTAGCAGAGAGACATGCAAATTCTGTAATTTATCAGTAAAAGATAAACAAACATTAAAAAACCATTTAACTAGAAATAAAGCTTGTTTAAAAATTAGAGGGTTATCACTTGATACAAAGTATGTTTGTAAAGGGTGTGATAATGCATTTTCAAGTAATATTAATTTACTTGTTCATATTGAAACCTGTAAAAAATATATAATAATAAAAGTAGAAGAAGATTGTAATGAAAAATATGAAAAACAAATAAAAGAATACGAAAGACAGTTAAAAGATAAAGATAATATAATTTTATTACATCAAAAAAATGCAGATAAAGCACTTTTAGACGCTCAGCATCAGATTGAAAATTTACAAAAAATTATCGAAAATATTGCTACAAAAGCGGTAGACAAACCTACGACTACTACAAATAATACAACTATTAATCAAATTAGAAACTCTTTCTCTGATAAGTATTTTATTGAAGATCTACTTGAATCTGATATTAAACGAAAGTGTCAATCTGTCTTGACTGAACAAGTATTACTTGAAGGTCAACGTGGAATAGCTCGTATGTGTACTGAATATTTTATAAACACCAAAGATCAGAAAAAGTTACTTATTGCAACAGATCCTAGTCGTAATAAATTTAAATATATGGACAAGCATGGAAACATGAAAGATGATATTGAAGCACGAACATTTATAGAAAAAGTAAGTAAACCGATTAAGGAAGTTGCAGGTATTATATTTGATTGTGTATTATCCGATATCAAAGATGAACAAGAGACAATGGAAGAAGACAATTATAGCCGAAAAGCATATTTACATGATAAGGAGATGCAAGCGAATCACTCACTTGTGTATATAAAGTGCTTTGATGATCCAAAACACAATAGCGAGTTTACAAATGAGCTAGCAATATTGAACAAGAACAAATAGCGGAGTGCGCCAGTCTGATTTAAATTATTCACTATTTTTAATGCTGTTATTTGTTAATATTTTAAACTGGTTTAAGACTAAACAACCGTTTACGGCTTCGCCGTGCCGAGCATAGCTCAGTGGTCTTAGGTACTTTGTTATACATTTATAATATATTTTTATTATAAATGAGGGTAATTTTAAGGGTGTTAAAAACGCCGTTTTGGGGAACAGGCCTTTTGTGAAAAGGCTGTGTATTTTTTCTAAAAAGAACTAAATAGATTTTTCTTCCAATCCAAAGCAAGTGTATAAAAGTCTTGTTTTAAAGCCCATTCATAACCCTTTTCTGTAATCTCAGCTTTTTTCTCAGGATTATCAAGAACGCCACATAATTCATTAAATAATCCAGTCAAGTCTTCTGAATCAGCAAGAATACCGCGATCAGCTATTACTTCACATAATGCAGCAACTTTTAGTGATGCAACCAAACAACCGGCTGCCATCGCTTCAACTGCACTAATACAATATGTTTCTTCAAAATAAGAAGGGTATAACCACACATCTGATTTTTGCAATTCAATAACCAATTGTTCTTGGGATACACGAGGTGATAAAAACATATAATCAGAACAACTTTTAATTGTTTTAACATGTTCATCATTCATTTGTTCAATTCTTCCAAATATATAAAAGGTAGATTGTGGATAACGTGACTTGATCATTGGTACCATTTTCATAAAATTATCAATACCACGATTTGGATCAGGTGTATAAATAAAACGAAAAGGTGTTCGTTCTATGTTTTGATTACTCAAAAATCGTTTAGGATGAATAGCATTGCGTGATACATACATTGAATTTTCATCCATTTTTGTATGTTTTAAAACATATTTTTTTTGCCATTCAGAAATGCAAATAACAGCTTTAAATTTTGTTTCATGTATTTGGATAAAACGAAAGTCACCAATAGGTAAAATATCATGAATCCACAAGTAAACATTTTTTACATTATCATAATAAACCAAGCAATCAAGAGATCGGCTTACAATAAGTTCATCAATAATATAAGTTAAACAAAAATCCGAAAAGTAACTATTATCAATGTATTGAATACCATCTAAAGTACATTCATAATTTATTCCTTTTTTAAAATCTTCAAAATTTCCGAAAATAAAAACTCTATAACCAAGATCACGAAACTCTTTAGCCATATACATTGCCATAAATTCTGAACCAGAAATTTTGCGGTCAACACCAGGTTTAGGATTCCATGTAAAGGGAACCAACCCGGTATGAATAACAAGTGTTTTAGGAGCAATTCTGTTATGTGATTTATTGAGATTATCACATACAGCATATTTCATATTTAATAGTTTTTGATCATTTGGATAAGTCTCCAATAATTGTTTTAAGACATCTACACCTTGGTATATTTTTTCAGGTATTTTACTTTTTAATTTGATTTCAATGTAAAGATAAGGTATACCGTAATCATAAATTTCGTATTCCATTGATGTCATACCTAATTCAGGTGTAGGTGCTTGAATTAATTTATCCATAATCATTTCAAGTTTTTTAAGATTACTTGTTTCATATAGAGATAAGGCTAATTTATAACTAGGTTCTGCTCGATCTGTATAACGTTTTTGAAGTTCAAGTAATTTTAATTCATATTCTTGACGATTATCGCTTTTTTGAAAATTAATAAGAATAAGGTTATATTCAGCATAAAAAAGATATTCACGAATATTTGTCATTTCAATGAGTTGTTTACAATATTGAGCAGCCAAATCATGTTTTACGATATTAATATGTGTTCGTGCTAGATAATAAATAGGACGAGGATCTTTAGGATAATCTTGATGATCAAGTAGTAACATTTCAATATCTCGCTTACTACGAGCATTTGTACGGTATCTGTGATCGATATTTGAATTATCAATAATATAAAAATGTTTTTCATTTACAAATTCAGAAATATGACCTTTTAAAATGTCTAATACTTCATGAACACGATACATATATCTGATTTTTGATTTTGTTTTTGTAATACGATGAGAATAATAGTGATTTAACAGTTGGTTAGAATCTTCTGTAAGATAACCAATTTTTAGATTAATTACATCAATGTCTGTTTTTTGAAGATATTCTCTGAGTTTATCACCTTTAGATATTTCATAACTATCATCAAGTACAATCATATATTTACATGTACCCGAAGCTAAATCAAATGCTTTATTACGTGCTTCTGAAAAATTAGTAAAATCGCTAAAGTGAAGTTGACCGGGTATGTCTTTTAATTCTTCACGAATAATATCAGGAGTATTATCAGTAGAACCAGTATCTAGAATAGTCCAATGATCAATATATTTTTTATTTTTGGAAAGACATTGACGGAGAATGTCACCAGAGTTTTTAACAATCATAACGAGCTCCAGTAAAGGATGTTTTTCATCAATTATATTTTCATTTTGATTTTCAATTTTTTTATTCTTATTCTTCTTTTTCGGCATATTATATCTTTATATATAATATTCTTGTTTAAATTGTGTTTTAACCTAATTAAAAAATAATGATTATAATAAATGAGTTATTATATACCTTCGCAAAGACTAGTCAAATTTATAATATTTTTATTAAGAAAAATAAAACACTACTAACTAATTTTAAGTATGAGGAGTAATTGTTACATTATAAGGTAATGAATATCCATTAATGTTGTTATTTTTATTTGAAGCTCTAAGACTAATAGTAAAAACATATGTCTATTGACTACCTGCTTTGGTTGAATTAAAAATTCACAACATCCAAGAGATGGACTGTATACTAAAATGTCTTCATTATCATCATCATTGATACATACATCTGCAACATATGGACTTTTAATATGTTTAGAAGGTCGTTTGATAACTGTACCTTCAATTAAATTAGGAATTACTTGAAGCATGATTTACTAAATTTTTAAATTAGTTTCAATTTTACAACTTAAAACAAAACAATGGTGTCATCATTGAATTGTACAACTATTATTAGTAGTATAAAAAGTTCCGTTAGATAAATACCAACCGCTTGGTAATGAAGCTGGAGTACCTGTAATGCCTCCAGAAACTGATCCTGATAAAGATGCACCAGACAAATTTGCATTATCGAGATTTGTATTAGTTAAAACTACACCATATAAAATTGCGCCAGAGAGATCTGCACCTTGTAAATTTGCACCAGGACCAACAAGATATCCTTTAATTAAAGTCCAATATGTTGGTAATATTGTTTGTGAATCACTAGTAATGTTGCCAGAAATTACTCCTGTTAATGTTGCGCTAGTGAGATTTGTATTAGATATATTTGTATCAGTTAGATTTGCATTAGTGAAAATTGTTCTATTGAGAGTTGAAAGATATAGAGTTACATGAGACAGATTTGCACCAGAGAGATCTGTACTAGTTAGATTTGAAAAACTCATATTTATATAAGAAAGATTTTTACCACTAAGATTTGTATTAGAGAGATTTGCGTAAAAGAGAATTGCATTAGTAAGATCTACATTAGTTAGATCTGCACCATCGAGATCTGCGCTTTGTAAATTTGCAGCAGGACCTACAAGATATCCTTTAATCGATTTCCAACCTAATGATGATATTTGTGATGTTGTTAGCGATTGTATTTGTGATGGTGTTAACGATTGTATTTGTGGTAGTGTTAAGGATTGTATTGTTAGCGATTGTATTTGTGATGGTGTTAGCGATTGTATTTGTGCTGTTTTTAGTGATGATATTTGTGATGTATTAAATAATGACAATTGAAATGTTGTAAAACAACTAAAATCATTTGTTATATTATTTTGTAATTGATTTATTGTTAATGATTCTATATCAAGCATATTAAAATATTGAATTTGTGTAGATGTATAAAATATTGAATTTAATAATGTAAATAATTTTGATCCTATTGGAGCTGGTATAACTTTTAATTGTGAAGGATAAAGTGATGTAAGTTGTGTTGTTGTTAATGCTTGAAAGACACCTTTAATTTGTATATTGTCAATTTGTATAGAATTTAATGATTGAATTTGAGTTGTTGTTAATACTTGTATTTGTGATGGTAATAATAGTTGAATAGGTGTTACATAATAAATAGCAATAGAAGCTTGATTAGTTGTCAAACTACTACTTACATTAAAACAAGTAGGTATACTGCTATTTGTTGTATTAACAAAAGATGACCCCCCACCACCACCTTCTAAATCTAACCATCCTGCACCACCACCATAATAACCTGCACCACCGCCACATGCATCTGTATATTTTGGTGGTGTCAAAGACCCATCAGGAATAGTAATGTAAGTGCTTGTAGCTACATCAAAGTAACTAATATTAGATGTTGTATAGTTAAAATAATTTCCACCACAAAATGCTGAACCATTTGTTCCAATTGAATTATTTATACCAATTCCACCAGATGTAGTTGTACCGCCTTGTCCACCACCATTTACAATACCATTATATCCACTATTATACCCACCGCCACCTGCACCACCTACACCATTTATTAAACCAGCATTACCACCATTGTAAAAACCAGGAAAACTTGGTATAATACCAGCACTACCACCACCACCTCCTGCTACAGCAATAGCTAATGATTGTGTAAGAGCATTGAAACTATATCCAGAAAATATCGCAGAATATCCACCGCCATTTTTTCCATTACCATTTCCAATACCATTAGCAGGAATAACTGAACCATTTAAGCCTTGTAAATTAATAAAAAATTTCAAGCTTGGATTACCTAGAATACTAATGTATGAACTAACCATCGCAGATTTTCCACCAGAAAGACCTTCACCAGGTTGTCCGGTTACAACAGCGTATAATATACTTACATAATTAGATATATCATTATTTATATTAAAAAAATTTTTTTGTTTATTGTATTCAATATTATTATTAGTAGCATTGTATAATAGATCTGGAGTTGACGAAATTGGACTATTTGTTATTTGTAATAATATTATTGTTTGTAGTTGTGAACTTGTTAGTGATTGTAATTGTGAACTTGTTAAAGATTGTATTTGTTGTATTACTAATGATTGTATTTGTGTATTAGTTAATGATTGTATTTGTGAAGTTGTTAATGATTGTATTACTAATGATTGTATTTGTGAACTTGTTAATGATCGTATTTGTGTATCAGTTAGTGATTGTAATTGTGAACTTGTTAAAGATGATATTGTTAAAGACTTTATTTGTGTGTCAGTTAGTGATTGTAATTGTGAACTTGTTAATGATTGTATTTGTTGTATTGATAATAATGGTGTTAATGATTTTATTTGACTATCAGTTAGTGATTGTATTTGTGTAGTTGTCAAAGATTGTATTTGTATACTTGTTAATGATTGTATACTTAGTGATTGTAGTTGACTATTACTTAATAATGGTAATAATTGTATACTTAATGATTGTATTTGTGATAATGTTAAGAGTAGAAAATCATTTGGTGTAAAATTTAAAATTTGTGCATCTGTATAGTTTACATCTACATTAATATCTATAATACGTAATCCTGTAGGTGGTAATACATTAATTTGTGTCCTTGTTAATGCTTGTATTTGTAAAGTTGTTAATGCTTTTATTTGTGTGCTTGTTAATGCTTGTATCTGTGAATCTGTTAATAATTGTATATTATCATATGGTAATGATTGTATTTGTGATGTTGTTAAAGCTTTTATTTGTTGTTGTGTAATTAATTCGTCAAAACCTAAATACGCATAAAAAATTATTGAAGGAGGATCATCATCTGTTAAAGTACTACTTAGATACTTACATAGAGGAATTCCATTTGTTGTATTAATATTAACATAAGATGATCCTCCACCACCTCCTGTATTATAATAAGAACCTGCCCCACCTCCAAAATAACCTCCACCTCCACCTCCTGCACCAGTATTTTGATTACCTAGAGTTCCATTATAACTAGAATTACCTCCATTTAATGGACCACCGTTAGTTGAGCCTGGACTACTACTATAGTTTCCACCAAGACCAGCACTCGTAAGAGTTGCTCCTAATCCATTATTATTATTATTATTTAAATACCCCCACCCACCATTTCCTCCATTACTAATCTGTATTCCATTATTAATACTAATAATGCCTGCATTACCTCCAGTATGATTATATCCGTTTGGATCTTGTAATCCTGTACCTGGATTTATTAATATTCCACCGTCTCCAAAAGAACCACCGCTACCAGCAGCAATTATCATTGCATTTGGTTGCGATATAGAATTAATAAAAATACCAGAATAACCACCACCATTTTTACCTAAACCTAACCCTGTACCACCACCAGTATTAACAGTAAATACTGTCGGGAATTGGAGATTGCCTGTCTCGCTGACTATATTAGATTTGTTAAACATAACCAATGCATTAATTTTAGCCGATTTTGCACCATTTGATTTACCTGTTGCAATTATATAGAAACATCCCGCATTTAATGTAATCTGTGTGTTTATTTGTGGACTATTTTGTAGAAATGTTTGTGTATAATTATATCTTTTTGGAAGATTTGTGATTGGGTCAATATATTGTTGCAATAATATTGCTTCAATTTGTGTTGTTGATAAGATTTGAATTTGTGTTGATGTTAATGATTGAATTTGTGTTGATGTTAATGATTTTACATTTAATGATTGTATTAATGAACGTTGTAGATATTGAATTTGTGTTGTAGATAATGATTGTGTTATTTTTTGAATTTGTGATGATGACATTAAATTAATTTGTGTACTTGTTAAAGATTGTATTTGCGTATTTGTAAATATACTTACAAGTTGTTGTGAATATGTTGTTAATGATTGAATTTGTGTACTTGTTAATAATTGAATTTGTGTTGTTGTTAATAATTGTATATCAGTTGATGTTAATCCTTGAATTTGTGTCGTTGTTAATGATATCAGTTGAGATGTTGTTATTAATGGAGATTGTTTTGCATAATAAAAAGTAATAGAAGGATTACTATAATTTAAATTACCATTTACATTATAACAAACAGGAATATTATCGACAGTTGTATTTACATAGGATGATCCACCTGTAGAAGGTTCTTGAAATGTACCGGTTCCAAAATAAGAACTTTTACCACCATAATATCCACCTCCACCTCCACTTCTATCAGAGTTTGATTCACCATTCATAGACCCAGGGCCAGAACCACTAGAAATAGTAGCATCACCACCACCACCTCCGCCACCACCAGCTACAACAATCGCATTAGATTGTGATACAGAATTAATAAATATACCAGAATATCCACCTCCACTATAATAAGAAGAACTACTTACAGTACCACCTCCAACATTTACTTGAAATATTAAAGTTGTATTTGGTAAAACATTAAAAAATGTACTTAATGTAGCAGATTTACCAGTTAAACTACTATAACTTTCACCTGTAACAGTTGCATATATAACACTATATGATGGTATTAACATTGTAGTAGTAATACCAATATCATTAAGATAATTACCATTTTTTAAACTACTGACTGTATATGTTACAGGGGGAGAAACTAGTTGAGTTGTAGTCAATTGTAATGATAATAAATAGCTAATTTGTACATTAGTTAATGTTTGTATTTGTGTTGTTGTTAATGTTTGTATTTGTGTTGTTGTTAATAATTGCATTTGTGTTGATGTTAATAATGAAAATTGTGTTAATGAAAATATATTATTTTGTGATTTATTAGTCAAACTTGGATATATATTATACATAAATAGTGTTTGAATATTAGATAACAGGTTAAAATTCGATGAAGATATATTTGAAAAAAATGAATTAACAGCGTTTATACCTGAACTAGATAATATTAATTGATTATTATTGTTATAAAAAGTAATAAATTGTAAAGATGTTAATGATGTATTATCAGATAATGTAATAAGCCCTGTTGTTGTAATAGATGCTATTTTTGTAGGTTCAATGCCTAATATGGACATTCCATTTATTAGACTTGAATCTAGTGTTACTAATTCAAACGATGTTACATTACCATTATTTACATTACTTACATTACTTACAATGGCATTATAGATAGACAATTGTGTATTTATAGATAATGTTACATTATTATTTAGTGTAAGTGTACCGAAACCATATGAATTAATACTTGTTGTATTAGAATTTATCATTGTTCCTATATTAGAATTAGAATTAGTAAGAATCATACCTGGAGAAATAGTAATAGGAAATGATGATAAATTAACTACTTTTACAGTAGACGTTGTATACGTACCATTTGTAGTGGCTGTATATATTGGAGTTGATGGATAAAAATAAATAGTAGTTGTACCTGTATTTGTTGCATTTTGAGATAGTATTACTGTATTATTGATTATCGATGTAATTGTAGTACCTAAAGGTATACCATTACCATATACAAACATACCTTGACTAATAGTAGGTAATGATGCTGCAATTATTTCTTTACTACCAATAATAGTAGAAAAACTAGACGTGATTAATGTATAAAATGATATTATATTAATTGTATTATATATTGGTCCAATTGGACATGATGTATCCAATGTTAACATACCTGTTATTGGATCATATCCAATTGCTTGTACTAATGTATTAGTTAGTATTCCATATCCAGTAACTATATAAGGATAACCACTAGTTGGAGCTGTATTTGAAATATTAATAATATTAGTGGTGTCCAACGTTGAAATACTAATAGCTGATATGGAAGTAATTGTTGGTATCATATTTAATAAATTATTTTGATCAGAAGTAGTAAGAGAACAAAGTTGTGATGATGTAATTGATCCTATTATATTTGTTGCAGCAGAAATAACATTTGCTGTACTTAATTTATTTGTTAATTTATTTGTTAATTGATTTGTTAATTGATCAATTATAGTATGAAGATTAGATAGTGTAATCTGACTCAATGATAAAGACGATAAAAAATTATTTTGAGCTGGGATAGATAATGATAAAAATATAGAAGAAATAAATGATTGTATTAACTTAGTATTTGGATATAAAGTTGTTGTATATAATATATTATTAATAATAGATAATTGCGATGGTGTTAAATATTGAAAATAAATAGATAATCCAGATAACCATGGAGTAGACGCTAATTGGGTATTATTATCGTCGTATGTTAGTTGATAGATAGAAGATGCATCTATTTGTGTTGATGTAAATTGAGATAATTGTGTTGATGTAAATAATTGTGATTGATTTATTCCATTTGTTGTCAATAACATTGATGAAGTAATAGCTGAAAGTTGTTGTGAGGTTAATGATGAAATCCACGTTTGAATTTGCTGGATCGGTATAGATTGTAAAGATAAAGAAGATAAAGAAATTAAAATAGTAGATGGTAAAGGAGAAACAGCTGAACTTAATCCAATTGTAAGTGATGCTAAAAATGATGCTTGTGCTTGTGAAGATAATATCGGATAAAGTAATGAAATTTGTTGAAAATAAGTAAATCTATATGTATTACCTACTGGAATAATAAAAAATTGTGATGGTAAACTCATCTTTATAATTTAATATTAAATTATAATTTTTAAGTCGTAAAAATTCAATATTTAAAATGGCTATTTTTATTCTTAATTCACTTTAAAATAGTTGATAAATTAGTAAATAAAATAAATTGTAACAGAAGGTGGTGTATTATTTGTGGAAAAATTACTTGTAGTTCCAAAACATTGTGAACTTGCAAAAGATGAACCACCACCTCCACCTCCACTAAAACCACCTCCACCACCATAATAACCACCTCCACCGTTACCTCCGCCATTACCTCCAATACCAGCTGTAAATAATGAGCCGGATGTTGGATATGGATTTGCTGAAGTTCCTCCTTTAATACCTCCAGCACTATTATTAAGTGGTGCGCCTCTACCAGGTGTAGTATTTCCTCCATTAGAAGCTGCTATAGTTAATGTACCAGCATTACCGCCATCATTTTTATTGAATCCATTTGATCCAGATCCACCTGCAACAACAATAGTATTTGGTTGATATGTTTGTGGGTATCCAGGTGTAATATTATTATTATTAAATATACCAGAATATCCACAACCATTACTAGCTGGTAAATTTATACCTTCATTGATAGCTATATAAATACTAGAAATTCCATTAACATTAATAAATGTATTTATTACAGCTCCTACACCACCACCACTACCATTTGTAGAAAATCCATTAGGATTAGATGCGCCTACTACAATTGCATACATATAATTAACATTTGATGGAATAGTAAAAATTTGTCCATTTGTTATTATAGGATTTGTAAAACCGCCAGATGGTTGTTGTAATAAAGGTATTTGTGTAGCTGATAAAGATTGTACTTGAGCACTTGATAATATTTGTATTTGTGTAGATGATAAAGAAGGTATTTGTGTATTTGTTAATGACTGCATTTGAGTAGTTGTTAGTAATTGTATTTGAGCAGTTGATAATGATTGTATTTGTGTACCTGTTAAATATTGTATTGATAATGTTTTGAATTGTGAACTTGTATATATAGTTGTATTTGTTAAAGATTGTATTTGGGTATTTGTTAATGATTGTATTTGGGTATTTGTTAATGATTGTATTTGGGTGCTTGTCATTGACGTTATTTGAGTAGTTGTTAATGATTGTACTTTTAATGATTGTATTCCTGTAGATGTTAATGAATTTAATTGTATGTTTGATAATGATTGTATTTGGGTACTTGTTAATGAATTCAATACTGATTGTAATTGGGTACTTGTTAATGATGGTAATGCTGATAGTAGAGGTATATCTCCTAATGAAATTAATGTTTGTATTTGTGATGTTGTTAATGATAATACTTGTGATGTTGTTAATGATAATACTTGTGATGTTGTTAATGATTGTACTTGTGAAGTTAATAATGATTGTACTTGTGATGTTGTTAATGATTGTATTTGAGCAGTTGATAATGATTGTACTTGTGTACTTGATAATGATTGTACTGTTAATAATTGTGTTTGAGTAGTTGTTAATGAATTCAAGACGGATTGTAATTGTGTACTTGTTAATGATGGTAATGTTGATAGTAGAGGTATATACCCTAATGAAAGTAACGTTTGTACTTGTATACTTGATAATGATTGTACGCTTGAACTTGTTAAAGATTGTATTTGTGTAGTTGATAATGATTGTAATTGTAAAGTTGATAATGATTGTATTTGTGATGGTAATATTGTTTGTATTTGTGATGTTGTTAATGTTGCTAATTGCATATTATTATTAGAAATTAACAATGAAGGATTTAAATAGATAATAATACTTCCATTTGAATTATTAATAGTAGTACTATTAGTCGTATTTCCAGGGTTACCAACACCTGTATTTACTATTATATTATCAGATGAACTTAAAGTTGTAATACCTCCATTATTTGATGGTGTACCAAGCGATCCAATCGTTAAACTAAAAGATTGACCTGGATAAACAGATATATATTTGGTTATATTAGATTGAGTTCCTGTGAATTTAAAATCACCTAATTGATAGTATCCTCCAGCACCACTAAACATATTTACATATATACTATAAACATATAAAGGTACTGTCCATGTAGTTGTAGTTGGTGTAATAAAAGATACTTGAGATAATATTGATATATTTGATGGAAATCCTAAAAGATTTATTAGATTTGATTGTGAGCTTAAATTAAATATCCCAATTTGAGTTATAGAAAATTTAGTTAAAGATATATTGTAGTTAGTATTATTAAATGATTGTAGTTGTGTACCTGTTAATGACTGTACTTGTGTACTTGATAATATTTGTAATTGAGGAATTGTTAGTGATTGAATTTCTATACCAGTTAATGATTGTATTTGTAAAATTGTTAATAATTGTATTTGTGTAGTTGTTAATGGTTGTAAACTTTGTAATAAAGATAAATATCCATTAGAAATAAATAATTGTATTTGTGAACTTGATAATACATTTATTTGTGTACTTGATAATAATTGTACTTGTGTACTTGTTAATAGTTGCAATTGTGATGTACTTAATGATTGTATACTCAATGATTGTATTTGTAAACTACTTAATGATTGTAATTGCGATGTATTTAATGATTGTATTTGTGATGTACTTAATGATTGTATTTGTAAACTACTTAATGATTGTATTTGAGAACTACTTAATGATTGTATTTCTCTGCTATTTAATGATTGTATTTGTGATATTGTTGCTGGTTTTAAATTTGATAAAAATGGTAAATTATTTATAAATAAGTAATTAAATTGTGTACTTGTTAATGATTGTAATTGTGTATTTGTTAATGATTGTACTTGTATAGTTGTTAATGATTGTATTTTTAATGATTGTATTTGTGATATTGTTAATGATTGTATTTGAGTTATTGATTGTAATTGTGTACTTGTTAATAGTTGTATTAAAGTAGTTGTAAAACTATTAGGAATATCATTTTGATTTAAATTTCCAAGTTGTGTTGTTGTAATATAAGAAAGAATAGTACTTGTAATAGGATTAAAATTTGTATTTATATTTGATCCATTTATTATAAAAGGATAAAACAAAGAATTAACTTGATTAGGTATAAAAGTTTGTACATTAATTTGATTGGGTAATAAATTTTGTATTTGATTAGATGTTAATAATTTTAATTGTGACACATATTGATATTGAAATATATTATTTAACTGACTTATTTGTACAGTCGTTAGATTCATATTTATTTAAATATTTTTAAATAAATTTATTATGTGCTATGCTTATGAAAAAAACAGAGTAGATCATGTTTTTAAGGTGCTGGTGCTTTATAATAGATAATTACCGATCCTTTTGTAGCTGAAGGTGTTATATATAAAACATTATTATCATAAATTGATTGTATAATACTAGAACTAAAAGCAGAACTTGTAGAACTTGTAGTTCCATTAACACTAACTGATATTTTTGTATCAGTTGATATAAAACTAGAAGGTCCTCCTATTGGCATAAATGCAATAGAAGTAGTAGATGATGGACCAATTTTACCAACTTTTACATTAAATATTTGACCTGGGTAAACAGAAATACATTGTTGCAGTTGACCTGCTACAAATGTACTAGGCAGAGAATTCCATGAAAATCCACTAGAACCTCCAGTTACAATTACATATAAATTATAAACATTAGCAGGTACGGTGTACTGACTTGATGTAAAAAATTCAGTTGTTCCTGTGTAATTTATTTGTGTTGATGTTAATGTTTGTAGTTGCAAGTTTAACATTCCTGATAAAGTTGTTTGTGGTATTGAATTTAATGACTGAAGTTGTGTGGATGTAAGCTTATTTACAACTGAATTATATTGTGTATTATTAAATTGTGCTAATTGTAATGATGTTAAAGATTGTATTTGTGTAGTTGTTAATGAAGATGATAGATTTAATAAGTAATTTATCGATGACAATTGACTAGCGCTTAGATTTGATGTTGTTAAAGATTGTATTTGTGTAGAAGTTAAAGATTGTAATTGTGTACTTGATAAAGATTGTATTTGTGATGTTGTTAAAGATTGTATTTGTGATGTTGTTAAAGATTGTATTTGTGTACTTGATAAAGATTGTATTTGTGTTGTTGTTAATAATTGTACTGAATAATTTAAATAAATATAGATAGACCCATTCACTGCTGATGGTTTAACTGTATAACCACCACTACTAAGAGCTACAGCTCCATTACCACCTGATGCTATTATTTTTATATTATTATCAGATGATATAAAAGATGTATTACTACCATTATAACCATCGTAACTAACAATTCCATCACCTGTCATTCCAATAGAGCCAACTATTAAATTAAATACCTGTCCTGGATAAACAGAAATAGATTTTTGTATTTGAACTCCAAGATCTCCATTATTATATGCTACATCCCTATCACTAATAGGAAATCCACCAGAACCACCATTTACAATTACATATAAACTATAAACATTAGCAGGTACAATAAATTGACTTGTTGTGTATATTTGACTATTAGTTGTAGGTTTGGCTCCTGTATATTTATAGTAAAGTTGAGCCATAGATTGTAATTGTGTATTTGTAAAAGAAGACATACCTGTTATATTTGATAATGTCGATGGTGGTAGTGTATTTAATGATAGAATTTGAGATGTTGATAAAATATTTGCATATGTATTGTATTGGCTATTACTAAAATTTTGTAATTGTGTAGTTGTATATGTTGCTATTTCTGCAGATGTTAAAGGTATTGATTGTATTTGTGTAGTTGTTAAGAATGAGTTTGATTTAAGTGCTTGTATTTCTGTACTTGTTAAATATTGTATTTGTAATGTTGTCAATGATTGTATTTGTGCACTTGTTAAATAAGTTACTACTTGTGTACTTGTTAATGATTCTATTTGCGATGTACTTAATGTTTGTATTACTGTAGTACTTAATGATTGTATTTGAGTACTTGATAATAATTGTATTTGTTGTGTGGTTGCTGGTGTTAAAGTTGCCAAAAACTGTAAATCATTAAAAAATAAATAATTAAATTGTGAACTTGATAATGATTGGATTTGTAAACTTGTTAATGATTGTACTTGTGAAGTTGTTAATGGTTCTATTGTTAATGATTGTATTTGTGATACTTGTAATGATTGTATTTGTGATGTACTTAATAATTTTATTTGACTACTTGTTAAAGTTACTAACTGTGAACTCGTTGCTGGTTGTAAAGTTGCTAAAAATGGTAAATCATTACTAAATAAATAATTAAATTGTGCACTTGTTAAATAACTTGATACTTGTGTACTTGTTAATGATTGTATTTGCAATGTTGTTAATGATTGTATTGTTAATGATTGTATTTGAGTACTTGATAATAATTGTATTCCTGCATTTGATATTGATTGTATTTGTGTGGAACTTAATGATTGTATTTGTGATACTTGTAATGTTTCTATTTGTTTAGCTGTTGCTGGTTGTAAACTTGACAAAAATAATAAATGATTAGTAAATAGTAGAGTAAATTGTGTAATTGTTAACGATTGTATTTGTGTACTTTTTAATGATTGTATTTGGTCATCTGATAATGATTGTATCTGTTCAGCGTTTAATAATTGTACACTTAATGATGGTATTTGTGTAGATGATAATAATGCTAATTGTGGACCCGTTAACGACTGTATTTGTGTATCATTTAATGATTGTATTTGTGATGCTATTAATGGCTTTATATCTAATAATACTAGTTGTGTAGTTGATAATGATGCTATTTGTAAATTAGGTATTTGTGTAGGTAATAATGATTTTATCTGTATACTTGTTAATGATTGAATTTGTGTACTTGTTAATGATTGTATTTGTGTATTTGATAAGGATTGAATTGTTATTGACTGTATTGATAATGTTTGTAGCTGTAAATTTGTTATAGATTGTATTTGTGTAGTACTTAAACTTAATGTTTGTATTTGTGAACTTGTTAATGATTGTACTTGTGTAACTTGTATTTGTGTAGTACTTAATGATTGTATTTGTTTATTTGTTAATGATTGTATTTGTGTAGTACTTAATGATTGTATTTGTGTAGTTGTTGCTTGCTGTAAACTTGACAAAAATGGTAAATCATTTATAAATAAATAATTAAATTGATTATCTGTTAATGTTTGTAATTGTGTACTTGATAGTGATTGTATTCGTGTAGTTGTTAATGACTGTAATTGTGTAATACTTATTGATTGTATTTGTAAAGTTGTTAATGATTCTACTTGCACAGATTGTATTTGTGTAGTTGTTAAAGATTGTATTGTTAATACTTGTAATTGTGTTGGATTTAATGATTGTATTTGTGAATTTGTTAAGTATTGTATTTGCGTAGATGTTAATGATTGAATTTGTGTAGATGTTAAAACATATATTGTTTGTAATTGTGTACTTGTTAATAAAGATATTTGTGTAGTACTTAATGATTGTATTTGTGTAGTTGTTAATTGTATGTATATTAATTGTAATGGAGTAAACGGAGTACTCTTTTCTAAAGATATTAACTGTGTACTTGATAATGATTGTATTTGTGTACTTGTTAAAGATAACAATTGTGTACTTGTTAAGTATTGTAATTGTGTACTTGTTAATGATTGAACTTGTATGTATGGTAATTGTAATTGAGTTAATGATTGTAATTGTGTAAGTATTAATGACTGTAGTTCTATACTTGATAATAATTGTATTTGACTACTTGTTAAAGATAACAATTGTGTTGTTGTTGCTGGTTGTAAACTTGACAAAAATGATAAATTATTTATAAATAAATAATTAAATTGCAAAGCTGTCAATGATTGTAATTGAGCGCTTGTCATTGATTGTATTTGTATACTACTTAATGATTGTAATTGTATAGTACTTAATGATTGTAATTGTGTACTTGATAATGATTGTATTTGCGTAAATTGTATTTGTGATGTACTTAATGATTGTATTTGTGATGTACTTAATGATTGTATTTGACTACTTGATAATGATTGTATTTGCTGTGTGATTGCTGGTTGTAAACTTGATAAAAATGGTAAATCATTACTAAATAAATAATTAAATGATGAACTTGTTAATGATTGTAATTGTGTACTTGTTATTTTTTGTATTTGCGTACTACTTAAGGATGACAATTGTGTAGTTGTCGCTGGTTGTAAACTTGACAAAAATGGTAAATTATTACTAAATAAATAATTAAATTGTGATGGTGTTAATGATTGTATTTGAGTTGGTGTTAATGATTGTATTATTAATGATTGTAATTGTATATTACTTAATGATTGTAATTGTGTACTTGATAATGATTGTATTTGTATAGGTATTAATGATTGTATTTCTGTAGTTGTTAATGATTGTACTTTTATTTGTTGTAAACTTTCTAAAAATGGTAAACATATCTCTGAAAATTTTATAAAAATAGTTGATAGACTAAGTTGATCTCCAACTAAATAATTTATCTGATTTTGTGATAAATTTACTACTAAAATTATAAATCCTTGTTTATTTGTTAATGATTGTATTTGTTCAGTTGTTAATGTTTGTAATTGTGTAGTACTTAATGCTTGTAATTGATCAGAACTTAATGATAATATTTGTGTAGTACTTAATGCTTGTAATTGATCAGAACTTAAAACTTGTAATTGTACAGAACTTAATGCTTGTAATTGGGTAGAACTTAATGCTTTTATTTTTGTTGTTGATAATCCTATAATTTGCTCTAGAGTTAAAATCTGTGAATTTAAATTACCTGAACTACGTATAAAAAATATATAATAACTCATTTTATTATAAGATTATTAATTTTTCTACCACATACAACTTTTAGTGTTAATTTTTTATTTGTATAATATAAAAATAAAAAAGACCTGTGTATGTGTGTAATATGTTTTTATAATTTTTTTATATTTTCTTTCATACGTTCAAGTACTATTCCACCAATTGCAGTAGGATAGGCTGGGACATAATTACTAGCTGTTTGTTGAAAGAAAACATATTCAATTGCACCAATAAGCATAAAAGTAATAATGTTTTCAAAAATAATAGTTTTAATGTCTATATATTGACCTTTTACAAAGGTAAAATAACAATATACAATAATTGTTAGTAATAATAAACTACCACCAATCCACATTCCAACACGTTTGTAATATTCATTATTATCAATAATACGTTTATCAATTACATTATTAGGGTTATCATGGATAGTTTTACATGTTTTATAAAGTTGATCCCAATTTATCATTTTTGTAGTATCCATAGTATCAATTTCTTTTAAAATAGATGGAACATTATCTCTTGTGATGCTATCAAGATTACTATTTAAAACTTCTTCACCTTTTTTAGATATGATTAAGAAGAAAAAATAGTAAAGAAAAATAAAAAGAATCGTTACATGAAGTAAAATATTTACAATTAATTGATTATCTACACTAACATTGATATCAAACATATTTATTTAATATAAAAATTAAATAAATATTACACCACTTATTCTACTTGACGATTTTTTACATAATTCATAATAGATGATGTAATAGATTTAACAACATAATTAGAATTACCAGATACATAATGTTTAGCAATGATATTTAAAAAAGCAAATTCGACTAAAAAGATAAAGAAAAGAATAAATATTCCTTCTTTAAAATGATCAATAAAACTAAAGTGATTTCCAACACAATATAATAAACATAAAATAAATATAATGAGTGTAGTATAAGCAAGAACTAAAAAGATTGAATTATGAATTATTTTTTTATTTCGTTCATCAATTTCTTTTTCAATATTTTTTGTAGAGTCGGCTAGTTCATTTTCAGTATGATCAATAAATCCATAAATAAGTGTTTTAACAAGGTCTTTATTCTTTTTTTCTTTAGGAAACATTGTTTTAAGATTATCATTGTAATCATCAAATATATCATCAACAATAAATTCTAATTGAGTTTTATATTCTTCTTTTTCAATTGTACTAACATATGAAAAGAAAAAAATAGTAAGAAAAATAAATACAATTGCTGATTGAACAAATGAAGATGATAACATCTTTTATATTTAAGTTATTTTTTATTTGATTTCAAATAATTTTAATGATGCCCGTGACCACCTCCGTGACCACCACCGTGTCCACCTCCATGTCCATGACCACCACGACCGTGACTATAGTCACCGTGCCCATAATATCTTTTTCTATTGTATATTGGATAGTATAATGGATCGTATATGCGATCATATCGTGGTACATATAATGAATTATAATAATAATCATTATCATTATTACAATAATTATTACAATTAGTACCTGTGCAATCTATACCAGGTATGGGGTGGTTATAACATTGATGAGGTTGAAGTTGTGAAACTTCTGTAGAAAGTGGTGGAGGAGGTTGAGCTGACGTATAATTATCAGTTGAATGTTCATGTGTGTTAGACTCATAATATTTGTTATATTCTTTGTATACGATGAATGAAACAAGTAAACAAATAATAATTATATATGGTGTCATTTTTATTTATACTAAATAAAAAAGAATGATTGGATTAAATCAAGACAATTATTAATTATTAATTACTACTATATAATGGTAAATTAACATAATAAATACCATTAAATACTGTAACAATCATTATAACCGTACATGTAGTATTTGGTGTTGGATCGATTGAATAAGGTGATAATATACTTGCAACTGTCGATGAAAAAATACCAGATACAAATGAAATTTTTCCAGAACTTGTACATCCTGGTATATAAAAAATATATGAACCATTATTTATTCCTCCTGTAAAATTAATTGTAACAAGATTGGTAATTGGTAAACAATTATATGCTCCTGATAAAGTTATTGGAAGACTTATTATATTAGTTGTAGTTGTTGATAAAGTTATTGGTGTATTTGAATTTGTATTGATAACAACACTTCCTCCACTAGTACCATTATAACGATAAAAAGTAATTACAGGAAAAATAGGTGCACCATTTGTTAAATTAGTCCAATCACCATTTGAAAAATATAAATATCCTGCATCTGTATCTACATAATACTGATTAATAATAGGTCTTTGAGTGATACTATCAATAATATTATAATTATAACTTCCTCCTGCTAAATCAAAATTAAATGGAATAGCTTGACTTAAATAATTTATTGTAGTTGATGCTGGATCAGAAAAACGATAACTTACACCAGGATTAACTGCTGATAATGTACATTTAATTTTTTGTATTATTGGATATGTTTGTGATGTTGAAATAGTACCTATTGCTACATTACTATTTGGATTGGGTTTGGGTTCTGTATTTGCAGTTGTTAATATAATATTATCGTAATAATATAATGGACCATTATTTTTTAATTGTCCCCATATGTAAGATGTTATTATAAAATCAGTAATTAAAGTAGTAGATGCTGGAATAGATTGACTTAGAATTTGAGATGAAAATACAAATGGACGAGCATTACCGGCAGCTTCTTGTGTATAAGGTAATCCAGGATTTGCATCTGGTACTCCTAAAAATTTTTTTAATAATAAATCACCACCTATTGTATCAGTACTATTTATATTCATTTTATTACTATAAATAATTTAAATTTTTATATATTTTTACACTCTGTTATTTAAAAAATATAACCTTTAAAAATTACCCTAATTCAATACAACACTAATATTTGAAAAATAACTAGAACTGTTCATAGGTAAACCAATACGACAATATAAAAACTGATTAGTAGTTGAAAATGTTTTTGAAGAAAATGATACATTAAATACAGCACTATTATTAGATATAGTATTTGATGTATTTGTTATACCTGTTAAACTCAAAGATTTACCTGCTTCACCTACGTTATTTGCACTTAATAAAGTATATATAACGCTGCCATTAGTTTCATAATTATTCCCATTAATCCATGCTGTATTATTACTTGATGTAGTAGATGTAATAGTATTGCTATTGTTTTCTAATCTATAATATAAATATAATGGTGATGTTCCAAACCCAATGACACCATTTTTTCCACATGATGCTGTTAATGATGTACCATTAATATCACTCAACGTAAATTTTGCAGTAGTAAATGATTCTGTTGTTATTTTCCATGCAAATGTACAATAACGATATGAATTAGAAGACACAATGGTTGAATAATTTGGTTGTATATTACCACTGGCATAATAAGTTGAATAATTAACATAATCTTGTCCTTTACCTGCTCCTGGTGTTTGAAAATAACCATTTGAATATAATAACTCGTTAGTATAACCTGTAGCTAATAATGATGTTGCATGGTTATATACAGATGCAGCATATGCAGTACCAGCATTTGTAAGATTATTAAGATCATTATTAGGGATATTCATTTCGTTTCCAACTGTTGTACCAGAATATACACGATATCCACCATTAATTGTAGCCCCAGTTTGTGGTATAGTTACTGGGCTAGTATAATTAATGTTGTTACCATTTATAAAACAATTAGGATCATAAATAAGAGGTATTGTAATTGTATTACTATTTTGTTGTTGTGAATATGCATTGTAAATAGTAGTAGAAACAGGTAAAGATGTTGTGTATGTTGTAGTAGTAGTACTTGTAATTGAAAGATTTGTTTGTGTAAAAGTAATTGGAGTTGTTTCTCCTATTATTTTATTACCTACTATAGATCCTAGATTTGTTGATTTTTTAGGATCAGTTTCTGTTGTAGTTGTTGAAAATGTTCCTAAATTATACGTCATAATAAAAGTTGAATTATAAAAATAAGTTCCAATTCCATATATATTTGAACAAGTTGTTGCTAATTTAATATTAGAATTGGAATTCAAAATATATATACCACAAACTGGTGTAACGGTAGCACTCTCTATAGATGCTGTTAATATAGGTGATGATAATATTTGAACTCCATCGTAATAAAATTTATCACTTCTATATGTTTGTGAAACATTTCCATTATCAGCTGTATATGTTCCTTTAATAACAAGAGAATAACCATTTGAACTAGCACTTGCAAAAATAGTATCCATATCTGTTAATGATGTAACAACACTAACATTTTGATAATATCCTTGATATTGACCACCTTGATCAGCAAATTGATCTGCTAAAGTAAAGGTAGTTAAAGCATGATTATTTGTATAATTTATTTGTTGTGACAATTGAGTTGTTGTAAATCCAGTAATGGTTGCAATTGTATTTGCTACAGGATTGTTACCATTACTTTCTTGATTTAATTCTGAAGAAATTGATATTAAATTTTTGCTTAGTGATAATAAACCTCGATTTGAAAAACTATTTTGTACATTAAATTTAATTGAATTGGTTATAATTGTTGACGTATTTGTAGAAAGTAAAGTAACAGGTGTACCATTTACAGAAATAGCATTGGTTTTATTTGCTATATTTAAATTTAATAGTAGATTGTTATCAGAAGATGTGATATAAGATGATGATAAATCTAAATCAAATCCTGGTGTTGTTAACGTTACTTGTGAAGGTAATGTTGCATCAGTAGATAAACTACTTTGATTAGTTGCGATAAACTTAGTAAGCGTATAAACTGTGTCAGGATAAATACTATTTTTAGATAAATCTAAATCTAGTGACAAATTTGTACCTTTAATAGAGTTATTAGGAGGATAAGCATAAGGAATTATAGCATTATTATAACTTGATCCATTTCTAACATTATTTGTACCTTGAGTATAAGTTATAGTATATATTAAAATAGGTGACGCGGTTTTGTCATTATTTACATCAGATATAGGTGTTGATTCGATTACAACCGAAATATTTGGAGTCTTTGTTGGTGTTGTATTTTTATTTTTGAAAAGAGTTATAGTAAATGATCCTGGAGCACCAGCTACTGTATAAGATACTGGAATAGATAGTACATTATAAGGATAATTACTACTTGTATTTCCATACCATATATATAGTTGTGAACTCGTCAACGATGATATTTGTGATGTTGTTAATGTATAATTTGCCATTGGATAATTATTACCATTATCAGTATAAGTTGAAGACATACCATTTGTTGTTAATGTTGAAAAATGAATACATTGTGATGGTGCTTGTACTTCTGAATTTACTGTCTTAGTTGTTAATAAGCCACCTGATAAATTTTGTTGTGTTATTATCGTATTGGATACTATATTTGCTGTCGTTAATTGTGTAAGTTGTGTTGTAGTTGATAATAATGTTGTAGTAGCTAATGTATTAACAGCATATGATACTTTTGTAATAACTGGTACTGGAGTAAGAAGAATAGGTAAGGTGGTTTGAGTAGGAGGTTTAACAATAACGTAAACATCAGTTGATGATGAAGTTTTAGTGACAAAAGTAGGAACTGGTGGTTGACTTATAAGATTTGTAACTAACCATAGATCAGTTGTTGTTGTGGCTGTAGATGAAGAACCAGATGGACCAGTTGGACCTTGAATACCAGTTGCTCCTTGAATACCTACACCAGTAGCACCTGTATCTCCTTTAACTCCTGTCGCACCTACAACACCAGTCGCTCCAATAGAACCAGTTGCTCCTTGAATACCAGTAGCACCTACAACACCAGTAGCACCTACAACACCAGTAGCACCTACAACACCAGTAGCACCTACAACACCAGTAGCACCTACAACACCAGTAACACCTTGTACACCAGTAGCTCCAATAGAACCAGTTGCGCCGTCTACACCAGTAGCACCTTGAGCACCAGTTGCGCCTACAACACCAGTAGCACCGGTAGCACCTACACCAGTAGCACCTTGTATACCAGTAGCACCTTGTATACCAGTAGCACCTTGTATACCAGTTGCACCAATAGCACCAGTAGCTCCAATTGCGCCAGTAGCACCTTGAGCACCAGTTGCACCTACAACACCAGTAGCACCAGTATCACCTACACCAGTAGCACCTTGAATACCAGTAGCACCTTGTATACCAGTTGCACCTACAACACCAGTAGCTCCAATTGCACCAGTAGCACCTGCGCCAGTAGCACCTTGAGCACCAGTTGCACCTACAACACCGGTAGCACCGGTAGCACCTACACCAGTAGCACCTTGAATACCAGTAGCACCTTGTATACCAGTAGCTCCAATAGCACCAGTAGCTCCAATGGCACCAGTAGCACCTGCGCCAGTAGCACCTTGAGCACCAGTTGCACCTACAACACCAGTAGCACCGGTAGCACCAGTATCACCTACACCAGTAGCACCTTGAATACCACTAGCACCTTGTATACCAGTAGCTCCAATGGCGCCAGTAGCTCCAATGGCACCAGTAGCACCTGCACCAGTTGCACCTTGAGCACCAGTTGCGCCTACAACACCAGTAGCTCCAATAGCACCAGTAGCACCAGTAGCTCCAATAGCACCAGTTGCACCATCTACACCAGTTGCGCCTACAACACCAGTAGCTCCAATAGCACCAGTAGCGCCTACACCAGTAGCACCTTGAATACCACTAGCACCTTGTATACCAGTTGCACCTACAACACCAGTAGCTCCAATAGCACCAGTAGCACCTACACCAGTAGCACCTTGAATACCAGTAGCACCTTGTATACCAGTTGCACCTACAACACCAGTAGCTCCAATAGCACCAGTAGCGCCTACACCGGTAGCACCAGTAGCACCTTGAAGACCAGTAGCTCCGATAGCACCAGTAGCACCTACACCAGTAGCACCTTGCATTCCAGTAGCACCTTGTACACCAGTAGCACCTTGAAGACCAGTAGCTCCTATAGCACCAGTAGCACCTGCACCAGTTGCACCTTGAGCACCAGTTGCACCTACAACACCAGTAGCACCTTGAACACCTTGAATACCTTGAAAACCTTGAATACCAGTTGCACCTACAACACCTTGAGCACCAGTTGCACCTACAACACCAGTAGCACCTTGAATACCTTGAATACCTTGAATACCTTGAATACCTTGAATACCTTGAATACCTTGAATACCTTGAAAACCTTGAACTCCTGTAGCTCCCGTTACACCTTGTGGACCGTTAACACCAGTTGCGCCAACACCAGTAGCACCTTGTAAACCAGTAGCACCTGTTGGACCGCCAGATGGACCAGTTGAACCTTGTGGACCAGTTACACCAGTAGCACCTTGAATACCTACACCAGTAGCACCTTGAACTCCTGTAGGTCCAATAGGACCATAATGCGTTATATAAGAATTTAAAATACCTGACATTGGTGTACCATTGATAGTATTTAAACCGCTAATTGATAAAGTACCAGTACCATCAGCTAATTCAGTTCCAATTATTTTTGTTACATTAACAATAGAATTTGAATTAATAGATAAAGACATTCCTGTTTATATAATTTATTAATTTAAATTATATATATTTTTTACATTTTACAACATTTTACAAACATTTGATTTAAGGTAAAACAACACCACTTGCACCACTTACATCAACCATTATACCAGTAGCACCATTAATTGCTCTAACTGCTAAAGCGTTTAATAAATCTGCAAGTTGATATCCATATCCTGATGATAAACCAGTCCATTGTGTTGGACTTAAAAGACTTATATCATTAGATGTTAATACAATTGGGCTAGACATTACACCAGTTGCACCTTGAGCTCCAACACCAGTAGCACCTTGTACACCAGTAGCACCAGTAGCACCAGTTGCACCTTGAGCTCCAACACCAGTAGCACCATCGACACCAGTAGCACCTCGTGCACCATCGACACCAGTAGCACCATCGACACCAGTAGCACCTCGTGCACCATCGACACCAGTAGCACCGACACCAGTAGCACCTTGAAGACCAGTTACACCAGTAGCACCTTGAAGACCAGTTACACCAGTAGCACCTTGAAGACCAGTTACACCAGTAGCACCTTGAAGACCAGTTACACCAGTAACACCAGTAACACCTTGAGAACCAGGAGCACCTTGAAGACCTTGTACACCAGTAGCACCTAACATAGCAGAAGTATTACTTACTGGTAATCCATTAATATATTTAACATTATTTAATGAATTGGATGTTATTTGAAGACTAGACATTTTTATTATATAATAAAAATAAAAAAAATTATATTATCAATATAAAGTGTAAAAAATAATATAAATTATGACAACAATACGTTTACATTTACCAGCTATTCCTCATACTATTACACGTGATGAGTTTAGTCATTGTGCTTTTACAGGTAAAGTACAAAGATTTTCTCCAATGATGCGTAGTGTAGGATTTGAAGTATATCATTATGGTGTTGCTACAGCAGAATCTGGTGCAACTGAACAAATTGATTTATTAAATGTTGAAGAATGGAATGAGTTACGTAAACAATCATTAAAGTTCTTATTCCCAAATTTAACAGATGAAGATATCAAAAGTCGTTTATCTGATCCAACAAAATTTGTTGGTGATTTAGGACATGTATCAACACCACTTTACAAAGAATTTAACAAGCGTTTTCGCGAAGCACTATTGAAAAATTATCGTTCTACTTCTACTGATATTGTTTGTGTTCCATTTGGACCTGCTTATTGTGAAGCACTCAATGGTCTTGATGTTGTTGCAATTGAAAGTGGTATTGGTTATCTTAATGCCTATCTCAGTTTTCGTATTTATGAAAGTTATGCCATTATGCATCATGATTATCCTACATCAAAACATGGTCTTGAAAATTATTGGTTTGTATGCCCAAATTATTATAATCGTCTTGAATGGCCTCTTCAACTAAATCCAGATCCAACTACAGTGGGATTTTTAGGACGTATTAATGACATTAAAGGTGTTTTTATCATTGTTGAGCTTGCTCGTCGTTTTAAAAATACAACATTTATATTATGTGGTCAAGGTGATGCTACTCCTTATTTGATCGAACCTAATATTGTTTATAAAGCTCCTATTCATGGTACTGATCGTGGACAATATTTATCAAATTTGACAGCATTAATTGCTCCTTCTAAATTTTTAGAGCCATTTTGCGGTGTTTCAGCAGAAGCACAATTGTGTGGTACACCAGTAATTTCTAGTGATTATGGAGCTTTTCCTGAAAATATTGAACAATTTAAAACAGGTTTACGTTGTCATACACTTTCAGATTTTTGTTATGGTGTGCAAATGGCGCTGGATGGTAAATTTAATCGACAATATATTTATGATCGTGCAGTAGGTCTATTTGATATGTATAATGTTGCTAAAAAATACAAGTATGTATTTGATTCAGTTATTGATATTTATAATGGTACAAATGGATGGTATTCACCAAATGTCCATATAGATGTATTGGATCCAACATTAACTGAAAATAAGATTTAAATAGTTGATTATAAAATAAACTTAGTTATAATTATGTATAGTCGTGACTTTCATAAATCAATTGAAAATGATGAATATCCTCAAGCTGTTCGTCTGTCTGAATATATTAAACTTTATGTAAATTGTTCTATATTTTTAGATTTTGGTTGTTCAACTGGACTTTATCTTAATGAAATACAAAAACGACTACCAACTATTGAAGCAATTGGGTTTGAATTTTCAGAAGATGCAGTTAGACATGCACTATGTAAAAATGTAAAACAATTTGATTTAACACAACCTATTCTTCGTGAAAAAAAAGATAATACATTTACACTAGGTCTTTGTTTAGAAGTTCTAGAACATATTGATGATTCAAACTGGAAACCAGTACTTGATAATATAACAAAATTATCTGATATTATCATTTTTTCAGCAGCTATTCCAGGTCAAGGCGGTACTGGTCATATTAATTGTCGTAATAAGATTGATTGGATACGTAGATTTTATTCACTTGGTTGGGTAATTGATCTTGATCATACTAAACATATGTTAGAATATATGAAGAATGGATATCACATGGGATGGTTTGCATTTAATGCAATGGTTTTAGTTAAAGCATAAATATAATAAAATTTAGAATGAATAAGTATTCTTATTAAATAAGGTTAATTTAAGAGTTTATTTTGGGTATACAAAGCTTTGCTCTGTTGATCTAGTATTTATAATATATTTTTATTATAAATGAGGGTGATTTTAATGGTAGGGTAGTAAAATGATATTTTTGATACTACTGATTCTTGTGAAAATAAGTAGTATCAAAAACTTAATATAATTAATTTAAACAAAGAATATAATAATAAATGAAAATTGTTATATTTGGAGATACAGAATGGTCTGTTGGATTAGTACATAAAAATGTAAGCAAACAGTTAACTAAAAAAGATAATACTTATGAATTCATATTTCATAATCAAGGACATTTTTATTATGAAACATTTCTAAATGATGTTCAACATTGTGATTTACTTTTAAGTACATTTAATAATTACTTATATATTTCAAGTATATTTACAACACAAAAAGAAAGACAAAAAATTATTTTTATATCTCATGGTATATCTGAGTTTAACATGATTGTAAATCATAAAGATTTTGTAGAATTATCAATTGATTTTAATTACGCTATTACAAGTGATGTTTTAACACAACATCATCCTATGAAATTATTAAAAAAAATTTATATAACTCCTAATGGTGTAGAAAGGTCTTTATTTATAAAAAAAGAAAAAAGTATTAATACTATTACTACATTAGGTTGGTGTGGAGAATATAGTATTCCATGTAAACAATTTGATTGGTCTTGTAAAATATCTAAATATACTAATCTTGCACTTTCTGTTGCTATGTCCATTCCTTTTAAAAACATACAGGCATGGTATCATTCTATTGATATTCTTCTTATTACATCAGGCCCTACTGAAGATGTTGAAACAGGTCCATTACCACCTTTTGAGGCAATTATGTGTGGTATACCTGTTATTGGAACATCTGTAGGTAATTTTAGTCATGTACCAGGACCTAAATTTAATACTATTGATGAAGCAGTTAGTATTATAAATGAATTAAAACAATATCCAGAACGTTTAGAAGCTATAGCAAATGAACAATATGAATTTGTAAAATCACATTATACATATGATGTATTAGTAGACAAATGGAATACTATGTTTAAAGAAGTTTATCAAATATCAACTTGGTAATATTTTAGCGTTAACACTAAAATATTAATCACATTATAAAAATACCCAAGATTTTACTTTTGAACTATTATCTTTTTTTAAATAAGTACCACATCGTACTTCATATCTATCATATTGAAATGTTACACCAGATAATTTATGTTCAATACAGTATTTTTTTGCTGCTTCTAATGTATTTTCATGTGGTAATGATATTGGATCATAATTATTAGCATAATCCATAATATAGTAAGAATCTATACATTCTGTAAATTTAGTTTTATTTTGAATTCTATTTAAATTTAAGTATAAAAGTGTATCAAAATCAGATTTAATAATATCATATCCTTTATGCAAACATGATATTATTATATTTATAACATCATTTCTATCTGTTAAACTATTGCTTTCAAATAAAATTTTATGTGGTAACATTTCATTATCAGTTATATCTTTTAAAAATTTTGTTAATATTATACAATCATGTCCTTCTGTATCTATTTTTAAATAAAAAATACCATTAATATTATATTCATTCATAGTATCATATAATGTTTTTTTTGATATATTATATGACATAATAATATCTTTTATAATTAATCCTCTTTCAATAATTAAATTATAAACACTTTTATGATATGAATTAATTGAATTACAACCACGTACCCAATTTGGAAAATTATATTTTATAATAGTCTCTTCTGGAACATAGTATACGATACATTCCCCATTTTCATCACTTATAGCAATATTTAATTTTGTAACATTTTGTTTATTTGGTAATTTATCTAAATAAAATTTTAAAGGTTCTATACTCATTCCTTTTGTTATATTAGTTGCATTTTCAATTTCGGTTTCAAAATCAGATGTACCAATTTCAATAAAATCTAAAAAATTATACTTATCCATTTTATCTTTAAAATGATTCTATAAATCAATTTAATATTTTATATATTTCAAATCTTTACAACAAAAGACCAGATTCTTAGGAGATTCTTAGGAGAGTTTGTTTACAAGTGAATTTATCTAAGAGGTAAACATCCACCGAGTACTTGCTTTTTTTAATATCCTTAAAATTAATCTTAATAAAAATATACCAAAACAGATATTTTTAGTCTTAAACTAGTTTATTTATAATATAAAGTTATAAAATATTATAAAAATGAAAATACGTCTGCATTTACTTGGAATTCCTTACACGATCACAAGACATGAATATAGTAGTTGTGCATTTACAGGTAAAGTACAACGTTTTTCACCAATGATGCGTAGTCGGGGTTTTGAAGTCTACCATTATGGTATTGAAACATCCCAATCAGGTGCAAACAAAGACATTGATTTAATGACAGTAGCAGAATGGAATGAATTTCGTATTAAAACATTTCAATTTTTAGAACCAAATTTATCTTATAAAGACGCCAAACAAAAAAATAATGATCCAACTATTATTCCGACTATATTAGCTCGATGGGATTCACCACTTTTTGTAGAATTTAATAAACGTTTGGCCCCTTTACTTAAAGAAAATTATCGTAGTAAAGAAACAGATATTGTTTGTATACCACTTGGAAAGTCATATGAAGACGCATTATGCCAAGGAAATTATCTATGTGTTGAAACAGGTATTGGTTATCATGATTCTTATAAAAACTATCGTATTTTTGAGTCTCATTCATGGTTTTCTCATGCAATAGGCGAAACCAAACAAAATCCTCCAAATTATTGGTTTGTTATCCCTAATTCATATGATCTTTCTAATTTTAAATTAAATATAAATCCAAATACAAATCCTAAAACGAATTTAAGTGTCGGGTTTTTAGGACGAGTTTCTAATACCAAAGGTTGTCATGTCATTGTAGATATTGCAAAACGTTTTCCACATGTAACATTTATTCTATGCGGCCCAGGTTATCCATCGGAATACATAAAACAATCTAACGTAGTTTATAAAAATCCGGTATATGGTGAAGAAAAATCTGAGTATTTAGGAAGCTGTATTGCATTTCTATGTCCAAGTGAATTTATGGAACCATTCTGTGGTGTAGCAGTTGAAGCTCAATTGTGTGGAACGCCTGTTATTACAGCAGATCACGGTGGATTCACCGAAACAGTAGAACAATTTAAAACAGGATTACGTTGTCATACACTTGCTGATTATTGTTATGGTATCCAAATGGCGATTGATGGAAAATTTGATCGTAAGTATATTCATGAATATGCTACTAATAAATATGATATGTATAAGGTGGCTTATCAATATGAATATGCATTCAAATCGATATTAGATATGTATATACCAGATCGAGGAGGCTGGTATTCTAATAAAAGTCATTATCAAAAATTATTAGAACGAGACACTAATTCTAAGTCTAGAATATATTTAATTATACCTTATTATGGTAAATTTCCTAATTATTTTCAATTGTATCTAGATTCACTTCAAATGAATAAAGATAGCCTAACTGTTATTATGCCAACAGATATTGATTTATCTAATTATAATGTTCCATCTAATCTAATACCATTACATATAACATTAGATAACATTCGTGAACGTCTTTCAAAACTCTTATTAGAATTTTATGGAAAAAATATAGCACCAAAAGAACTATTACATAAAGTTTATAAACTAGTCGATATTAAAATAACCTATCCAGTGTTATTTGATGATATACTACAAAATATTAAAGTTAGTTCAAATGATTTTATAGGTTGGGGTGACATTGATCTTATTTATGGAAAATTAGAAAATTTTATAGATTTTGAAGAAAAATATGATATTATTGGAGGTTGGCATGGTCATTTTACTGCAATTAAAAATGTTGATTCATTTAAAAAACTATTTTTTAATGTACCAAATTATACTGAACTTGTTATGGATAATGAAAAATTTTATGGTACAGATGAAATAAACTTTAGACAACCTCTTATTGACTATTTAAAATTAAATAATTGCAATATGTTTTATATGAATGCACATTTCTGTGATATTGTTCCACCATGTTTTTATTACTTATTTAGACCAGACCATGAATCTAGATCTATTAATTTTTTTAATGTAATGAAACCAGAAAAAAATATAAAAAATATATTTTATAACAAACTTGATGGTACATTAACAACTACATATGAAGATGGAGAAACACAAGATACAACATATTGCCATTTACAAAAACGAACTATGGAATTACCAGATAATATAACAAATGGTAATAATAGTAATGGATACTATATCAAAGAGAACAAATTTTCACTAAATTGATTTACAAACTATAGTATGGTCACAAGAGTTTATAAATGATTTAATTTTAGACAAAGACTAGTCTTTAATCAAAAAATATAGCATATCTTTTTACTTAAACTTTATTTAAATATAAATGTTTATATTTAATAATACAAAAAATATGAATAACTGCTTTATCTATGTTTATATTGGTGAAGTTAAACCATTCATGATTGATAGTGTTAAACAAATCCGTTTATGGAATCCTATTACACCTATTTATATATGTGTAAGTCGTTTACCACAAAATAAAGCTATTATAAGCGAGTTTCGTGAATATAATGTCTTTATTGTTTATTTAGATGAACTAAAACCTACCGAACATCATAAAAAATTTAATGCATCATACACACTTAATAATTTTTTTAAATATGGTATAGAACGATATTTTTATATTGAAGAATGTATGATCAAACTTAAACTAACTAATGTATTTCATCTTGAATTTGACAATTTAATCTATTTTGATAGTCATATATTAGCTCAAAAATGTTCTATACAAAATAAAATGCTTATTCCTAGCGATAATGAAGTTCGTTGTATTGCTGGAATTTGTTTTATACCAAATGAAGATATACTATTACCTATTAATCAATTTTTAGCAAATCATTCGTCTAAAAATATTGATAATCATATGTTGATGAAATTTTTAAAAGACTCGAATAATAAAAATTATATGGATACATTACCTGTAATTCCTCCAGAATATTCTTTACCATTAACTCCTATAGAAATTGAAACAGATGTTGTTGATAAATTAATTACTATGAAAGATAATCGTCTTTCAAAAGATACAATTTATTATAATGGCATTTTTGATGCTGCTGCTATAGGACAGCACTTTGGTGGAGTAAATGTTCCTTCTCATATAAAAAATACAACTCAAGGGTATGTAAATACTCATAGTGCATTTCAAGTTGATAAACTTTATTTTCAATGGCGTAAAATTATTCATGATGAAAAAGAATTGTTTCAACCTTTTGTAAGCTCTGATCAAGATAATTGGTACCCCATTTATAATCTTCATATTCACTCAAAACAATTATCAAAATGGTTGAGTGATAAAAATGAAACCGATCTTGAACTAGAATTTTGTTCATTACCTAATGTATCATTTGAGACTACAAAAGACACTATAAACGAAAATGAAACAAACTGTCATTATGTCTGTTCACGAGGATTGCTAAAAAGTTGCACTCATTATCAAATACCTATAGTATCATCTAATCCAACTTGTTTAACTATATCAAATTTGCAATTATCTCAAAATGATACCCTTTACGTTTCTACTACATCGCTTTTATATTTTGTGGTTTCTCAATTACCTTTATTAAAAACACCTATTATTTTGGTATCTGGAGATGCAAATGAACATATTTCTATTCAAAAAGAATTTGAAGGTTATGAAACTGCTATGGCTCAAAAAATACCCACATCTGTTATTCAAACTATTGTTTCTTCAAAATATATAGTAAAATGGTTTGCTCAAAACTGTTTGTATCATCATCCAAAAGTTATACCTATTCCTATTGGTTTTGATTATCATACGTTTAGCACCAAAAATAATACACCATTAGATCAAGAAAAACAATTATTAGAATTAACTAAAGATGCTACACCATTTTATAATCGAAAATCAGCTGCTTATACTACTTTTCATTTTACACTTCATCGAGGTGATCGTCAAAACGCAATTAAAAATTTAGATAAAAATATTATTTATTATGAACCACAACAAATAGATCGGTTAGAATCTTGGAAAAAACAACTTGAATATGCTTTTGTTATTAGTCCATTTGGAAATGGACCTGATTGTCATCGAACATGGGAAGCATTAGCATTAGGTTGTATACCTATTATACAATCAACAAATATGGATCATATTTTTGATGATTTACCAGTTTTATTAATAAAATCATGGTCTGATGTTACACAAACATTATTGGATTCTACACTTGGACGTTTTAAACGTCGTTCATTTTCATATGAACGCTTAACCTTAAAGTATTGGATTGATTTAATTAATTTGAAAGAAAATACAGAAAATTATAAATCTATCCCAAAATCTATTGCAAACCCTATTCCAAACCCTAAACCTATTAAAATAGAAATCGAAAATAATAACAATAAAAACGATTACAAAAATGAATACAAAAACGACGATTACAAAGAAGAAAATACCAACACTAATTTTATTGATCCAGATATGTACAATTGTTCAACCTTTACAAATGGACAAATAAACTATAATGATAGTATTGGTCAAATACTTATAAAATACGCTAAAGATAAAAAAGTTAAAACTATTGTTGATATTGGGACATGGAATGGTCTTGGTAGTACATTATGTTTTGTAAAAGCAATGGAAGACAATCAAAATACTAAACTTTATAGTATTGAATGTAATAAAGATAAGGTTACCATTGCCAAACAAAATCTTAATGAATATATATCAAAAAATAACAATATAAATATTTTATGTGGATCTATTATTAAAGTAGAAGAATTAAAAGATATAAATGAAATTTTTCCAGTATTACAACAGCATCAAGAATTTATGAAATGGTACAAAACTGATTGTGATAATATTAAAAAAACACCATATATTTTTGATGAATTACCAAAAGAAATTGATTTTATTCTGTTTGATGGAAGTGAATTTATTACATTTTTTGAATTTCAAAAACTATTTTTAAATTGTAAACGTTTTATAGCATTAGATGATATTCTTACAAATAAAACAAATCAAATATATAATATGTTAAAACAAGACTCAGAATGGAATGAAATATATATAACAACAACTGACCGTAATGGATTTGCTCTTTTTGAAAAAAATAAGCATAAAAAAGAAGAAGAAGATACTAAAGAAGACACTAAAAAAGAACAAAACAAAGAAGAAGATACTAAAAAAGATACTAAAGAAGATACTAAAGAAGATACTAAAGAAGATACTAAAGAAGATACTAAAAAAGATACTAAAGAAGATACTAAAGAAGACTCTAAAGAAGACTCTAAAGAAGAACAAAATATAAAACCAAAATGTTTAATCATGGGTACGGCTAAAAATATATCACCTATAATTGATCAATTGAAAAAATCATTAGATCTTATTATATCATCTTTTAGTGATTATCATATTATTATTGTAGAAAGTAATTCGACTGATGATAGCTATTCAAAGCTTCGTACGTGGTCTACACATGATCCAGAAAAACGAACTATAATTACATTAGGGTTTTTACCTACAGACAAAGATGAAGATCCTATTGGTAAGACACGTATGGAACGTATTTCAAAATGTAGAAACACTTATATGAAACATGCAAAAGATAAAAACTACTTTGATAAGTTTCAGTATAGTATAATTTTAGATCTTGATAATGTATTGGAAATTGAAAATGATTTTCAAAAACAATTACAAACATGTTTTGCACACAATGATTGGGATGTTGTAGCATCTAATCGACGAGGTGAATATTATGATGTATGGGCTCTACGCAGCAAAGAATTAGGATGCACATTCGATTGTTGGGATATGATCCGTTCTAATAAAATGAATGCTCAAGATGCCATTTCTAAATTTCAAACCATTATACCACCTAACAGTAAATGGATAAAATGTGAGTCTGCTTTTGGTGGTTTAATTTTATGTAAATCATCATCTATTAAAAACAAAAAATATAGTACAGATAAAGGTTGTGAACATGTAGCTTTTTTAGAAGGTTTAACTATTTATATAAATCCAAGTTTTATTAGTGGTGGTCGAGTTGAAGAACATACTATATTAAAAAAGCCTGGTTATGTCCCTCCTACAAAAAAGAATGAAAACACATTAGCACTTCCAACACCTGCTTCTTCTTTTCAATACACCACAATAGAACCAGAAGAAAAATTAAAAAAGCCTTCTATATTACCTTCTTTTACAAAAAATGTGATACAACCTTTTTCAAAGAATGTGAATGGACAATCATTTACAATTGATCCAAATGCAAATAAATTTTCAAATGCAGCTATTTTAACTGCTGTTTCAAAACCTATGCCTCAATTACCTCCTCCACAAGAGACCATAAAATCTGTTTTTAAAGATTATAAAAATAAAACATTAAAAAAGATTACCAATGTATATCAATTAGGATACACCAATTGTGAATCTCCAGGTATTGGAGATTATATCAGAGGATGTTTTACATTACTTCAATTATTACGAAATATTAATTTATGTTGTGGAACAAATATATTATTTGAAATGGATTTACGCAATCATCCTATATCAAAATATCTATTAATTAATGTAGATGATACTAGTGTGAAATATGATGAATTACAAATCTATCATAATATTAATTTATGCAAAACAAATCTTGATACCATTCATAAAAATTCAGTTTCATTTGCAATGGATTTTGTAAAGTTTATGAATGAGTTACAACCATCTGTAAAAACGTTTCATACCTTTTTTTGTAGTTATGAAATGTTTGATAATTTTACAGCTTATGAAAAGGATACAATTAAATCATTTTTAACTCCAAATCTAGAAATGAAAAATTATATTGATCAAAAATTAACTAAAATGACATTATCTAAAAATAATTATAATGTGATCCATATTCGTTGTCCAGATGAAGTATCTTTTCCACCAATTGATTTACGTGTAGAATATCTTGCCAACATAAATAAAGAAATTAATAAAAAAGTGGTACCTGATATAACTTACTTGTTGCTTACTAATAATAATTCTATCAAAAGATATTTAGCTGAACACAATAAAAATATGAAAACATCTTTTGTTGAGATATGTCATACTGGTATTGAAAAAACACAAAGTGATCAAAGTGTGAAAGATACATTATTAGACTTTTATCTACTTGGCTATTCTAATGGAATTACAGCATTTTCACATTATGTTCATGGAACTGGATTTAGTAAAGAAGCAGCTAAATTATTTGATATACCATATGAGTTGATACATCTTGAGCTTGGTAAATAAAAAGATGTAATTTATTTTCAATTTAAATAGAATTGAAAATATAAGAAATAAAATGTCTTCAAGTGATGCATTTAAAAAGTATACTAAACGTTCATTGAAAAAAATAGTAAATATATATCAACATCATTATAAGAATTGGATTCCTTCAGGTTTTGGTGATTATATAAGAGGTTCTTTTACACTTATACAAATTATTCACTCTATTAATCATGTTTGTGGAACAAATATATTGTTTGAAATGGATCTTTCAAATCATCCCTTTTCAAATTGGTTATTAAATATTACAAATAAAAACAAAAAACTTGATTATGTAAATATAGAAGCATATACAGATGTAAATATGCTAAAAGTAAAAGATAATCCAAATGAAGAAATTTTTACCACTAAAAATTCACCTGATTTTATTAAAAAATTTATTGAATTTTTGAATCAACTTGATTCTTCTACAGAAATATTAAATACATTTTTTTTAAGTTATGAGATTTACGATCAATTTAATACCTTTCAACGAGATACCATAAAATCTTACTTGGTTCCAACTACTGAGATGGTTCATTATATTGATGATAGTATGGATAAATTATCTATCTCTAAAAA
>Ga0209086_10000153_pt1 | contig 60958 bp, 57 predicted proteins | sample M_130207_XF_Meta_FD_187312 | JGI IMG/M metagenome (GOLD analysis project Ga0209086, IMG submission 187312) | Freshwater microbial communities from Lake Montjoie, Canada to study carbon cycling - M_130207_XF_MetaG (SPAdes) (version 2) | ecosystem: Environmental > Aquatic > Freshwater > Lake... | reverse complement strand
CTCCGCCCACCCCGAGTTCCCCTGATCGATTCACGAAACCGTCGGACCAGGGACCTCTGTGAGCCGATTCTCATCGTCGAGCTTTACCTTCCTTACCCACACGAAACAGCGAGGAGGCGTTTGCAGGCGTCCCCGCGGGGGCAGACGATGGCGGGGAATCGGTATAGGGGAATCGGGACTTAGCGTCGTTGATGTCGAACCTGAATCAATTTCTTTTTGATTTGTCGCCGAGTAATCGGTATGCGACCTTCTTTTATGGGGAGTATAATCCGGCGACTAAGGAGTTGAACTTCGTCAATGGCGGGCACAATCCGCCGATGATTCTGCGGGGGGAGGACCGGTGGTGGGTTTGTTCGGCCCGGCGGTATACGAGCAGAGCCAGATTACGCTGATGGAGGGCGACTTGCTGATTGGATTTACCGACGGCGTTAGCGAGGCGATGAACAGCGCGGATGAGGAGTGGGGGCGGGGGACGAGTTGGCGCAGTGGGTGAAGGAGCGGCGCGAGATGGGAGTGGGTGAACTGATCCCGGAGATTATGAAGGGCGCGGATGCGCTTGCGGCGGGAGCCCCGCATCATGATGATATGACGCTGGTGGTGGCGCGGGTGACGGGTTAAGCGAGGCGCAGCGATTGGTATTGCTGCATCAGTTGAAAATCCGTGCGGACGGCGGCTGGGTTCTCACCGCGTTGTTGGATTTGTGCCTCGCTCGTGGCACCGAAGTCGGCGGACATGGTCAGATATTCGATTTTGGCCGGGTCGATGCCCATAATGCGGCAGCAGGTGGCGTCGACGGCGACGAGGTCTTTGCCGAAAACCAGGACGTTGGCTGTCTTCGGAGTTCCCTGGATGGGTCCGTTCCCTTCCATCCCGACGATGCCATCGACGATCGCGAAAGTCTGGCGAAATTGGCGATTTATGGCGACGATGGATTCGGCGATTCCGATGTAGTGGAGGGTGTTTTTCGGCCAGCCGTAAACGGCACCGGGGACGAGGCCGAAGAAGTTTTTCATCGAAAGGGTGGTGCCGGCCCAGTGATGGGTCTTCATTTTCGGCATGGAGACGATGAGATCGGCCGCGAGAACCGTGTTGGGAAAGAAGAACTGGTCCTGGCCCGCGAAGTTTTTAATGGGACTAACGTCGTCACGGTTGAGGTCGACGAAATTATCTTCGAAGTTCCTGACACCTTTCCAATAGCCGGCCTCGTCGGCGAGGCCGAGGGTATCGCGGCGGTGGCCGGGACCTTCGGCGATGGTGACCGAGGAGGCCCCGAGAGAGCGGAAGGCGTGGAGGGCGGCCGCGACGAGGGCGACATCAGTATTGATGGAGGTGGCCGCGTCGAACTCGACCAGGTTCGGTTTCAGGACGACCCGTTTATCTTTAACCTGGAGCCCGCAGAGGAAGATACCGGTGAGGATATGGGCGACGAGATCTTCCTGGTAGCTTTTCGCTTTGAGCACGGCGACGGGTGAAGTGCCGGCAAAGGGTGTCGGGGCGGCCTTCTGGCAGGAGACGAGAACGGCGGCAGCGGCAGCAGGGAGTAACGCGCGGCGAGTGAGGCAGGGTTTCAAGCGGTGACTCCGTCGGGCCGGAAGTAGCGGTGACCGCCTTCGGGGGTGGCTAGGGCTTCCAGCGCCGTGAGGATGAGATCGTGGGTGGGCTGTTGGCTTTCCGGTTCTTCCGGGAGGGCGGCACCAAATGAGCGGAGACTGATGGCGAGCCAGGCGCGGGACCAGCGAGAACGGCTGTCCTGCCAGAGATGATGGGCGTGGCGGAGAGCGGGGGGGAGGTCGGCTTCGCGACTTCCTTGCAAGCCGAGGAGTGCCAGGGCGGTAGTTTCCGGATAGGACGGTAACTCGATGCCGAGGGCGGCCTTGGCCCCATAGTTCCATCCGCCATCGCTACAGCGGCGGCGGAGGATCAAGCCCTCCCCGAGAACGATGCGCCGACTAAGTTCGGAGCCGCTGATTTGCTTCGTGGCTTTCTTGAGGGCGACGAGGGTGTGGGCGGTGGGCTCAATCCAAGCGGTAGCGCCGGGACGCCAGGGCCAGCCTCGGAACTTCAGGTCGTGGCCGGTGGGAGATTCCGAGACCATGGCAAAGAGCCGAGCGAAAAGTCGCGTCTCCGAGCCGGAGGTATCGACCAGCCAATCGACCCCTTTGCGAAAGGCGGCGTCGTGAATTTTGTTGGCGCAGTGGAGGGTGATCGCCAGCGCCGTGGCCCAATGCGCCTCTGGAACGTGTCCGTTGGGCTGCCAAGCGCCGTCGTCGCGCTGCCAGGAGCGGAGGAGCCGCCAGCCTTTTTGCCACGCCGGCGACTCGCTATCTTTTTGCAGGGCGAGGAGGGCGTAAGCGGTAGGTTCGAGCCAAGAGCGTTTGCCCGGGAAGTAACCCCAACCCCCATCAGGGTTCTGATGGCGGCGGAGAGCCTCAAGACGGGGGCGGAGATAGCCTTGGGCCATATCTACTGTATCGGTCGAAGACCTGAGGAACTTTAGAAGCGATACAGTTCCGAGAATCGATTAGAGCAAGTCGATTGAGATGGCGGTGCGCGAGAGAATTTCGAGAGCACGGCCGAGTTGGGGGCGGGTGTGGGTGGCGATGACGATGGTGCGGATGCGGGCGTGGCCTTCTGAAACGGTGGGGAAGCCGAGACCGGCGAGTTCAGACTGGAAGTAGCGGGTGTTGGACCAGAGGGCGTCGATCCGTCCGGTTACGTTTTCGAGGATATCGAAGGCGGCGAGGCAGGCGGCGGTGACGGCCGGAGGATGGAGAAACGGCCGGGCTCGATGGCAGAGAGCGTCAATGAAATCCTTGCTGCCGCAGACGTAGCCGCCGAAAACGCCGGAGCTGTGGGCGTCGTCGACCATCATGATGGCACCGTATTTTTCGGCGACGGAGACGAGACCGGGGAGGGGGCCGATGTCGCCATCGGCAGAAAATACGCCTTTGGTGTTAAGGGGTTTGCGGCCGGGGACACCTTCGAGGGCGGCGAGTTTGGCTTCGGCGTCGGCGCGGTCCGCGTGGCGGAAGACGTGGGTTTTGGCGCGGGAGAGGCGGCAACCGTCGATGATGCTGGCGTGGTTGAGTTCGTCGGAGATGATGTGATCCTTCTTCAAAAGGATGGCGGAGACGGTGCCGACGTTGGCAGTGAAACCGGATTGGAAGACGACGCAGGCCTCGACGTTCCTGAAGTTCCATATGCATGGCGATGGTGCCGGAGATGGTGCGGACGGCTCCGGTGCCGGAGGCGGCGATGGCGGCGATGGCGGGTTCCTTGAGCTTTGGGTGGTTAGCGAGGCGAGGTGAATGGCTTCGCCGCCGTCGGAGCGGAGGATGGGCTCGCAGGGGCTTTCGAGTTCGCGGAGGCGCTGCTAGGTGCCGGCGGCGCGGAACGAATCAACTTACTCGGAGAGGATGGCGAGGGGAGAGGTTCGGGCCATGACGTTATAACTCGCGGATGCGCATTTGCTTGTACTCGATCCAACTGGCGCTTTGGTGTGCTTGGAGGAGAATGTGACCGGCTTCGAGGCGGTCAAGGGCATTGTAGTCAACGACGTTTTCACCGTTGATGCGGACGACGCAGCGAGTGCCTTTGACGATCAATTGGAAAAGGAACCATTCTTCCGGGACGAGGCGGGGGTATTTGGCGCGGCGGATGCCGTAGAGCGAGCCGGTGGGATAGACAGCGCCTTCGACGTCGTGAATTTGGACTTCGTAGTGGGGTTTGTTGCCGGAGCCTTCGGAGCGGAAGAAGATGCCGCCGTTGGAATTCTTGCGGGCGCGGACGTAGGTTTCGAAGGCGAAATCCTTGTACTTGGTTTTGCTGGCGAGATGGCCATTGAAATCGGTGCGGAAGATGGGGCCGAGGGGCATCCATTTGGCTTTGCCTTCTTCGACGAACCAGTTCTTTTCGAAGTCGGCCGGAGTGCTATATAGCGATTGCCAGGGGGTGCGGCCGGGCAGTTCCTTAATGCGGAGGTTCCGGAAGCGGATGGGATAGGAGAGAGACTGGAGGCCGATGCGGCCGGAGCGGAGACGGAATAGGAGTTCGGGATGCTGGTCGGTGTTGAGGTCCTGGACGAGGGCACCGTTCGACCAGACTTTGAGGTTGGGGCCGTCCATGAGCATCCGGAGGGAGTTCCATTCGCCTTTGCTTTTGACGTTCGTGAGTTTAGGGGCGACGTGGGGGAAGATGCCGCCCATGGACTCGAACTTGGGCGGATCGTCGTTTTTGTGGAAGAGCTTGACGCAGTAGCCGCAATCGATGGCGGGGCCGTGTTCGGGGGCGTGGAGATAGATGCCGGAATCGATCCAGCCCTTGACGTAGAAATCGAGGCGGAGGTCGAAGTTTTCGTAGATTTTGTCCGTCGCGAGCCAAGTCGGCGAATTAGCGGCTTCGGTGACGAGAATGGAACCGTCGTCGACGGCGAAGGCGGATTCGGGGCCTTCTTTGACGTGCCAGCCGGTTAAGGTCCGGCCGTCGAAGAGGGGGGAGAAACCGGTTTCGTCTTGCGCCAGAATGGGTGCGGCGGCGAGGGCGAGGAGATGTCGGCGAGATAGCATCACTCTTCGCATTATCCTGTAAAGATGCTTAGAGTGTGGGTCGGGTTCGGGTTGGCGATGGGTCTATGGGCGCAAGGCACGGATGCCGTGTTGACGGGGACCGTGACCGACCCGGCGGGGGCGGTAATTCCGGGGGCCACGGTGACGGCAAAAAATACGGGCACAGGAATTGGGAAACGGGTGGAAACGGGGGAAGGCGGAACCTATGTTGTGCCGGCGCTTTCGCCGGGAATGTATTCGATTACGGCAGAGCGGACGGGATTTCGGACAGTGACGATTGAGGGGTTACGGCTGGAGGTAGGGGCGAGGCAGGGGCTGAACATTCCGATGCAGTTGGCATCGACGAGTGAGGTGGTGGAGGTGCGGGCGGCGGCGGACACGGCGTTGGGTTTTGAAACGTCGTCGGTGGGCGGCATGTTGAATGCGCAGCAGGTGTTGGATTTGCCGTTGCCGAGTCGGGATGCGTTGAGCTTGGTTTATACCCAGGCGGGGCTGTTGGGAGACAATTTTGGCGGGTCGCGGCGGGGGGCTTTGAACATTACGCTGGACGGGATTAACATTCAGGACCAGCGGTTGAACCAGGGCGTTTCTTCGCCGATTACGACGACAGTGGATAAGGTGGAGGAGTTTCGGGTGGTGACCTCGCCGGCGGATGCCGAATATGGACGGGGGTCGGGGCAGATTCAGATTTTGAGTCGATCGGGGTCGAACCGCTTCAAGGGCAGCTTATTTGAGACGCATCGGAATACGGTGTTGAATGCGAATAACTGGTTCAATAACTCGCGGGGGAACGATCCGACGACGGGGACGACGATTTCACCGCGCAATGTGTTGATACGGAATCAGTACGGGGGGCGGATCGGGGGGCCGATCAAGAAGAATCAAACGTTCTTCTTTTTCCTGTTCGATGGGCAGCGGATTCGGGAAAAGCGGAATGTTACGAATACGGTCTATACGGAGTCTGCACGGCAGGGACTGTTTCGCTACTTCCCGGGGGCGCGGAACGCGAACGCGTTGGCGGCATTGGCGACGGTGGAGTTAGATGGTAAGCCGGTGGCCCCGCGGACGGCGACGGGCGCTCTGCAGACTGTGAGTTTGTTTGGCATCGATCCGAACCGAACGGTGGCGGACCCAACGGGGACGATTCGACGAATGATCGGGCTGACGCCGCTGCCGAATAACTTTCGGAGTGGGGACGGACTGAACACGGCCGGGTTTACTTGGCAGCGGCCGAGTTCGCAGAACCGGGACCAGTGGAACTTGCGCGTGGATCATAATTTCAATTCGGCGCATCGGCTGAGCGTGAGTTATACAAAAGAAGATCAGGCGAACGCGAACTTGTTCTCGGAGGCGCCATTTCCGAACGCGCCTTCGGGGGAGACGACGTACACGGATCGGCTCTGGACGGTTAATTTGACATCGACGTTGCGCCCGACGCTGCTGAACGAGTTCCGCGCCGGGGTGTTGCGGCCGGCGTTGCGCTTCTACACGGGTTGGGAGGTAGGGAAGAATCTGGATCTGCTGCCGAAGGGCAACGGGACCCCATATGCGCTGGACTTCGATTCGGTGACGGACCCGATCAATCAGGCCGATAATCCGGTGGGGCGGATCTCGCCGCTGTATCAGTTTTCCGACAACGTGACCTATATTAGCGGTAAGCATAACTTCAAGGGCGGAATTGATGTGCGGTTTAGTTCGAGTAATGGTTTTAATTCAACCGATGTGATGCCGCGGGCTGTGCTGGGGAGCGGGACGGCGGTGGTGCGGGGCTTGGATGCGCTGCCAGGGATCGGGCTGAATTTGACGCCGGCGATTGCGCTGATCAATGAGCTGTCGGGGTCGGTGAGCCGGATCAATCAGGCGTTCAATTCGCCGGGTGGTTCGAACCCGGGGTTCATTGCGGGTGAGGTGAAACAACGGACCTGGAAGCGGAGGGAATATGGGATGTTCTTCAAGGACGACTGGAAGATTCATCGCCGGTTGACGCTGAATTTGGGGGGGCGGTGGGATTACTACGGGGTGCCGTACGATGCCAATGGGCGGACGGCATCGCTGGCGGGAGGCCAAGCGGGGGTGTTCGGGTTGAGCGGATCGAGCTTTGCGGATTTGTATCAGCCGGGGCGGCTGAACGGGTCATTGACGCGCGTCGAGTTAGTTGGGCCGGGGTCGGCGAATCCCAACAAGGCGCTGCATGGACAGGACCGGAATAACTTCGCGCCGGCGGTGGGGCTGAGTTGGGCGCTGCCAGGGTTTAAGAAGCCTACGGTGCTGCGGACGGGTTACATGATCAACTACGAGCGGAACTCGCTGCGGATTGCGGATGCGGTGAGCGGCGACCAGCCGGGTTTGCGGCAGTTGGTGGTGTTCAACCCGGACCGGTACGTCGACCTGCGCGGAGTGGCGCTGCCGTTGGCAAACACGACCAAGCCGCTGGAGACGGTGCCGCTGACGGATCGGACCCAGATTGTGCGGGTTTTCGAAGATAAGCTGCGGAATCCGTACATCCAGAATTGGAATATTTCGTTGCAGCGGGAGTTGGCCAAGAACATGGTGTGGGACGTGCGGTACGTGGGGAGCAAGGGGACACGGCTTGTGCGCGGGACGAGTGTGAACGAGACGAATATCTTCGAGAACGGGATTCTGGACGCGTTTCGGGTGACGCAGCGGGGCGGTAACGCGCCGTTGTTCGATCAGATTTTTCGCGGTATCAATGTGGCGGGGTTGGGGGTGGTGGACGGGGTGCGGATCACGGGGTCCGACGCGGTGCGGACGAATACGACGACGCAAGGATATTTAGCGTTTCATACGGCGGCGAACCTGGCGGATTGGTTGAATACGACGACGACTTACACGGGGACGCGCGGTGGGTTGATCAGCCGGGCGGGGCTGCCGGTGAATTTTGTGGTGCCGAATCCGCAGTTTGATTCAGCGCGGTTGACGGGGAATTTTGCGAGTTCGACTTGGCATTCGTTCCAGACCGAAGTTTCACGGCGGTTTTCGAAGGGTTTGGCGCTGCAGACGAACTATACGTGGTCCAAGGCGTTGGGCGAGGAAGAGGGCGACGGCGAGGAGATGATCGACAGTTACCGCGACTTGCGGAACTGGAAGCTGGACAAGCGACGGATGAGCTTTCATCGGACGCATATGGTGCGGTCGAGCGGGACTTACGTGCTGCCGTTGCGAGGGCGGACGACGGGTTGGATGCGGTCGGCGTTGAGCCGGTGGCAGTTTGGATGGATTATCAATGCGTTTTCGGGGACGCCGATTAGCATTACGTCGGGCCGGGCTTCTTACAATACATTTGGGGATAATACGGCGTCAGCGGTAGCGCCCTTTAGCAAGGGAACCGGGGCGGCGGCGAAGACAGAGAATGGAGTGATTTATTTTTCGGGTTTACAGACGGTGCCGGACCCGTCGATTGCGACGATCACGGCGATTAACAACATTCGCAGTCGGAGCACGTTGCAGGGGATTGCGGATGCGAGTGGGAAGATACTGCTCGTGAATCCGACAGCGGGGCAGTTGGGCACGTTGGCACCAGGGTTTCTGGAAGGCCCGGGGGAGTTACGGTTCGACATCAATCTGGCGAAGCGCATTCAGTTGAATGAACGGTTCAACATGGAGTTACGGGTGGATGCGATTGATGCGTTGAACCGGCCGCAGTGGAGTGACCCAAACGTCGATATGAACTCGGTGAATTTTGGGCGAATCACGGCGGCCGGGGGAAATCGGATCGTGGTGTTACAGATGCGGCTGGACTTCTAACTTAGCGGGGGCCGCGGAAGCCGTTGGGTGGGCCTTGGCGAACCGCCGAGGCTCCGCCGGCCGGGGCGGCGAGCAGGTTTAAGCGCGCGGCCTCGCCGATCTCTTCGCGGAGCTTGGAAGAGTCTTCGAGCGCTTTCAGCTTCGTCTTTTGATCGGCGGAGAGGAAGCTGACGGCGGCGGTTTGCGCTTTGGTATGGTTGTCGGTGGTTTGCTTTTCGAGGGCTTGGATTTCGAGCAGCAATTTGCCGAGGGCGGCGGCGTCGGTGGAGCCGGCGGTGAGTAAGGTTTGGAGGGCAGTGCGCTTGGGACGGATCTGCTCCATTACCGTCCGGGAGGCTGTCAGGAGCGCCTGGTTGGAGTTCGTTATGGACGTGATTTGCGTGTCCGTCAGATTCATATAGGTCTTCAGTTCGGTGACGGGCGGGGCGAAGCCGCCAGGAGGGGGAGGCCCTTGGGCAAAGGCGACAGCCAAGGCGAAGACAGGGGCCAAAAGAGATAGCTTTGTCATGTTCATAAGGGGAATCCTCTAGTTTTGGGGTTGGGCGGGAACCGCCTCTGTAGGGTTAAACGCAAATAGAAGAGACCGGTTGGTTAAGGGTTTGCTAAATGTATAGAGGTGCGAATTGGTCAGTGGATTCTCGGCGCGGCGTTACTGCTGCTGATTCCGTTGGGGTGGCTGCAGTATGGTTGGATCGGGGAGATCAGCGACGCGGAGTTCGGGCGGCGGCAGGCGGGGCTCGAAGCTTCCGTCGAGCAGGTAGCAAAGGAGTTTGATCGCGCCGTGCTGGAAAGCCTAGGGCCGGTACTGCCGCGTCCGCGCGGTGGGCCGCCCCTAAAGGCGGGGCCCCCGCCGGAGGATTTCGCGGCGCGGGTGGAGAGGTGGAGAGCCGGGGATGGGCCGCCGATCGTTTTGTCGGTTCGCTGGTCAGAGGAGGAACCGAAGCAGAGACCTGACTGGTGGGTGCTGCGCGCGCCGGGCGGATTCCTGGAGATTCTGCTGAATATGGCTTATCTTCGCGAGCACTTTTTACCCGAACTGCTGCAGCAGCATTTCGGTGACCGCGGTTTGGAGCGCTACGCCTTTCGACTGGTTCGACCGGAAGGGGTGGTGTATTCAACGGGAGAAACGGAATGGGAGACTTCGACCGAGGTGCTTTCGGTTGGACCGCCGGGAAGGCGGACGCCTTGGCATTTCGAAGCCGGACGGCGGGGCGGGACATTGAAGGCGGTGGTTTCGAGAGCGCGGTTGCGGAACTTGGCGTTGAGTGGAGCAACGATCGTTTTGCTGGCGGCGGCGTTGATTGCGCTGGCGCTGGTGGCCCGGCGGGCGGAACGGTTGTCGCACTTGCAGATGGAGTTTACGGCCGGGGTGACGCACGATTTGAAGACGCCGCTGGCCGTGATTTGTTCAGCGGGAGAGAATTTGGCCGGGGGCGTGGTGAAGGACCCGGCGCAGGTGCAGCGCTATGGGGCGCTCGTACGGAGCGAGGGGCGACGGTTGACGCGCATGGTGGAGCAGGTACTGAGTTTTGCGGGAGTGCATACGTTTGCACGAGAGCCGGTGGACTTGCGCAAAGTGGCGCTGGCGGCGGCGGAGAGCGAGGCGGGGGTGACGGTGGATCTGCCAGAGCCGCTGCCGGTGATGGGCGATGAGATGGCGCTGCAGTTGGCACTGCGGAATCTGGTGGAAAACGCGGTGAAGCACGGCAAAAGCGGGGTGGCGGTGCGCGGTTGGCGGGAGGGGAATATGGTGATGGTGCGGGTGGAGGACGAAGGGCCGGGGATCGACGACGAGGATTTGCCGCACCTTTTTGACCCTTACTATCGGGGTTGGCGGACGAAGCAGAATCAGGTGAAGGGGTTCGGGTTAGGATTAGCGTTAGTGAAGCGAATCATGGAAGGACACGACGGGACAGTGGAGGCGCGGAACGGGTCGCCGACGGGAAGCATGTTCACGGTGAAGATGCCAGCAGAATGAAGCGGATCCTTTTGATAGAAGACGAACCGGGGTTGGTGCTGACGATCACGGACGGGTTGTGGGCCGAGGGCTTTACTGTGACTTCGTGTGAAGACGGGCCGAGCGGACTGGCGGCGGCCTTAGGGGGTGAGAACGACGCGATCGTGTTGGACGGGATGTTGCCGGGGATGGATGGATTGCAGGTGTTGGCGAAGTTGCGGGCGGCGGGGAAACGGATGCCGGTATTGATGCTGACGGCGCGAAGCCAGACGGCGGACAAGGTGGCGGGGTTGCGCGGGGGAGCGGACGATTACTTAACGAAGCCATTTGCGATGGCGGAGTTGGTGGCGCGGCTGGAGGTTATGCTGCGGCGGACGACGCAGGAGTTGCAGTTTGGCGACGTGAGCGTGGACGTGGTGGCGGCGAGCGTGAAACGGGCGGGGACGACGGTGACTCTTTCGGCGAAGGAGTATCAGTTGTTGAAGTATTTGGTGGAGCGTCCGGGAGAGGTGGTGGGTCGAGAGGAGCTACTGGCAAACGTGTGGGGATACGGGGCGAGCATCTCGACGAGGACGGTGGATGTGCATATGACGTGGCTGCGGCAGAAGCTCGAAACGCACGCTTCGGAGCCCCGTTTTTTGGTCACTGTACGAGGCATGGGATACCGATTCACGCCCTAACGAAATTTACATTTCTTTTCTTTTGTTGTAGTTACAAAACTGGAGCGTTTGGCTAGGGGTAACTGGGGGAGCAAAGTTGAAGCATGAGGATGACTCTTGCTTCTGTTCTGATTTCGACCTTGGCGGCGCAGACCGCGGAGCGCGGCACTATGGTGGCCGCCAACCAGCAGGCCCAGCAGGCGCAATCGGCCGGAGAGTACGCATTGGCGGAAGTACGGCTGCATTATGCTTTGCGGGTATGGGCGCAGTTGCGACCAGGAGAGCGAAATCCAGCGGACGAGGCGGTGCTGCACGGCAACCTCGCGGCGCTGTATGTGGAACAGCAGGAGTATGCTCAGGCGTTGGCGGAATGCGAGCGGGCGCTGGCATTCCGCCGGACGGGCGAGTGGTTGAATGGCGCGGGGATTGCGCTGCAAGGGCTGGGACGATGGGGCGAGGCGGAGGCGGCGTTTGGCGAGTCGTTGCAGGGGGTGGTGGCGGGTGGTTATGAAGAGGCTCGAACACGGTTTAACCGGGCGACGGTGTGGGCGCAGCGGGGGCGTACGGCGGACGCGTTGTCGGAGATGGAAGCGGTGTTGCCGCGGCTGGAGAGCGATCCTTTATCGCATGCAACAGCGCTGTGGCAAGCGGCAACGCTCGTGCCAAACGATCGGGCTCGGGTGTGGTTAGAACGGGCGCAGGGAACCCTGGACCAGAATCGAGTGGGAGGACTATTTTTGCGGCGGATGGTGATGGAAGCGAGAGCGGAAGCAGAGAGGAAGGCCGGTGAGAAGAAGAAAGCGCGACAACTGCGGGAAGAAGCCGCTCGTCTACGGACACCACGAAAGGCGGGGGTGTCCGTAGAAGCGCTGCGGCGGGAACGTTACTGAGCGAGGATGTCGTAGGTGGTGGTGCCGGCGACGCGAACCTTCTCGTAGGCGGCCATCCAGACCTTGTGATACGGGGCGGCGGTGTAGGCTTTGAGGGCGTCCGGACCGCCTTCCATCGCGAAGCAGGCGCCGTAGGAACGGACGACACGGTTCACCTTCGCTTCCACGTCTTTTCCGCCAGCGGTGAGCTTTTTGCGTGCTTCAGCGTCAACGCTGAACTGAGCGAGGGGCCCACGGAGCTTGCCGGCCCACACCATCTTGATAGCGGGGATATTCTTCGGCAGAGCATCGGTGGCGGCGTAGAAAGCCTTCCACTCGGCGTCGGTGGCCGCTTCAATCGGGGTAAAGGCGAAGCAGTGCATCATCGTCTTTTCAGCGGCGGTGGCCAAACCGGTGGACATGACCAAAGCGGCGGTAACAGTCAGGATCGAACTCATTTTCATAGGGAAATCTCCTCCGCATATGGTACCAAGTTCATTCGCCACCTCGACCGTCGGACGGCGCGTTTTCGGCGTTAACGGTAGGAAGCCATTTGGCGAGATTTCGTTTCACGGGGGCGAGCTTGGGATCCCCCGCGAGATTTTTCCATTCGAGGGGGTCCTTCACGCGGTCGTAGAGTTCCTCGGTCCCGTCTTCGTAGCGGATATAGCGCCAGGCGTCGGAGCGAACGGAATGGTTGTTGCGGAAGTAAGTGGTGACGGCGGGGCGGTCCCACGAGGCTTTGGGATTCGTCAGTAACGGACGCAGGGAGACGCCTTCGAGTTCGGGGCGCCTGGGTAGGCCGCAGAGATCGACGAGAGTGGGGTAGACGTCCATGAGGCTGACGGTGCGGTCGCAACGAGTGTTGGGCTTAGTAACGCCGGGGGCGACCATCATGAGCACATTATGCGTGGCCTCCTCCCAGAGCGAGAACTTGCGCCAGTGAAGTTTTTCGCCGAGATGCCAGCCGTGGTCACTCCAGAGGACGATGACGGAGTTTTTCTTGAACTCGCTTTTGTCATAGGCGTCGAGCAGGCGACCGAGTTCGGCGTCGGCGAAGGCGATGGCGGCAAGATAGGCTTGGACGCCTTGCTTCCATAGACCGGCGTCGGTGATCATCTTATGGTCGCCGTTAGGCTTGGCGAACTTCTTACCGATGGGGGGGACGTCGTCGAGATCGTCGCCGCTGATTTTGGGGAGGATGATGGAATCGAGCGGGTAGAGATCAAAATACTTCTGCGGAATGTGCCACGGGAGATGAGGTTTGTAGAGGCCGCAGGCCAGGAAGAGTGGCTTATCCTGCTTGGCGTTCATTTGCTCGGTGACCCAGTCGACGACTTTGTGGTCGCCCATGGCTTCGTCCGAGACGGTGAGAGGGCCCCAATCGAGATTCCCGCCGGGGAGGCCGTTGGCGGGCAGTTTGGGGGGTTTAGGGTCGACCGGTTTCTGCTGCTTCTTGGAGGGGAAGTAGGCGTCCCAGCTCTCGGGATCGGCGTAGGAATCGTGGAAGGTCTTGCCGGACCCGATGGAGCGATAGCCGTTGGCGGTGAAGTATTGGGGAAGAGTGACGGCCTTCCCCAGAAGCTTGGCGCCGCGCCAGGGTTGGTTATTGGTGTAGACGCCGGAGGTGGAAGGGCGAATGCCGGTCATAAGCGCAGCGCGGGAGGGGTTGCAGAGCGGGGCGGCGCAGTGGGCGCTCGTGAAGAGCGTTCCCATGGCGGCGAGTCGATCAAAATTTGGCGTCTTCGATTGAGGATTACCGCCGAGGCAACCGATCCAATCGTTAAGATCGTCGACGGCGATGAAGAGGACGTTGGGCTTGGCGGGTGGGGCCGAAACAAGGGCAGTGGCACCGAGGGCGGTGAGGAAGGCTCGTCTTTGCATTAGGCTGTTGATAGGATATCTCAGCGCCATGAAACTTTTCGTACTGTTTGCGATGCCGTTGTTGGCGGCAGATCCGTTCCTGCTTTTGCGGGAGGGAGACTCGGCGACAATTGACGCCCGGGCAGCGAAACCGGATGGGTCGACTGCATTGATGTACGCGGTGCTAACGGCGGATGCCGGGGCGGTGCGGAATTTACTCGAGCGCGGCGCGGACGTGAACGCGGCGAATCGGGACGGGTACACGGCGCTGCACTTTGCGGTTTATGACGACGTGAAGACGTCGTTGCTGCTGGCCAAAGGCGCGGACGCGAAGGCGGCGACGACGGCGGGGGTGACGCCGTTGCTGGTGGCGGCGGGGCGGCCGGGCGCGATTGAAACGGTGAAGCTCTTGCTGGCCGCCGGGGCCGATCCGAATGGGACGAATCGTGGTGGCTTGACGCCGATCGACCGGGCGGCGGCGGCGGGAGACGTGGCGTTGCTGCGGGCGCTGTTTGACGGCGGAGGGAAGGTGGCGGCGACGAGTCCGGCGGTGTATCACAGCGTGAAGGTGAGCTGCGTACCGTGCGTGGAGTTACTACTGGCGAAAGGTGCGGCGGTGAATCAGATTGGTGCGCGGCGGGAGACGGCGCTGCATAACGCGGCGATTCGGCATCACTTACCGCTGATGAAGTTACTCCTGAGCAAAGGCGCGACGGTGGATACGCAGGACGTACGCGGCTATACGGCGTTGATGCGGACAGCGATTTCGTTTGACCGGGATGGGGCCGCGACCGCGCTGCTTTTGAAGGCTGGAGCCAAGATGGACGTCGTTGACGAGGACGGGAATTCGGCCTTGACTTTGGCGCTACGGTTTGGCGATACGTCGATCGCGAAGATGTTGCGGGAGGCCGGGGCCAAGGGCGCGGCGGAGAAGTTGCCGACGCCATCGACGGCCGGGGCGAAGACGCCACAAGAGGCATTGGCGCGCGCGATCCCGCTATTGCAGACGACTGGTCCGGCGGTTTGGAAGACCCGCGGCTGCACGAGTTGCCACAGTAATCATCAGCCGAGCGCGGCGTTGGCAGTGGCTAAAGCGAGCGGGATTCCTTACGATGAAGCGGCGGCGCATCGGGAGCTGCGGGTGCTGGTGGCGATGGAGTCGCGGACGATTCCGAACTTACGAACCGGGTTTTCGGTGCCAGAGATTACGGGCTATGTACTCGATAGTTTGACGAGCCAGGGGTACCCGGCGGATAAGTTGACCGACGCCGAAATTCAGTTACTCGCTTTCTTACAGGCTCCGGATGGGCAGGTGAAGGCGCGGGAGTACCGGGTGCCGCAGCAGTATAGTTCCATCACCGCGACGGCTTACGCCATTCGCGCGTTCACGGCGTTTCCGATTCCGGGTCGGGCGGAGGAGTTTTCGGGAAGAGTGGGGCGGGCGCGGCGGTGGTTGGAGTTGGCGAAGCCGGTTGGCTTGGAAGAGCAGGCGCTGCGGCTGCTGGGACTGCGCTGGGGCCAGGCCAAGCCGGCGTTGATTGCAAAAGCGGCGGAAGAATTGCGAGCAACGCAGCGCGAGGACGGGGGATGGGGCCAGTTGGCCGATCTACCGAGCGATGCGTACGCGACCGGGTTGGCGCTGCATGCGCTGGACGCAACAAACCCAAAGGCGATTGCCTATCTGCTGCGCACGCAGTATCCGGATGGTTCGTGGTTCGTCCAGACGCGGGCCCATCCTCTGCAGCCGAAGATGGACAGCGGATACCCATTTGGATACAACCAATGGATCTCGGCGGCGGGGGCGAGTTGGGCGGTGGAAGCCCTGGCTAAAGCCGTTTTGCCGCGAAAATGATTTGGCCGGTGTGCAGTTGGAAGTGGCCGACGATTTGATAGATGAGTTCGAGGATCGTGCTGAGGCCGGGTGGCGCAATCAGATCCTCCGGCAGGGGGTCCGTTAGGCGGCCCGCGGGCAGGGCGGTGAGGACTTTGGTCGCATCGGCGATAGTTTCGCGCAGAAGGCCGGGGAGATCGTCGTGCCCAGTGGAGGCGAATTCCGCGGCGCGGTCGCGGACGTTGGGCTGGCCGTCGATGCCATGGCAGATGTAGTAACGGACGTTTCCACAAAGATGCAGGACGAGATTCCCGACCGAGTTCTCGGAGGGTTTGCTTTTAGCCCAAATCTGCTCCAGAGTGAAAAGCGGCAGACGCAATTCGATCGAGGTTTGCATTTGTTGCAGTTTCCAGATGGAATGGGCGAGGAAGAGCTGTGCGGGGGTGTTCATGCGAGGATTCCTTTAACGACTTCACCGCTGATCCCGGTGAGACGGACGTCGAGTCCTTGATGTTTCAGAGTAAGTCGTAGGTGGTTGATGCCGAGTAAGTGGAGGATCGTGGCGTGGAGATCGTGGACGCTGACGGGGTTATCGACGGCGGCGTAGCCTAAGTCATCAGTAGAGCCGTAGACGGTTCCCGCTTTGATTCCGGCTCCGGCCATCAGGTAAGAGAAGCCCTTGATGTGATGGTCGCGGCCGTCGCCGCCCTGGGACATCGGGGTACGTCCGAATTCCCCGCCCCAGATGACGAGGGTATCGTCGAGGAGGCCACGCTGTTTGAGGTCTTTGATCAACGCCGCAGTGGGACGGTCCACTTCTTCAGCCTTGTAGCCGACGCCTTCCTTGAGTTTACCGTGATGGTCCCAATCGCGATGGTAGAGCTGGATGAACCGGACCCCACGCTCGGCCAAGCGGCGGGCTAGAAGGCAGTTGGAGGCGAAGGAGCCGTCGCCGGGTTTGGCGCCGTAGTCCTCGAGTACGCTGTTCGGTTCGGTGGAGAAATCCATTAGGCCGGGGACGCTTGATTGCATCCGGTAGGCCATTTCGTACTGCGCGATGCGGGTTTGGACTTCGGGGTCGCCGAGGGCTTGCTGCTCCAGGCGTTGGAGGGCGGTGATGGTTTGAATCGACAGTTGCTGCATTTTAGCGTCGAGACCGCGGGGGTTTTCGATGTAGAGCACCGGATCACCCACGGACTGGAACTTGACGCCTTGGAACTTCGACGGCAGCATGCCGGCGGACCATTGGCGAGCGGCGATTGGTTGCGCTTGGCCGCCACGGCCGTTCGAGACCATGACGACGTAGCCGGGGAGATCCTGCGCCTCGGTGCCAAGGCCATAGACGGCCCAAGAGCCCATCGAAGGGCGGCCGGCGAGGATGGAGCCGGTGTTCATGAGCGTGTGCGCGGGGTCGTGGTTGATCTGCTCGGTCCACATCGAGCGGACGAGGCACACGTCGTCGATGACGCCGCCGATTTTCGGCAGCAGGCTGGAGATCTCGACGCCTGATTTCCCGTAGCGCTGGAAGGGGAACTGAGGGCCGAAACAGAGGAGCGGCTTGCCTTGGAGTTGGGCGATCTGTTGGCCTTTGGTGAAGCTCTCGGGCATGCCTTGGCCGTGCATCGAGGCGAGCTTGGGCTTGGGGTCGAAGAGTTCGAGATGGGACGGGCCGCCGGCTTGATAGAGGAAGATGACGCGCTTGGCCTTGGCCGGGTGATGAAGGCCGGAGCCGGCACCAAGTAGAGATTGGAGCGCGGTGAGGCCGAAGCCGGCGGCGGTACGGCCCAGGAAGGCGCGTCGATGGAGTGGGGTCATGACTTAGTTCCTCGTTACGGTTCCGTGGAGATTGAGAATGGCGCGGGCGACGGTCATGAGGGCGGCGACTTCGACGTCATGCTGGGGAGCGAGACCGGGGGCCTCGCCGACGCTGAGCAGTTCGGCGGCGTGGGCGGGGGTGAGTTGGGTCTTCGACGTTTGATAGAGGTCGTTGAGCAAGGCGATTTCAGCCGGGGTGGCGGTACGGTTCAACGCGCGTTGGTAGGCCCAATCGACGCGGGCGGCGAAGGCCGGGGCGGCAGTAAACATCGTTTGCGCCAAGGCCCGGGAGGCTTCGACGAAGACCGGGTCGTTGAGCAGGACGAGGGCTTGGAGAGGGGTATTAGAGGTCGTCCGGTTGACGGTGCACTCCTCGCGGGAGGGCGCATCGAAGGTCATCAGGCTGGGATGAAGATAGGTCCGCTGCCAGTGGACGTAGAGACCGCGGCGGTACTGATCCGGGCCCTTAGTGGCCGAATAGTCGCGGATGGGGTAGTTGAGCGCGGCGAGGTAGCCATCGGGCTGAGGAGGCCGAATGCTGGGCCCGCCGAGGCGCTCGGTGAGCAGGCCGGAGGCGGCCAAGGCGATGTCGCGGACGCTTTCGGCTTCCACGCGGAAGCGACTTTGTCGGGCGTAGAGCCGGTTGTCGGGGTCGCGATCGAGGTGCTCGGGGGTCGGCATGGAGGAACGGCGATACGCCTGGCTGAGGACGATGGAACGGATGAGGCGCTTGACGTTCCAGTCCTTGGTGAAGTCGGCGGCGAGGTGGTCGACGAGTTCGGGGTGGGTAGGCCATTCGCCTTGTGAGCCGAAGTCGTCGAGCACCTTCGAAAGGCCGGTGCCGAAGAACTGGCGCCAGGTGCGGTTGACGAATACGCGGGCGGTAAGTGGGTTGTCCTTCGACACGATCCAGTTGGCGAGGTCGAGACGGGAGGCACGGTTCGAGGTGTTGAGCTGACCGAGGAATTTGGGGATGGCGGGTTCGACGATGGGGGCGGACTCATCCATCCAATTACCGCGAGGCAAGATGCGAGTTACTTCGGGCTTGCCGCTTTCGGTGACGACGACCTTGGGCATGGTGGAGCGGAGGAGATCGTATTCCAGCGTGGCGAGGGCGAGGGCGAGGTTGCCGGTATAGAAGGCGACTTCACGGTCCGTTACCTCGGCGGGGAGGGTCGGCTTCTTGATGCTAAAGCCGACGGGCCAAGCGACGGCTTCCTTCGAAAGGGCGAGGCGAAAGCGGCCGGTGGTGGCGCGGCGGTGGGGGGAATCGTGGCGGAGTCGGACGGTGAGGGGACCGCCGGCGAAGGGCAGGGCGAAACGGAGCGAAAGCACGGGGCTGCGGGGATCTCCGTAGATATTGACGCCCCAGCCGGAGGTGGGATCGGCATCAAGGACGGCCATAGCGGGGAGGTCTTTGGCGGAAAAGGTGGTGCTGGCGGCGGCAAGGGAAAAGGGTACGGAGGATTCGACGCCGGTGATCACGAGCCGGTCAGAGCCGCGGGCGACATTGGCGCCGGGCAGGGCTTCGTCGGATTGGACTTCGATCGCCAGATGGGTCCAGGGGCCGGGCGCGGCGTTGAAAGTAACTGAATAAGTCGAGTTATCAGGGTTTGGTCCGGTAGCGACTAACAAATTATCTTTTTCGAGTGTCAGGACGGCGCCGTTGGTGGCGGCGAACTGGGAGGGTGTTTGGACCTCCCAACCGAACGTGGTGGCGGCGGGGACCGGTTGGGTGGTGATCTGTTTTTCGAGTTCGGCCAAGCGCTGTTCCTGGGCGGGGGTGGGGAGGAGAAGTTGCTTGCCCCAGGAGTCCTTGCCGCGATCGGGGACGAGGCCGGTTTCCTGAATGTCGGCGAAGAAGGCTTTCATGGCGTAAAAATCTTTCGCCAGATAAGGATCGAACTTATGATCGTGGCATTCGGCGCAGCCGAGGGTGGCACCGAGCCAGACGGAGGAGACGGTGCGGACGCGGTCAGCGGCGTACTTGGCGAGATACTCTTTGGGTTGGATCCCACCTTCGGCCGAGGTGCGGGTGAGGCGATAGAAGGCGGTGGCGGTGCGCTGTTGGCGGGTCGAGTTCGGAAGCAGGTCGCCGGCGAGTTGTTCTCTGGTGAAAACGTCGAAGGGTTTGTTTTCGAGGAACGATTGGAGGACGTAGTCCCGATAGGGCCAGGCGGGGAAGGCGTTGTCGCCGTGGAAGCCGCAGGTATCGGCGTAGCGGACGGCGTCGAGCCAGAGCATCGTCTGCTTTTCGGCGTAACGGGGCGAGGCGAGGAGGCGGTCGACGATGGCTTCGTAGGGTTCGGAGGAGGCGAGGTCAGCGGGGTTAGCGGGGAGGCCAGTGAGGTCGAGCGAAAGGCGGCGGAGGAGGGTGGCTCGGTCGGCCTCCGGGGCCTTGGTGAGCTTGCCTTTGGCGAGTTCCCGATCGAGGAAGGAGTCGATGGAACCGGGTACGGGACGGAGCGGTTGATAGGCCCAGTGGCCTTCATATTGGGCCCCTTCGGCGACCCATTGGGTCAGAAGTTCCTTTTGCTTCGGGTTGAGGATTTTATGGGCGGAGGCGGGCGGCATCTGCTGGGGACCGGTGGCCTGGATGCGCTGGATGATAAGGGACTTCAGCGGGTCGCCGGGCGCGATGGGCGCACCGGTGCGGCGGGGCTTGATGGCTTCGTCTCGGATGTCGAGGCGGAGGTTCGCCATGCGGGAGCTATGGTCGGGGCCGTGGCAGCGGAAGCAGGTATCGGAGAGGATGGGGCGGATGTCGCGGTTAAAGCTTACTTCGGCGTAGAGAGAGAGGATGGGGAGGAGGAAGAGAGCGAGCAGACGCATGGTACCACCATCATATAGCGTGTTAGCGCGTTCGGAGGTGGCGGCGAACGTCTCGATTGCCGTGAATCACCGCGATAACTTCGAGCGGCGTCGTCGGGCGGTAAGCGATGAGCCAGGAGTATACGGCCACGAAACGGACAGGAGCCGCAAATAGGTCTAGCCGGAAATGACCCTGCTGCGGGTGCTTTGGCAATACCGAGCAGCGTTCAACGATTTCGTATTGAATGCGGTCCGCCAGTTCGACGCTCGACTCGACAGCGAGCTATTCCCAGATTGCGGCAAGGTCGTTCTCCGCCCGCAGCGAGAAGAAAAACTCACTCAAGAAGCATCCTGAGCGGCAAGCCAACCGGCTCGGCGGGCGGCAAGATTCTGTTTCAGTTGCGCTGGCGTTCGACGTTCTCCGCGTTCCAGTTGCGCGATCCCTTCTTCGATATGAGCGTCGGCGTGTTCGTCGAACTCTCCGCTTAATCCGGCGAGAACGGCGTGGATGCACGACTCGACTGAGTCGTACTCTCCGGCCTCCACCATTTCTTGCAGGCGCTTTCCATCGTCGGTCCATCGTCGGCTGAGATTTCAATCGTCATAGCGATAGTTTCCCATACGGCTAGGAGCCTTGGATTTCGACCCAGTGGACGGTGGTTTCGACGCGGGCCTGGACGTCGATGACGACGTAGCCGCTCGCGCCGGGGCGCAGTTCGGGTTCGCCGTTGTAGCGGACTTGGGCGAATTCGCCTTCAATTTGGAATACTGGCTTGGGGGAGGCTAGAGCGGGGCCGACGTGGACCCGGAAGCTGGTCCAGTCGCCGGGGCGGAGAGTTTTCGGTAACTGGGAACCCTGCGCCTCGCCGGGAGCGTAAGTGTCGGAGTAAGTTACGATATGACGACGGGGCTTCCCGACGAGCGTAGTCAGGCTACCGGTTTCGCGGAGTAACTTGGGGTAGTTAGCCAGGTCGGGCATCGCGGTATCGGCGTCCATATAGTTGAACAGATAGACCCGGTCCGCCCCACGCGAAAGCAATGAGGCGGCGGCACCGCGAACCATTTCGAGCGTGTTGAACTGCAAGGGGCGGTAGGCGTGATACGGACGGAGGAGCAGTTCCAAGCCAGCGGCGAGAACCACCTGATCCCCGGCCAGACGCCGCCAGAGTTCGATCGGCATATCAGTTTCAATACTGGCCCAGAAGGGGGTGACGACGAGCATCTGCACCAAGCCTTCGCGGGCCCAGCGGGCGCCATCCATGCCGAGTTTGATAGCAGTATCCGGACGCGACGGGACGCGGGCGCCGAGGGCGATTTTGTGGCCGCGCTTCTTTTCCCACGTGTTGATCAGGGCTCGGGTACGACGCATGAAATCGGTGAGAATTTCTGCGCCAGCGGTCTCGTGCCCGGGACGGAAGTGGAAGCCGAAGCGCATCCAATCGAGTTCGAGGCCGGCGAAATCGTAGCGGGCGCAGTACTCTTCGATGAGTTGGAAGTGATAGTCGCGGACGGCTTGGTGAGCGAAGTCAAAGGCCCGGTCGCGCCAATCGACGGCTCGCCAAGGCACACGGCGATATTCCGGGTGCTCCCGCCAAAGGCTGGAGTGCATATAGCTATCCGGATCGTCGACGTTGTGAAGGTCGTTCATCCGCATCGAGATCCAGGGTTCCATGCCCTTCTGGCGAGCGCGGTCGATCCAGATGGCGTAGGGATCGAGGTTTCGTTGGGCCAGATCCCAGGCGGTGTGGATCCACTTCCGGGCTCCGACGCGCCCAGCTTCCGGCGTCGAGCGGAGCAAGGGTTGATTGTCGGGGCCCTGGGGTTCGTAGCCTTTCCAGATCGGGTCCCAGACTTTACTGGCGAAGCTCGTACGTTGTGAATTGGCCGAGAGGATGAGTTCGCGGACTTGGGTACCGGCGTATTGATCCACCCAACTCGCGATTTTCTGGCGGTCGAGCGATTGGCCGGCGCGCGAGGAGAAGTAGTGGCTGTTGTCTTCGTTAAGGCAGAGGTACGTCGCCTTCGCGGGGAGGGCGAGGAGGCAGAGTTGGCGACGGGTCATGCCGGCTCGGTGCTCATGCCAGGGGCTTGGGGGGCCAGGATCTCTCCGTTGACCATATTCTTCTGCGGGCCGCCGGTCTCCATGTAGATGGCGTTGGGCATGGTGAGCAGCATGTTCATATTTGCCGAGCCGCCGCCGTGGCTGGCGAGATCGAGGCCTGCGGCGTCGGCGAGGGCGGCGATTTCGAGCCACTCGGTGACCCCGCCGGCGCGGCGGTTATCGGGCTGCACGATGTCGGCACCCCTGCGGGCGATGAGGTCGGCGAAGGCGTACTTCGTATAAAGATTTTCGCCGGTGGCGATGCGGACGTCCAGTTCGCGGGCCAGTTCAGCGTAGCCTTCCATGTCGTGGGGCGGTAATGGCTCTTCGTACCAGAAGACGCCCATTTGCTGATAGAGCCGGCCGCGACGCAGGGCTTCATTGCGATTGAAGACCTGGTTGGCGTCGAGCATGACGCGGGGACAGAGTTCGAGGGCGAGTTTTACGCGGCGCTCGTCGTCGGCCATGGAGTAGCGGCCGGTCTTGATCTTGATGGCCTTATAGCCGTGGCGGAGCGCTTCTTCAATCGATCGTTTGTATTTGGCGAGGTTATCGTCGTTGTCGTAGTACCAGCCGCACATCGAATAGCAGGGCATGCGGTCGCGGTAAGCCCCGAGCATTTTCCAAACGGGCATGCCGGCGTGTTTACCGAGGATGTCCCAGGTGGCGATGTCGGCGGCGGCGATGGCGAAATGGATGATACCGCCGATGCCGTGGTATTCAAGTTCGCGCCATAGTTTAGCGCGGATCCGCTTGGGGAAGGCGGGGTCCTCGCCGATCAGCAACGGGCGAATCTCTTCTTCGAGGATCGTTTGGACGACCTTTGGGCCGCCCTTCACCATACCGAAAGTTGTGGTGGCATAGCCGGTGATACCGGCGTTAGTTTTGAGCCGCAGCGTGACCGAGCCGCTATCGACGCCGAGCTTGTGGATGGCGTCGTAGTTCGGCTCCTTGGGCGGGTTCAACTTGAGCTCAGTTTCGAGCCCGGTGATGCGGAGTTCTTTCGCCTGTTGAGCGGCGAGGGCGAGGGGACTAAGAAGTAGCGTGCGACGAAGCATTCGACAATCCTACCGCTTCATTCATCGATCCTTGGCGGTAGCCTTCGCAATCGATGGTGACGTAGTGGAAACCAAGCGGCTTAAAGATGTCCTTGAAGCGGCGTCCCATCTCCGGTGTCATCGCCTTGGCGAGTTCGTCAGTGGCAAATTCGAGGCGGACCAGATCGCCGTGGAAGCGGACGCGATATTGGCGAAAGCCGATTTGCTTGATGGACTCTTCGCCATCTTCGACGGTCTTGATGACCTCTTTGGTCACCGCCGTTCCGTAAGGAATCCGCGAACTGAGGCAGGCGCTGGCGGGCCGATCCCAGGTGGGCAGGCCGTTGAGACGGGAGAGTTCTCGGATCTCTGCTTTGGTGAGACCGGCCTCGACTAACGGGGCCTTAACGTTGTGCGCCTTGGCGGCCCCTTGGCCGGGGCGCCAGTCGCCGAGGTCGTCGACGTTGACGCCGTAGACGACGTTCGAAATGCCGCGGGCGATGCAGATTTCATCCAGACGAGTGAACAGTTCGTCCTTGCAATGAAAGCAGCGGTTTTGATCGTTCTTTACGTAGTCCGGGTTGTCGAACTCGAAGGTTTCGATGTATTCGTGTTGAATGCCGAACTGGCGGGCGAAAGCCTCGGCATCGCGCTTGTGAGAAGCGGGAATGGAGGCCGAGTCGGCGGTGATGGCAACGGCGTTTTGGCCGAGGACTTGGACGGCCGCCCAAGCCAGATAGGCCGAATCGGTGCCGCCGGAGTAGGCGATAAAAACCTTGCCGAGGCCGCGGAGGCTATCGAAGAGCACTTGCTGCTTCTTCGCTAGCTCCACGGCGGTAGTCGGCTGAGAACCGAGTTGGACCAGAGTTGCCATAAGGCTATTCTACTGGACTTCGGGCTCGACCTCTTCTTCCGGACCGGAGTCCGGGACCTTGCAAGCAGCGGCCACGCGATCCCCTTCGTCCATCCGAACAAGGCGAACGCCCTGGGTCGAGCGACCGGCCTGCCGGATTTCGCCCGATTCGATGCGGATGATCTTGCCGTCGGCGGTGATAATCATCAGGTCGGTGTTGTCGGTGACCTTCATGACGGACATCACACGGCCCACTTTGTTGGTGGTCTTCATGTTGATGACGCCACGGCCACCGCGATGGGTGAGGCGATAATCCTGGATCGGAGTCCGCTTGCCGTAACCGTTTTCGGAGATGGCTAACATCAGGCCCTCGGCCTCAGTGACCTCGGCTCCGACGATGTAGTCGCCGGCTTCGAGTTCCATGGCCTTTACGCCGCGCGCCGGGCGGCCCATGGCCCGCACTTCGCCTTCCTGGAATCGGATCGCCATACCCTGCCGGGTGCCGCAGAAGACATAGTTATTGCCTTCCGAGATCATGGCCTGGATCAACTCATCGCCGTCGTCGATTCCGATGGCGATGATGCCACGAGCCATCGGGTTGTCGAACTCGGTGAGTTCGCATTTTTTGATCACGCCGTTGCGGGTGACCATGATGACGAACTTGCCTTCGGTGAAGGCCTTGACCGGTAGGAACGCCTTGACGCCCTCGTCCGGCTGCAGGTTAATGAGACCCGAAATGTGCTTGCCCTTGGAGGCGGTTCCGGAATCCGGAATGACGTAATTCTTGAGCCAGTAGAGGCGGCCCTTGGTCGTGAAGATCAGGAGATAGTTATGGGTCGAGGCGATGATGAGGTGCTCGACGACGTCTTCCTGGCGCGTGGTCATGCCGATGCGGCCCTTGCCGCCACGGACCTGCCGACGGTAGGTATCGACCGCCGTCCGCTTCAGGTAGCCGCCACGGGTGACCGTGATGGCAACGTCCTCTTCCTGGATGAGATCTTCGAGCATGATCTCGCCAGTGTCTTCAATAATCTGGGTGCGACGCTCGTCGCCGAAGTCTTTCCGCATCTCGCGGAGTTCATCGGTAATGACCTCTTTAAGACGCTTCTCGGAGCCGAGGATCTCGAGATATTCGCCGATCATCTTCTGAATTTCTTCGAGTTCAGCCATGATCTTGTCCTGCTCCATGCCGGTGAGGCGCTGGAGTTGGAGCTCGATAATGGCTTGGGCCTGGCGCTCGGAGAACTGAGGACCGGTCGCGTCGACCAGCTCGGCGAAGCCGGCGGCTTCCTCCGGGGTGATGAAGGCCATCAGGCCGTCGCGCGCTTCCCGCGGATTGCGGCTGGCGCGGATGATCGCGATGACTTGATCGAGGTTGGTCAGGGCGCGGCGGAAGCCGAGCAAGATGTGTTCGCGTTCGCGGGCCTTGCGCAGCAAGAAGTTCGTACGCCGACGGACCACTTCGACCCGATGGTCGAGGAACCGCTTGATCATTTCGATCAAGCCGAGTTCGCGCGGTTGGCCGTTCACGATCGAAAGCATGATGACGCCGAAGTTGGTCTGCATCTGCGTGTGCTTGTACAGATTGTTCAGCACGATGTCAGCCTGTTCGCCGCGTTTGAGTTCGTAGACGATGCGCATGCCATCGCGATCGGACTCGTCCCGGATTTCGGAGATGCCTTCGATCTTCTTTTCGTTGACCAGGCCGGCGGTGGTCTCGATCATGCGAGCCTTGTTCACCTGATACGGCAACTCGGTGACGATGATAGCCTCGCGATCTTTACCCGACTTTTCAACCTCTGCCTTGGCCCGCATTTTGATGGAGCCGCGGCCCTTCGAGTAGGCGTCGAGGATCCCCTGTCGGCCGAGGATGAACCCGCCGGTGGGGAAATCCGGACCGGGGACGTGAGCCATGACTTCGGCCAGCGTCGCGTCCGGCTTGTAGACCAACATGATGGTCGCGTCGATGATCTCGCGGATGTTGTGCGGCGGAATGTTCGTCGCCATGCCGACGGCGATGCCGGAGCTGCCGTTGATGAGCAGATTCGGAACCCGCGCCGGAAGCACTTCCGGTTCGTGTTCGCTGTCGTCGTAGTTGGCGCGGAAGTCGACCGTTTCCTTGTCGATATCATCGAGCATGGTGGCGGCGATTTTGGTCAGCCGCGCTTCGGTGTACCGCATGGCGGCAGGCGGGTCTCCGTCGACCGATCCGAAATTGCCCTGGCCATCGACGAGCGGATAGCGCAGCGAAAACGGCTGGGCCATACGGACGAGCGCGTCGTAAATCGCCGAGTCGCCGTGCGGATGGAATTTACCCATCACCTCGCCGACGATTTTGGCAGACTTGCGCGTGGGCCGGTTGTAGTTCAAACCGAGCTCACTCATGCCAAAGAGAATGCGGCGGTGAACGGGCTTCAGGCCGTCGCGAACATCCGGCAACGCGCGTCCGATAATAACGGACATCGCGTAGTCGAGGTACGACTTGCGCATCTCATCTTCGATGTTCACCGGAATGAGAATGGTGTTGTTCGCGCCGGGCGCGGGCTGATTTGGATTCTGATCGTCGGCCAAACGGAGCTCCTTACAAAACTTATCTCAGCATATCAAATCAGCCGGGGGTAAGTCCTGTATTCTAAGAAAGATGCGACACATTTCTTTGCTTCTGTTTTGCCTTATTTTCGCCTTCGCGCAAGAGTCGCCCAAGGTGGGGATGGTGAGCGGTCGGGTGGTGCATGGCGTGACGGGCGAACCGGTGCGCAAAGCGACCGTGATGTTGACCCTGCAACGGGCGACACTGCAGGGGACGACCGGGACGGATGGGGCGTTTATGATCGCCCAGGTTCCGGCTGGGGAGTATCGTTTGGTCGCCATCAAAACCGGCTTTCTGCGGGGGAGCTACCCCTACGGCGTGAAGGTGGACGCCGGGCAATCGATGACCGGATTGGAGTTTCGGTTGCTGCCGCAGGGGGTGGTGACCGGCAAAGTGGTGGACGAGGACGGGGAACCCGTCGAACGAGCGACAGTGGCGGTGATCGCGGCGAAAGCGAACGCGCGGCGGCGGGGTGTGACTCAGGCGGCGCAAACGAACGATTTGGGCGAGTTTCGCATCACCCAGGTCACCCCGGGCAAATATTTGGTGATCGTGCGACAGGACAATACGGTGGTCGGACCCGGACGGAACCCGGACGGCTCGATGCAGGAGTTCGGCTATCCGGTGACCTATTACCCCTCGGCTCGCGAGGAGAATAGCGCGTTGCCGGTGACGTTGACCCCGGGGCAGGACGTGACGAGTTTGGTGATTCCGCTGCGTCGGACGGCGATCTATCGGATCCGCGGACGGGTGCAAGGAATGGAGAAAGGCGGCGAGCGGGAGGGGTATCAGGTGATGGTCGGGAGCCGCGAGGGTGGGGGCGGTCGCGGGGGCATGGGGCCAGGAGGCAGTGGACGCGTGCGCCCCGACGGCACCTTTGAGACGGTGGGAGTGGCTCCGGGCTCCTATTCCCTGACGCTGCTGTCGTTTCAAAAAGGGCCGCCGTTGACGGTGGGGCGGGCGACGGTGGAAGTCGGCAATGCGACCGCCGAGGGCGCGGTGCTGTTCGCCGGAGCGCCATTGAAGGTCAGCGGGCAGATTCGGTTCGACGCGACGACCACAGCCAAGTTGGGCGATACGAAGCTCTGGCTGGGAAGTATTGTTCCTGGACCGGGATACGCCGAGGCGACGGTGAAGACCGATGGCAGTTTCGAGTTGCGCCGAGTGGGCCGGGACAAGTTTCAGTTCAACGTGACGCCGCCCGCCGGGACCTTTGTGAAGTCCGTGAGCGTCGCCGGCCAAGAGGTACTTTTGACGGGCCTGGATTTGAGCGCGGCCGATGCGGTGGCCCCGGTGGATGTCGTGCTGGGAACCAAGCCGGCGACAGTAAGCGGCCGGGTGAAGGACGCGACAACCGGGGTGGTGTGGCTGATGGGGGCGGATCCGAACGGACGGATTACGGCCAAGGTGGACGCGCAAGGGCAGTTCAGCCTAGGCGGCTTAGCGCCGGGCGAATATCGAGCGATTGCGCTGGAAAGCGCGGAGATGGTGGCTGAGTTCGACGAGGATGCCCAACGGAAGGCGCAAGGTAAATCCGAGAAGTTCAAAGTGATAGAAGGCGAGAAGGCCAGTGTTACATTGACTCTTGTAACGCGAAAAGAGATGGAATCCGGTATCTGAGTCTGATAACGTGGGACGAGATGTGCCGATTTACCCTGCTTCTGATCCCCGGCTTGTTGTTCGCCCAAGATCCGATCAGCGTATCGGGCAGCGTGCGGGATGCACTGACCGGGGCGCCGCTCGCTAAAGCCATGGTGTTCCTACGAATCGTCGGGGCGGGCGGCGAGGCGCAGTTAGAAAAGACCGACGCTGAAGGCAAGTTTCGATTCGTCGATTTAGCGCCGGGCGGCTTCGTTCTTCATGCCGAAAAGACGGGATATCTACGACTGGGATTCGGCCCATCCACCCGTTTCGCCGCGCCGACGCAACTGACGTTGAAGGCGGGCGAAAAGCTGACCGTCCCACCGCTTCAATTGCACGCACAGTCCGTGATCACGGGTCGGGTGGTGGATGAGGACGACGAACCGGTAGAAAGAATCATGGTGCAGGTGGCCGCGCTGCGCGGCGGTCAACTTATGCCGATGCAGGGCGGGCCGACGAATGACTTGGGAGAGTTCCGGATCTCGGGATTGGGGGCGGGAAAGTACTATCTCGTCACGCAAGGGATGCCTCGGGGAACGACGAAGGAGCGGCGGGGCTACTTGACTACCTATTACCCAGGCACGAGCGAGGTGGGGGCCGCCCTGCCGGTTGAGTTGCGACCGGGGCAGGTTTCGACTCCGTTCCAGATTCGGCTCCAGCACGGAAACCTCTTCCGCGTTCGGGGCCGCATTCAGGGTCTGTCGGGCAATTACCGCTCCATGGGCGTCCGCCTAGCCCCTCGGCGAGACCCGGCGGGCGGGCGAATGATCTCGATGGGCTTTCCTGGAGGGCAGGGAGGGCTGCAACCGGATCACACGTTTGAGTTAGGCAGCATCGCGCCGGGAATATATGACCTCGTCCTGGTGGGCCAAAGCGGCGTCGAATGGGGTCATGCTCCCCTCACCGTCACGGAGAACGATCTGGACGATTTGGTGATCGCGGCGCAAGCACCGGTGTCGGTGCGCGGGACCGTCAAATTTGACGGGGAGACGACGATGTCCTTGGCAGGGCTGCGTGTTTTTATCTACCCGACCTTGGCCGGATCCGCGCTGTCGCAAGCCCAGACCGATGCCAACGGGGAGTTCACCTTGCAGGAGGTGGGGCGTCAGGCCTATCGAATGAACCTGGACCCGGGGAAGGCGGCTTACGTCAAGCGGGTACTCATGGGCGGGCAGGATCGTGTTCTGGGCGGACTCGATTTTTCCAGCGGAGCGACCGAGTTGGAGATCGTCCTGGGAACAAAACCGGCGACGTTGAGCGCCACGGTGCGGCGCGAATCGGCGGACGCCTCTTCGGGATGCGTGCTGTTGATCCCGGACGGCGTGACCTCGATCTCCTACGCTGTCCCGTTTCGCGCGGGAATTCAGTCCGTCGCCATGCCGGCCGCCAATGGCGAATTCGGATTTTCGTCCTTACCCCCGGGCAAGTATCAGGTGTTGGCGACGGAATCAAACCTGATGTGGATTACGCTTCCAGAAACCATTCTGGAAAAATTACAGACTAAGATGACGACGATAGAAATCAAAGAGGGCGAAAACAAGTCGGTCGCCTTGGTCCAGCTCAGTCGGAAGGATATGGCCGAGTCCGGCGTCGACATCGACCAATGAGATTCCTCTTCGTGTTGCTTGTCGTGAGCAGTCTGCAGGTGGCTTCGCGGCACGGTCCGGGACGGAGCGACTCGGGCACCCGTCGAACGAGCGTTGGTTCTCCTCGTGGCGGTCGGCAAAAAGGTGCTCGAAACCCGCTCGGGTAGTGACGGCCGCTTCGACTTCGATGCGCTGCCCGGTGCCCGGTATACGGTACAGGCCGTCGCGGATGGTTTCCGACCGCTCGACGCACTGCCATTAGAACTCATCGCTTCGGAAGACCGACGGGACTACGAACTACGGTTGAACTTGGAAATCCGCATCGACGGCCAGGTGACGAAAGCCCCCGGCGAGCCAGCCAGCGCGGCGACCGTTGAAGCGCGTCAAAACGGAGTAGCTGTTGGTCCCCGACTGGAGCAACGAGAACGGGCTATTCCGGTTGACCAGTCCCACTCCCGGCCAATACGAAATCGCGGCCGCGCGCGGCATTACGTGGGAGCCCGTGCGGGGCGAATCGTTTACGCTGACGCGGCTCGCTCAACCGGTGACGCTGGCCTTCGGCTAGCCGATCCCGCAATTGGTGCCGGTCGGCTCTCCACCACCGCTGAACGTCTACGACTTGGCCGAGAGCCCGATCTAGACTCACGGCTGCCTGGTGATCGAGGACGTGTTCGCCGGCACAGACAACTTACTGGCCGACGGCGGCGCTCCAACCCCGATTCCCGTGCCCGTCCGCCCCGACTGCTAAGCGCCCCGACCGTGCTTCCGTTCGAGCGACCGGAGATACTCTTCAATCGTCGCCGCCTGATTCAGGAATAAATGCGAAACGAGCCGAGAAATGGGGTGATAGATTTCTGCATTTTCCGTAATCTTCAGCGACGTTCCCGCCCCAGCAGGAGCGAGTTCATAGACCCAGGTGCCACCAAACGGCAGATCCGGCTGCGCGATCTTGACCACTAGTCGCGAGGGCGGCCGGCTCTCGACGACGGCGAACGTAATCGATTCGCTCTTGCGGTCGACCTCCCGCCAAACCGGCATCCCGTTCCGCGCCGGCAGCACCTCAACGCACGAAAGATCGGGCCGGAAGCTCGCCGCGTTCGAAAAATCCGTAATCGTGCTCCAGACGGCGGCAGGTGCCGCCGCAAACTTCGTCTCCCGCGTCGCCGTGTGCTTTTGATTAAGTGAATAGCCGATCCCGATGACCGTTCCTAGCACGACGACCGTACAGAGTAGAATCCGCGAGAGCAGTTTGAAGTAGCGCGTCAGCATGGAAACGACAGGGTCCGGCGCGCCCCGGCCGCGGCGCGCGAAGCGAGCAACTCATGGGCTAGGTAGACGGCGTTGGCAGAATCGCGCGGGGAACAAATCAACGGCTGACGCGCCTCGTTGACGCAATCGGCAAAATATTGCAGCTCTGCTGCGTAACCGTCCATCGTCTCCAATTGAAGCTCCTCCGTTTCGCCGTCGAACTTATATAGCTTCGGGGGGCGATTGTCGGTGGAGTAGTCGACCGTGCCGCCGTCGGCGGAGACGGTGTATTCCATCGAAAACGGATACGACTTCGGATGGTGCCAGCCGCCGGTGACGACGACCGAACCAATGTCGGGATAGTGCAGCGTCGCGTTGAGGAAGTCGATACCCGCTTCCAGGTTTTCGTAACCCGTGGCGCTGACGGCCTCCGGCATGCCGAAAAGGTGCAGGCACATGTCGATGTCGTGGATCAGAAGGTCGAAGACGCCGCCGCCCGACTTGTCCGAGTTCTTCAGCCACTGGCTCCAAAACGGCGCGGCGCAACGACGACGGAAAAGCGCAGACCGAACTTGGCCCAAGTGCCCGCTCGTGAGTTGTGCACGAAGGGCGGTGTAGGCCGGGAAGAAGCGGAGCACTTGCGCGGTCATCAAAATGCGGGCGGCCTTTGCGGCTTCCTCAATCATCTGGTCGCATTGGGCCAAGTTCAGCGCCATCGGCTTTTCGACGAGGACATGCTTGCCCGCACGGAGTGCGGCGATTGAAAGTGGGGCGTGAAGATCGGTGGGCAGGCAGAGATCGACGGCGTCGATATTAGGGTCGTCAAAAGCCTCTTGGGGCGTCCGATACTGCTTCACGGCCGAGAAATCGAGGACCTCGCCCGGACCGCCCAGGTTCCCTTGGATCGCGCTGAGATCGCCACCCAGCTTCTTCGGATCGTTACTCACGACCGCGGCGAGTGCAACGCCCGACAACCCTTGCAGCGCCTTCAGATGAGTGCTGCCCATAAATCCGAGACCGATAACGGCAAGTCGCATAAGAGACTTCCATTATCACTCCGGCTTAATCCTGGCGCAGAGCCACCATCGGATCGACCCGGCAAGCGCACCACGCGGGGATGGCAACCGGCATCGTGCCAACCAACCTGATACCCGCGACCGGCGCGCCCCAGTGAGCATATTCCTCCGCCCGCGGCCCGTACAAAACTTCGGCACTAGGCTCGTGGAATTTTTCGCCGCGCCGGCTCCAATCCCCAGGCCCATGGCCAACCAGCGCCGCCAGCACCGCAAATCCAACGCAGAACAACGCGAACATGCGTTCCTGCCGCAGATGGTGTTCCATCTGCTGGTCGAGCGTCCGGACGGCTACCAGCGGCAGGTTTGGATTTAAACGAGCGACGGTTTCGCGGATGACCGGCAACAGGGAGGCCGAGCGGTCGGCGGTCCGGATCGCGAAGGTCATTTCCCATCATCAAAATCGCGATCCCCTTCGAGAACTCGATAAACGATGGGACGTAACTCCCCTTGGACGTTTTCACAACGGGTATTGCGAGCCACACCAACCACTGCAAAGGAGGGTGCCGTACCATCCCGACTCAGCTTGAAGGTCTGCCCGATAGAGCGGGGAGGGACAAACATTTTCCTGGCAAAGACGGCATTGACGACGACCCGGTGCAAAGGTCCATCGGCTTCGGCTAGCGTCCGGCTTTGCGCCACGGCCACGTCGAGAACTTCCAGATAGCCCGGCAACGGCCGGCCCAAACGGCTACTCCGTCCCGGCCGATGGCGTTGCATGGGCCGGGCTCCAATAGCCACCGTTGGAGCACATCGACCATGAACAGAATTAACCATTCTTTCGCGAAGCCCAGGGGCGAGTGGTAGAGGTTCTGCAAGGTCCATACAAACAGGCCGGCTCCAAGGCTCAGCACCGTCGCCAACGCCACCTGGATTGCCACCAGTACGCCCGTCAATGGCGCCTTCGGCCTCGCTCCAGGCAAGCGGCGAAAGGCAGTTTGGCGAGTCGGCCACAGCCCAAAGAGTAGCGTGACGACGAGTGAGACGCTCGCCGTGAAAGCGAAAATACGCCGGTTCTACGGGCGGCTTCCCAGATAGACGACTTCTGCTTGGCCGGGAACCAGCGGCAGGATCGACTGCACCTAACCGTAGGCGATGACGGGCGGAAGCGTCGTTCCAAGGCTGGCCAGAACCAGGAATTCGGCTAGGAACTGGCGCATCAAGCGACTCATCGAAGCATCCAGGGGGAGGCGTGTCGAGATTTCCCGTTCCCGCGCTACAGCCCGTGCCAGCGGCAGATTGGCCACATTCGCGCTGGCAATCACCAGCACCAGCGCCACCATGAACATGAGAATTCGTAACGGCCCAGAGAACTCGCGCCGGAGGCCGGAGAGGCTTTCGGCCGCTGGTTCAAAGCGAAGGGAAGGGGTCGTCTCCGGGCTACCCGGGGGCACCGCCAACGAGTTCACCAGCGCGGCGTTCAACCGACCAGCCTCCGGAATCGGGAAACAGATGATCCGCTTCACCCACCAAAATCGGAGGCTCGTGAAGGGCTCATTCTTTTCCCCGACCGAGCCACCAAGCACGGTCACCCGCGTCAACGAGATCGTGATAACGGGATAGCTGCCGATCTGGTGGCCGAAGAACTCGGCCGGGGTCACCCCGACAATCTGAAACTGGCGGTTGTTAATTTGCAGAGCCCGCCCGATAGCGGCTGGGTCCGCAGCCAGGCTGTGCGTCCAGTAGCGATGGCTGACCACCGCCTCGGGGGCGCGTTGCCCGCGTGATCGGCGTCGAGCAGGAGGCGACCTCCAAACGGCCGCACGCCGAGCAGCGAATGGTAGTTGCCCGACGCCGCTTGCACCATCGCGGTCTCGGCGAGTCCACCAGCCCGCACCGCGCAGAGTTCGGCACCCAGGTGTGCCCAACCAGAGACATGAGAGCGAAGCTGCAAGTAAGTAGCGCAGGAAAACGGATCCCCTACGAGTCCGCGCTCATTGTCCAATGGGCCAGTCATAGTCCTGACGACGGCTTCATCCGGGTGCTTTGCGCGGGTCCATTTGAACACCTGAAGCGCCTCCGGTGCCTCGACCGGAAGGGCGGGGAGGAGCAGCGAATCGATCAGCGTGAAAATCGTCGATCGCAGCGAAAGCACCGCTACCGTAGCGAGCACGGGCGAACGCCGCAGCATTCGTAGCGCATGCCGCAGGTCCAGACCGAGATCGAACCACCAGCTCCCGCGCCGCTCATCCCGGCACTCTTCCTTGATCGCTTCGAATGGACTAAACGCCAGCCGAGCCCGCCGCAACGGTTCAGCCGGCGAATGCCGCTGCTTCTCCGAGTCCGCCGTCAGTGCCCGTCGGTGATGATCGAGTTCCGCGTTGAGCTCCTGATCACTCGGGTTGATGGCTACTAGGCACTCCCCATGACACGCGAAATCGCACCCGACATCCGGCGCCAATTCTCCGCCTCCGCCGCCAACTACTTCTCGCCCGCACTCGTCAACGAATAGATCTTCGCCATCCGCCCAAGTTCCGACTCGCGTCACTCCGCCGTCAGCCAACCTTTGCGCTCCAACCGGCGCAGAGCCGGATATAGGCTCCCCTGCTGCACTTGCAACACGTCGTTTGAAATCTGTTGCAGCCGCACCGCGATGAAGCAGCCGTGCTGTGGGTCCAGCGCTACGACTTGCAGAATCATCATGTCCAGCGTGCCTTGCAACCGGCCGGGACTTTTGGAATCAGGGGATGGAGGCATGGATACGGTGGCGCTCGGCATACATCGTGCGCCTGGGCATGTAGGCCGTCAACGCCTCGTTCGTAAAAACTCGGCCTGCTCGCGCTTAGGCAGTTTTGCCCGCACGTGTTAATACGCGGCGCCCAGCAGCAGCTCCGACGCCCGCCGAGGCAGCGCCTCGGCATGTTCGAGCGCGAGCCAAATAGGGCGCCGGAATCCCACCGGCCTTTCCGCGAGCTCGGCGCACGCTGCCGGCGAGCATTTGAACCCCAACACGTTGGCTCCTGGCTCCAGAGACATCACGGCGAACATCTTCGTGCCGATGCAAAAAGCGAAATTCTTTTCCCACTTCACCTCTTCGGTAGCGCACGGCAGCGAGAGGCAAAAAGCGCGGACCCAGGGGAGACCCATCTGGGGTGCCCGTGTAGCGTTTCGAGGGGGCCCTGTGGCGGAGGTCCACTTTGGTTGTATAAAAGAAGAGCAGGCCTCTTCCTGAGAAAATTTTTCCGGAACCTGAACAGGTTCCGGCCGGAGCGTGAATTCATGCAACTTCGAGTCCTAGCGTTTGTGTTGGCGGGCGGCAAAGGCACGCGCCTGTATCCGCTGACCAAGGAACGCGCCAAGCCAGCGGTGCCGTTTGGGGGTCGCTACCGAATCATTGATTTCGTGCTCAGTAATTTGGTCAATTCGGGCGTCTATTCCACCTACGTCCTCATCCAGTTCAAGAGCCAGTCGCTCCTGCAGCACATCCGGGACGGATGGGAGTTCAGCGGGTTGCTGAAGAACCAATTCGTGATTCCCGTCCCGGCGCAGATGCGTTCGCCAGGTGAGACTTGGTATCGGGGAACGGCCGACGCCGTTTATCAAAATATCAACCTGATTGAGCAAGCCGATCCCCATTTGGTTTGCATCTTCGGCGCCGATCACATCTACCGGATGAACATCCGCGAAATGATCGAGTTCCACGAGCAAAAGCGCGCCCAGGCGACGGTCGCGGCAATCCCCGTCGACAAGCAGTACGCGAGCGAATTTGGCGTCATCGAATGCGGTGGCGACGGACGCATCCATGGCTTCCACGAAAAGAATCCAGATTCGCCGACGATTCCCGGCAAGCCGGACCAAGTGTTCGCTTCGATGGGGAACTACATTTTTTCGACCGGGTTGTTACTCCGCGAGCTCTACGCCGACGCCGCCAATGAAAACTCTTCGCACGATTTCGGTCGGGACATTCTGCCGTCGCTCGTCGGCCGCAGCGAGCTGTTCGCCTACGATTTCCAAACCAATAAAATCCCCGGCGACCCGGCCGGAGCCCAGTCCTATTGGCGCGACGTCGGTACTCTCGAAGCCTACTACGAAGCCAACATGGATCTCCGCGCCGTCGATCCGGCGCTGAACCTGTACAACCGGGAGTGGCGCCTGCGCACCGCCGGCTACGAGGATCCGCCCGCCAAGTTCACCTTTGACGAAGAGGGCCGTCGTGGCGTCGGCATCGATTCGATCGTCGCGGGAGGCTCAATTCTCGCCGGCGGTTCGGTGAAGAACTCGGTGATTGGACGCGGCTGCCGTATTCACGCCGGAGCGATGATCGAAGATTCCATCGTCTTCGACAACTGCGACATCGGGCGCCGCGCCAAGATCAAACGCGCCATTCTCGATAAAAACGTCCGCATCCCGGAAGGGGCCACGATCGGCTACAACCTGGAAGAGGACGCCAAGCGATATCACGTCACCGAAAGCGGCATTGTCGTTGTAGAAGGGCATCGCAGCCACGTCGACGTGGCCACGATGCAGGTCTAGGCGGCCGGTTTCTTTTCGACGAAGGACAGTCCCAACCCGACGGCGATCACCACCAAGCACCCAGCGACGTTGTACCAAAGAAACGACGCCATGCCGCTGTAGTGCAGGGTGAAGATCGCCGCTTCTCCGGCGATGACACCGATGAAGGCAGCCCAAGGGCCGACGCGTTTTGTGTACATCGCCAGCACGAAGACGCCGAGAATGCCGCCGTAGAAAAACGAACCCAGAAGGTTCACTGCTTCGACGAGCGAACCCATGTTACGGGCGAACTGGGCGGTCACGACGGCATAGAGCCCCCAGAACGCCGTCGCCCCGCGCGCCGCCCACAGGTAATGGCGGTCGGAGCCGTCCTTCTTCAGGTAGCGACGATAGACGTCGATCACCGAGACCGTCGCCAGCGAATTGATCTCACCCGAGATCACCGACATCGCCGCCCCCAGAATCGCCGCAATCACCAACCCGACCAAGCCCACCGGCAGGTACGTCGTCACGAAATTCAGGAAGATGTAATTGGTATCGTTGAAGCCCTTCTCGCCCAGCAGACGCTCGGCCAATTTCGAGCCTTCCTTGCGCACGACTTCAAACTCCTGATGCGCCGTTTGATAAGCCTCGCGATCGTTGGCGATGTTCTCGGCCGCGGCGCGCCGCTTTAAAAACGCGGCGTCGTAACGACCTTTCAGGCTCGGGTATTCTGCGGATTGCTCGATCCTGGCCTGCGCGTTCTTCTGAAACAGCAGGGGCGGTTGTTCGAAGGTGAAAAAGGCAAATACAATACAGCCCGTGAGCAAAATCGTGAACTGCATCGGCAGTTTCGCCACCGCATTAAAGAGCAGGCTTAGCCGACTCTGCGCAATCGAACTACCGGTAAGATACCGCTGCACCTGGCTTTGGTCGCAACCGAAATACGACAGGGCCAGGAACATCCCGCCGAAGATGCCACTCCAGATGTTGTAGCGATCGTTCCACGAAAAGGCCGTGACAATCGGATTCAACTTCCCTGCCCCGCCGGCCACGGCCAGCGCGCCGGTGAAGCCGATATGCGCCGGCAGCATCCAAATCGCGGTAATCAGCGCCATCCCCAGCCCGAACATCATGATGAGCATTTGCTGGAAGTCGGTCCACGTAATCGCTTTGACGCCGCCGGCGACAGTGTAGGCAATCACGGTAACGCCCATGAACAGCGTCGTCGCCTCCGCCGACCAGCCGAGAATCACGGTGAGCACGATCGCCGGTGCCGCCAAGGCCAACCCCACGGCCAAGCCCCGCTGAATCAGGAAGAGAATACTGACGAGCAGCCGAACCTTGCTATCGAACCGCTGCTCCAAATACTCGTAGGCCGTATAGACGTTCGCCCGATGAAAGATCGGCACGGCGGTCATGCTCAAGATCACCATCGCAATCGGCAGCCCGAGATAGAACTGAATGAAGCGCATCCCGTCGACATAGGCTTGGCCCGTCGTTGAGATGAACGTAATAGCCGACGCTTGGGTCGCCATGATCGACAGCGCCATGGCGTACCAAGGCATCGTCCGACCGGCGCGTAGATAGGAATCGGTGGTCTGCTTGCCGCGGGCCCGCCAGAGGCCATAGGAGATGATTCCTCCCAGCGTCAAGAACAGAACGACCCAATCAAACGGCCTCATGACCACGCCCTTCCGAACCAGGCGAACAGGCCGATCAGCACGACCAGATACACCAACACGGCGGTGTAGACGCGCGACCAGGTTTTTAGAAACGGCGGCGGTTCTTCGATCATGGCTTGCCGGCGGAAAGGAGGTTGGCGAAGATCCGGAACGCGCCGGGAACCCCGTTGGGTAGCTGGCGGAACCAGCTGAGCGGGGTAAAGACGTAGGCCCCTTTGCCGATAGGAGTGTACAGCGTCCCGCCGGTCATCGGCTTCTCGCCGGGGTCACGCATCGTGAACAGACTCGTGTAGCGCGGGTCGACGTTGGTCGCAAAGTACAGCCCACGCTCCTGCACCCAACCCTCGAAATCCTTGCTCGTAATCTGGTTCGGCTTCTGCATCAAAGGATGCGTCGACAGGAACTCGACCGGAGCCTCTTCCACCGTCACGCGCTCGTTCGAAGTCGTAAACGGATAGGGGCCAGCCTTGTCGAGGATCTTCGGATTGCCCCCCCAAAAGCCGCCTTCAACGACATTGTATTGGACGACGACCGTTCCTCCGGCTGCGGCAAAATCGTATACCCGCTGTATGTTCGCCCGTAAGTCCGGCCGCGTGTTAAAGGCCCGCACTCCGGTGACAATTGCGTCGAACTGACCCAGCTTGCCCGAGGCCAAATCGTTGGAAGAAAGCAGCGTCACTTGGCAGCCCAATTGGCGCAGCGCCTGTGGCACTTCATCCCCGGCGCCCATCACGTAACCGATGTTCCGCGAGAGCGTCTTCACGTCCATGCGGACCGCCTTTGCCGAGGCCACGCTGAAAACGGCCTGGGGCGCGATGTGAGGATATTCGATCGAGAGCATCGAGAGGGCGAACTCCTGTCCGCCGACCTCAACAGACGCGCTCAACTCGGCGCGGGATTCGCCCTGCGGCGGGGTTACGGTGAAATTCAACGTCGTCTGTTCCGCGGCGTCAACCAGTGTGAACGGCTGCTGCGCAGGCGTGACCGCCCAACCCGCCGGTGCGCGCAACCGGGCGGCGCCGCTCACCTTCGCCCGCATCGCGGTAACCTGCACGGCGACTAGACGAGCTTTCGCGTCGGCGAACAAGAACGACTTTTCACTCAACGAAACCGTCGCGGGCGGCGTGAAGACCAGCGGCCGCGTCAACTCGCCGTAGATCCGATCCGTATACCGGTGGAGCACCGGGCGAGTAAACTCCATGGCCTGCCCTGCCACGGTCAATTGAAAACGCGCATGTAAGGCCGCCGGCTCCTCGGCACTCCGCAGCCCCGCTGGGTCATCGATCACATACATCGCTTCCAGCTTCGGTTTGGCCAGCCAATACTGCCGCGTGAAAGGCTGCGACGCTGCGACGGCCACCGGGGCCGGCACTACTTCGTTCACTCCCTGGGCCAGCGGCTTGTTCACCGCTAGGGGCTCAAGTATCGTGACGGAGTTCCATTGCACGGGCACCGGCGACCGGTTCACCGCCAGCAACCGCACGTTGAGGGGCTCTCCCGGCACGGCGTAGAATTTGTCAGCGCTGGCATCGATAAACAGGCCAAGGCAGTCGGCTATCGTCTCGTCCAGCGTGTGGAGCTTATCGACAATCGCCGGATGGGTCAGCTTCGCCATCGCCTGCCGGGCAGCCAACAGGGTGGCCACCGTCTTTTCCGGATGGCGCGGATCGAAGCCCGCCTTCGCCTCGGCCAGCAGCCTAGCGGTTTCGGCGCTGCCCGGCACCCGGGCCCAAGTCGTATCGATACCGTCGAGCAAATCGTTCGCCGCCGGGTCGCCCGCTACGTTAACGAAGTAGTTCATCTGCGCGCCCCGATCTTCCCGCGCCCCCATCGCCTGGCTCCGATGCTGACTGCGCGAAATCGCCGCGACCTCGCCAAATGACAGGCCGGTAATCGGGTCATATGCACCCAGGTTCAGGCTGATCTTGTTCGGCATCTTCTCGGCTTCGGCCTGCATTTGCGGGGTGAACGAGGGTACGTTCAACAGCAGCCGCTTGGTCCGCCAAGGCGCCAGCTTTTGCTCAGGGAAACGAGCCGGATCCGCCGCGGCCGCAAACGCTTCGCGACCCAGAATCGACGACGCCTGATGCTGGCCGTGGCCGTCCCGGGGCGTACCGGAGAAACGCAGCACAATCACGTCGGGCTGAAAATATCGGATGGCGTAAACCACATCGCCAAGCACCTTTTCCCGGTCCCATTTCGTGAGTGTTTCAGTAGCCGTTTTCGTAAATCCAAAATCCACCGCCCGAGAGAAAAACTGTTCGGCACCGTCCACGCGCCGCGCGGCAAGTAACTCCTGCGTTCGAATCACCCCCATCAATTCGCCTTGCTCGCTACCGATCAGGTTCTGTCCGCCCTCGCCCCGCGTCAGCGAAAGGTAGGCCGTCCGCAGTTGGCGCCCCCGCGCAAAATAAGCCAACAGCGCCGTATTTTCGTCGTCCGGATGCGCTGCAATCATGAGAACTTTCCCTACCGTTTGCAGCCGTTCGAGCGAAAGCTGGATCTTGGCCGAACCCGTGATGGGGCGTTGGCCGAACGCGAGCGAAACCAGTCCAACCGATAAGAGGAAAAAGCGAAACAAGTGCATTCGCTTATAGTGTACCCGCAGCATCGCCGCGGGTATTAAACTTGTCGCATGATCTACTTGCTCCTCCTCGTCGCCGGCGCTCTCTGTGCCGCTGATTCCAACTGGCCCCAATGGCGAGGACCCACTTCGCAGGGCAGCGCTCCCACCGCCAGGAACCTCCCCGTGAAGTGGAGTGAGACCGAAGGCATCCTTTGGAAAACCAAAATGCCGAGTTGGAGCGCTGCAACGCCCGTCGTCTGGGGAGACACGATTTATGTCACCACCGCCGAAGCCGGCTTCGTCAGCGCAACGTATGAAACCCGCGGCCTGCGCAAGGCCGACGAGCCGACCAACGACAAGATTTTCCTTCTCGCCCTGCGCCGCAAAGACGGCACCGAAAAATGGCGCGTCTCGATTGACCAAGGCAACCGCCTGTGGCGCAAGCAGAACTCCTCTTCGCCGTCTCCGATCACCGATGGTCGCCACGTTTGGACCACCACCGGCCACGCCCGACTAGGCTGCTACACCGTCGAAGGCAAGCCGGTTTGGAAACGCGACCTCATCGCCGACTATGGCGAAATCGGCATCAACCACGGCTACGCCTCTTCTCCCCTGCTCGATGGCGACCGTCTCTACATGAACGTCATCCACGGCTTCACCACCGACAAGCCATCGTACATCCTGGCACTCGACAAGCGCACGGGCAAGACGTTATGGCGCCACGAACGCCCCGCCCCCGCGCAGAAGGAATCCAAGGATAGCTACTCCACACCGCAACTCGCCATCGTCAACGGCAAACAACAGTTGATCATCACCGGCGGCGACGTCGTCACTGGGCACGACCCGGCCACGGGCGGCGAACTCTGGCGCACCGGCGGGTTCAACCCCGGCGCCAACCCCGCCAACCGCACCATCGCCTCCGCCGTCGTCGCCGGCGACATCGTCATCTGGGGTGCCAGCCGCGGCCGACCCTATCACGCATTTAAAGCAGGAAGCCCCAATCTGCTCTGGTCAAACAACCTCGGCCCCGACGTCCCCACCCCGGCCAGCGACGGCAAATACATCTATGTCCTCAACGACAAAGGCATCCTGATTTGCCTCGAACTCGCGACGGGCAAGGTGGTTTACGAAGGGCAAAGAATCGAACTTGGCACTTATAGCTCCTCGCCTCTTCTAGCCGACGGCAAGCTCTATTGCACGAACGAAGAGGGCATCACCACCGTCGTCCAGGCCGGTCCGCAGTTCGCCGTACTCAGCGTGAATCGCCTGGAAGGCTACACCTTGGCCAGCCCCATCGCCGTTGACGGCCAGGTCTTCATACGGACCGGTGAAGCGCTTTATGCGATCGGCAAGCGATAGCTCGAAACAAAACGGGAACGATTTTCGCCTCACGGTCGTTAAGTCATTTAGTAGGAGCAATGGAACGTATGAATTATCGCACTGTATTTCTCTCTGGATTGTTGTTAGCGACGGCCAGTTTCGGAGCCGAAAACGGGCTGCTCAACTTAGTCATGCCCGATGCCAAGGTAGTCGTGGGCGTCGATGTGACCCGCGCCAAGGCGTCTTCCCTCGGCCAACTTTTCATGCAGAATATAAATCTGCACGACGACGAACTCGGCAAGCTTACCTCCCTGACCGGCTTCGATCCGCGTCGCGACCTCTCGGAAGTTGTGATGGCCTCCGTCGATACGAACACGTCCGGAAAGAACGCGCTGATGCTCGTTCGGGGCAACTTCGATGCGGCTCGTATCAAAACGTTCGTAGCCCAGAACGGCCTTACCGCCGTGCAGTCGGTCCAAGGCGTTGAACTGTTTTCAAAAAAGGGCGATAGCAATGGCATCGCGTTCTTCGACGGCGGACTAGCCGCGGCCGGCGACACCAGCGCCGTGAAAGCCGCCATTGCGCGTCGTGGCGGGAGTGCCACGCCGCCTGCCGCGCTCTTTGCCAAGATCCAGGACATGAGCCGCGACAATGACATCTGGATGGTCACCTCCATCCCCGTGTCTCAATTCGCCGGCAAGATGCCCGGCGGCACCCCGGAGCAAATTGGCGGCATGATGAAGGGCGATATGTTCGGCAGCGTCGAACAAGCCGCCATGGGCGTCAAGTTCGCCGCCACCATGCTGAACGTCACCCTCGAAGCTGCCGTCCGCAGCGAGAAAGACGCCACCGCCATCGCCGACGTCGCTCGCTTCCTCAGCGGCATGGTGCAGATGAACCGTGACAAGGCGGAAGTCGCCGGCCTCGCCTCGGCTCTCGATTCGATGAAGCTCACGACCCATGCCAAAAACGTGCGGATGACGATGTCGGTGCCCCTCGCCGAAGTCGAAAAGATGATGAAGTCGGATCGCACGAAACCCGCCACCAATAAGATCTAACGGCTGTTCCGTAGCTGTTCCACTAACCATCTAGCCTGCAAGCTCGCGTTGCGGAGGCCAATCTCGTCGGGGCGAATTCCCTGCAGCCGATAGACCTCCGCTACCCGGGCCGCAGCCGTCGCGCACTCCCGATGCTGCCCGAAATCGGTCGCCACGCAGGAACGCCGCATCACGGCATCAAGATACTCCCCTACTGGACCCTTGGCCAACAGCCGGGCTTCCAAATCGCCTAGCTCGGTCCGGGTGATTTCGATTTTCGGACGCTCGCTCGGCATCTCCGACAAGTCGCCAAACTGGTCGGCCCACCGGGACCACTGGTCGGGCAGAAACGCCCGCACATGCTGCGAAATGCGAATTAAGATCGCCCGCCGCATTCCGCCTTCCAGTTCGACATCGCCGATCCAAGCCGTCTCGAAATCCTCCGGCGTCCCGCGCGCTTCGAAGGCCACCGTTACCGCTTCCACCGCCAACGACGGAGCCACGCGCTCGGCCGCCCGCAAGAGTAACTCCACATCGTCCAACCGCGCCCGGCCCTTCGGGAAGTTGGCGAAAAGCAACGGAAACAGCTCCGGCCGATCCGCCGCCGCTGGCACGTGAAACGCGCCCGCCCGTAACGCCTCTTCTACGATCTCCGGCCGTCGCTCGGCCAGAAACGTGAACGCCCGTCCACGATAGTCGGCCCGCCACGCCGCCGCCTGCCGCACCGGCGCCTCCCGTGCCAGGCGTAGAGCCTGCTCCGGATCCACGTCGGTCAGCAACGCCGTCGCCGCCGCCATATAGAACCCGCGCGCCTCTTCATTTCGAGCGCCCGACATCGCACTCAGACCGCGCTGCACTAGTCGCAGACGGGTCTCTTTGTCGGTCACCAGCTCAGCAGCCGAAAACAGCGTATCGGCCCGCATTAGGGGCGTTTCCAACAACGCCGCCTGTTCAATTTGAAAAATCAGTTCCGGAGGGGCAGCGCTGGCGATCGAGCAAAAGACTAGCGCTGCCCAACGGAGTTTCATCTTTCGATTACATCACGGAGTCGGACCAGTTTTCGAGTAGCTGCTTCACGCGGCCCGTAAACTGATCGGCCAACGCACCGTCAATCAGACGGTGGTCAAACGTCAACGCCAGAAAGCACATGGAACGGATCGCAATCGCGTCGTTGATCACGACCGGCTGCTTTTCCACCGTGCCGACGCCCAACACAGCCACGTTCGGCTGGTTAATCACGGGAGTCGCAAACACGCTACCGAAGCTGCCGAAGTTCGTAATGCTGAATGTCCCGCCTTGGATATCAGCCGGCTTCAGATTCTTCGACCGCGCTCGCGCTGCCAAGTCGACAATGTCCCGCTGCAAGCCAACCACGTTCTTTTCGTCCGCATGCTGAATCACCGGCACAATCAAACCGCCATCGAGCGCCACCGCGATGCCGATGTTGCAATCGCCATGGTAGACGATGTTCTTGCCCTCGATCGAAGCGTTGAAGATCGGATACTCACGCAGCGCCTTCGCAGTTGCCGCCGCGATGAAGGGCAGGAACGTGAGGCCATAGCCATACTGCGCCTTGAAAGCGTCTTTCTGACGATCCCGCAGCTTGGCTATGTTGGTGATATCGACCCGGTGCACCGTCGTCACGCTGGCCGAAGTGGCTTGGCTCATGATCATGTGCTCGGCGATCTTCTGCCGCATGGTCGACATCGGCTCGACGCGGTACTTCGCCGCTTCGGCGCGAGCCGGAGGAGGCGGAGCGGCGGCAGCCGCCGGAGCCGCAACCGGCGCGGCGACCGAAGCAGCCTTCGGCACCAGATACGCTTCGACGTCTTCCTTCGTAATCCGACCGCCAGCGCCGGTACCTTTCACGTTCGCTAAGTCGATATTGTTCTCGCGGGCCATCTTGCGCACCAGCGGAGAAAGAAGGCCGAAATCGGCCTCCGCGATCGGCGCGGCCACCGGAGCAGCAACCGGCTTCGGAGCGACCACCGGAGGAGGTGGTGGTGGGGCGGGGGCAGCGGCCACTTCCGGTGCCGGGGCAGCAGGAGCCCCACCATCACTGATACGGGCCACGACTGTATTAATGCCGATCACCGCCCCAGCTTCGAACAAGGTTTCCGTCAGCGTGCCGGCGGCGGGGGAAGGAATCTCGGTATCCACTTTGTCGGTGGAAATTTCAAACAACGGCTCGTCGCGCTCCACGCGGTCGCCCGGCTTCTTCAGCCAGCGGGTCAGTGTGCCTTCGACAATGCTTTCGCCCATCTGGGGCATGACTACATCGATCATTCGGGTGGTCTCCTACTGGTAATCGTAAACTTCAAAAAATCTTCGGCTCAGCACCGGCTTCACCTCGTCCAGTGTCACCGCCACACCAAGTTGGTGGAGCGACGTGACTGGTTTAGTGAGCCCGCACGGCACGATGTACTGAAAATATCGGAGGTCGGTCGTTACATTCAAAGCGAAGCCATGCGAGGTGACCCAGCGGCTTAGGTGCACGCCAATCGCGCAAACCTTCGCCTCGCCGACCCAAACGCCGGTCGCCCCCGCCACCCGCTCTCCCACCAGCCCGAAATCAGCCAGCGTCCGGATGACGACCTCTTCCAGCGCCCGTACATAGGCATGCACGTCGCGTTTCCATTCGTTCAAGTGGACAATCGGATAGCCCACCAATTGGCCGGGGCCATGATAGGTCACATCGCCACCCCGGTTCGTCTCGTGATAGTCAATGCCCGTCGCGGCCAGCACCTCAGGCGACGCTAGCACGTTCGTCAAATGCCCATTGCGGCCCATCGTAACGACGTGCGGGTGCTCCACTAAAAGAAGCTGATCGCCGATCTCCGCGCGCTGCCGCTGGCCCACCAACTGCGCCTGCATCGCACAAGCCACGCCCCAACGCAGGGCGCCGAGGTCGCGAACTTCGCAAGTGCGAAAAGCAGCTGGAGCGAGCATGACTTAGAAGTTGATCGCCTGCCCGTAGACGGCGTTGAACGCTTCGCCCAACGCCTCGTAAAGCGTCGGATGCGCGTGGATCGTATTGATCATGGTCTCGACGGTCGCTTCTGCTTCCATGGCGGTTACCGCCTCCGCAATCAGCTCATAGCCGTGCGGTCCGATGATGTGGACGCCCAGAATCTCACCGTACTTGGCATCGCAGACCACCTTCACAAAACCTTCATGATGGCCGAGAATCGTCGCCTTCGAATTACCGAGGAACGGGAACTTGCCGACCTTCACGTCGTAGCCCTGAGCCTTGGCCTGCGCCTCGGTCAACCCCACCGAGCCGATACCCGGCTCCGTGTAAGTCGCCCCTGGAATCCGATTTCGTTTGATCGGCGTGAACGGCTTACCCGCAATTTTCGCCACCGCGATCATCCCTTCCGCCGTCGCCACGTGCGCCAACTGCGGCGTCCCCGCCACCACATCGCCAATCGCGAAAATGCCCGGCTCCGCCGTCTGTTGATCCGGACCAACCTTCAGGAAGCCACGGTCGATCTCCACTTTCGTGTTTTCAAGCCCGATCGATTCGGTGCTCGGTCGACGACCCACGGCGATCAGCAACTTCTCGACGTTTAGCGTCTCGGTCTTCCCGTTCGCCAGCGTTACGTCCAACGCCACGCCCTCGGGGGTCCGTTGAATGTTCGACGCTTTCGCCCCGGTCTCAACTCGGATGCCCACCTTACGGAAGTATTTTTCGAGCTCTTTGGATACGTCTTCGTCTTCGACCGGCACCACGCGCGGCAGCATTTCCAGCACCGTCACGTCCGTCCCGAAGCGTTTGAAGATCGAAGCGAACTCGACGCCCACCGCGCCGGCCCCGATAATCGCTAGCGACTTCGGCACCGCTGTCAGGTTCAAAATTTCGACGTTCGTCAGGATGCGGTCGGCGTCCGGTTCCATGCCCGGAATCATCCGCGCTTCTGAGCCAGTCGCGATCAGGATGTTTTTGGCTTCAATCCGCCGCGTCCCTTCGCTCGTCTGCACATCCACTTGGCCCGGAGCGACAATCTTGCCGAAGCCCCAAACCACTTCCACCTTATTCTTCTTCATCAACATCTCCACACCCTTGGCGTGCTTGTTGATGATCGTATTCTTGCGCAGCAAAACCGCCGGGTAGTTCAAGCGGGGATTTTCGCAGCTCACGCCTTGGTCTTCCGGATGCGTGAAATAATCCCACACCTCAGCGCTATGCAGCAGCGCTTTGGTCGGTATGCAACCGACGTGAAGACACGTTCCGCCCAGCTTGGGGGCCTTTTCAATAATCACGGTCTTCAGACCATATTGTCCTGCTCGTATCGCCGCGGAATAGCCACCCGGCCCGCTGCCAATGATTACCAGATCATAAGCCATTTTTTTCAGTGTAACATCGCACTTGGCACAGCCGTCCCAAACCCAGACAATATGCGGGCATTAGCAGCAACTCTATTTTTTACGTCCCTGGCCTGCGGAGCCACTTTTGAAATCGAATCGATTCGTATCGCCGGCCTAAAACGCCTGCCCGAAGCCAACGTGATCGCCGCCCTCGGCCTGAAAGTCGGCCAAAAAGTCGAAAACTCCGACTTCGACGCCGCCCAACAACGGCTCATCGATCGCGGCGTCTTCGGTACCGTCGCCTATTCCTACAAGCCCGGCCCCGGCATGCGGGGCTTCGCGGTCACCTATGACGTCGCCGAAATCGAAACCGTCTTCTCCTGGAAATTCGAAGAACTCCCTGCCCCCGACGCCGAACTCGAAAAACTTCTCCGCCTCGATCCGCTCTTCGCCGACAAGCTCCCCGCCACGGAAAACGTCCTTAAGCTCTGCGCAAAAACACTCACCGACCATCTGAAAACGCCCATCGTCGCCCGGGTCTACGGCGACCGCTCCGGCGATCCCTACATCGTCTTCCGGCCCAACCGCCCCCGCGCCGTCATCGCCCAAGTCGCCTTTGAAGGCAACAGCGCCGTCCCCGTCGCCGACCTCCAAGTCAAGATGGCCTCCATCGCCGTCGGTACGCCCTACATCGAAGAGAACTTTCGCGAGCAACTTCTCAATCAGGTCAAGCCGCTCTACGAAATCCGCGGCCTCGTCCGCGCCGCGTTTTCCAAGATCGACGTCAAACGAGCCGAGGATGTCGACGGCCTCGCCGTCATCGTCCACGTCGAGGAAGGCGAACCATTCAAGCTCTCAGATGTCAAGATCGTCGGCGCAGGCCAGGAGCTCGCAAAGATCGGGGAGTTCAAGCTCGAAGAAATCGCTAACTTCGCCGCCATTAACGAAGGCGTCTCCAAAATCCGCCAATACATGCGCGGCCAAGGCTTTATGAAGGCCGCGACCGAGGTGAAACGAACCTACGACGACAAAGCCAAAATGGTCACCGTCTTCGTCCACGTTACCCCGGGCCCGCAGTACCGCATGGGCAAGTTCACCTTCGCCGGGCTTGATATCGTCACCGAGCCCTACGTGCGCAAGCTCTGGGGGCTGAAGGAAGGCGACCCCTATCGCGACGGCTACCCCAACCGCGTCATCCAACGCATCCAGGACGAAGGCCTCCTCGACGGAGTCGGCCTGATCGAATCCAAACTCGACATCGACGAAAAGAAGTTCATTGTCAACGTCACCATCTACTTCAAAGGCAAGCCCAATCCGGCGGAGAAAAAGCCCAGCCAGTTCTGAGACAGGAAGAAGGGCAGTGCGGAATCGATCCCCGAAGCCGCACACCCACAACTACGATTCGCACGGCAGGGAATCCGGAATCGGGTCGATCACGTGCCGCATCAGCTTCGCCTCACCCGCTGGCCCATGTTGATGATGTCGATCGGCAACGGCGGTAACAATCGGCGTCCAACCGGTCCGCTTGGCAGCTTTGGCCGCCCTCAGAGCAGCCGTACGCGCACAATGAGTAAATCGCGGCTGAATCCTCGCATCGCCAACCACGCCTTAAATCACAAAACGCCCCGGCATTTGCGGGAAGGCCGGGGCGTTCAGTTTGAAATCTAAAACCAGTCTTAGAACTGATTCCAGAGATATTGATTATAAACCTCGTGATGGAACTGCACTTCGGGCGCCTTCACAAAAGTCCCCAACTGGCGAGCGCAACGATCCGCCGAAGCCTGCTTCAGATCAGCATAACGACCCTTCACATCAGCTCCCAGAATCTTCGTCGTCCAGTCAGCGGCCCGGAAGTTCTCAATCGCCGTGTACACGTTGTCCGGCAGATACCGGTCAGCCGTCCGCAGGTTCTTGATCTTGGCCGTGTCACCATCCAAACCGGTCTTGAACACCGAGTAGAGCACCATGTACGGGTTGGCATCCGGACCCACCGAACGAACCTCCACGCGCGAACTCTTCTCGTTGCCGATCGGGATACGCACCATCGAGCCGCGATCGGTAGCCGAAGCCTTGATCTGATTCGGCGCTTCAAAATGCGGGTCCAAACGACGATATGCGTTCACCGAAGCATTCAACATCAAGCAGATGTCGTTGCCGTGGGTCAGGATCCTATCGACAAACTGCCAGCCGAACTTCGAGATTTTTTCCTCGCCCTTCGGATCCCACATCAAGTTCTTGCCGTTCTTCATCACAGATACGTTGGTGTGCATGCCGCTGCCGTTCACGCCCACCACGGGCTTGGGCAGGAAGCTGGCAGTGAAGCCCATCTTGTTGGCAACCTGACGGCAGATCAACTTGTAGAGCTGAATCTGGTCGGCAGCCGTCACCACATCACCGTAGGTATAGTTGATTTCAAACTGCGAGGGAGCAACTTCCGGGTGGTCCTTTTCGTTCTGGAAGCCCATCGCCCGCTGCACTTCGGCCACGGTGTCAATGAAGGTTCGGAGCGCGTCGCCGGGCAGCGAATGGTAATAGCCGCCGGTATTCACGTATTCGAACTTCCCCGTCTCGTGGTAGACGCGCTCAGCATCGGTACCCTTGAACAGGAAACCTTCAATCTCGTTCGCCGCGTTCAGCGTGTACCCGTTTTCAGCGAATAAGCCATTCGCGTACTGCTTCAGAACGCCACGGATGTCCGCGCCGTAAGGCGAGCCGTCCTTGTCGATCACTTCCCCAAATACGAGCACCTTGCCGTCTCCGAAGAAGTCCGCCGGAGCCCAGTAAAACGCGCTCCAGTCCATGGACAAACGCAGGTCGCTCTCGCGCTGCGCCGTGAAGCCGCGGATCGATGAGCCATCAAAGGTCAGGTTGTCCCAGCTATCGACCAGAAATTTCTTGTCGTAGTCCAGGGTGTGCAAACGGCCTTCCAGGTCGCTGAACATTACCGTAACGGCTTTGATCCGCTTCTCGTCGGTCAAATACTTCAGACGCTCTTCTTGAATTTGGTGGGCGGGAACGCGGTTCTTGCGTTGCTGCTTGGCATTCAGGTTCAGCTCTTCCAGCTCTTCATACGAGAGCGATAAAAAGTTGCGCAGTTCGTTCGACATCAAACTCCTCGGTTGGGACGTGCGGAGGAGCGAATTCAGAAAACTCGCCACGCCGCCGAATTTCGATTATACCCCTGCATCCAGCCCCGTACAGGCCATTTTGCGCAACGGAATATTTTATGAGCCCCATCGGAGACGGTAATACCTTGTCCACTACCGGAGCAGCGTCAAAACGAACAGCGTCACCGGCAGCGAAAACAGGCTCGAATCCAGCCGATCCAGCCACCCTCCATGCCCCGGCAGCAACGTCCCCGAATCCTTCACTCCCGCTCCTCGCTTCAGCGCCGACTCCGCCAAATCGCCCAACTGCCCCGCGATATTCGCCGCCACCGAAACCCCCATCGCTAACCACAACGGCGTTCCCGGCAAGAAATAGTGAAGGAAGGCTACCCCAAATACACTCGCGAAAATCACCGACGCCACCGCCCCTTCGATCGACTTCCCGGGGCTAATGCGCGGCGCTAGCTTGTGTTTTCCGATCGCCCTACCAACAAAATAGGCCGCCGAATCGCCCACCCAATTGATCGCGTTCGCATAAAATACCCAATACGGGCTAATTGTCCGCAACTCCACCGCCGACCGCCACGCGCCGAAGGTATAAATCAATCCCAACGCGAAAAACGCCGTCGCCGGAATCCCCAACTTCAACTCCTGATTCCGCAACGCCGCCGCCATCGCCCCCAGGATGATCACCGTCATCAGCATCGTCCCGCTCAACCCGGCATACAGGATCAACAGCCCCGGCAACCACCCGTGCCAACTGATCAACTTCGCGTCGTAGTGCCCCGCCAAACCCGCAAACTCATGCCAGCACAGCAGCGCGAATACCGCCACCGCCGCATGAAAAACCTCTTGTGGCGAAAACAGAATTAACCACGTAACCGTCGGAATCAGAACCAGCGAAGTCAGAACTCGCATCAGCGACTGGAAACCGTCTCCGCTAAAACCACCGGCACCGCACCGCTCAACCCGCCGAACCGTCTCTCCCGCTTCTGATAGGCCGCAATCGCCGTCAGCAAGTCTACGCGCCGGAAATCCGGCCACAGCGTCTCAGTCACGTAGAACTCGGTATACGCAATCTGCCACAACAGAAAGTTTGAAACCCGCAACTCACCCGAAGTCCGAATCAGCAAATCCGGGTCCGGCAAACCACCCGTGTAAAGACGTGCGCTCAACGACTCCTCATCCACACGCAAATTCTCCAGCGTCCCCGCCGCCTTCGCCTCCGCAATCAACTGGTTAATCGCGTCCAAAATCTCTACCCGCCCGCCATAGTTAATCGCCAGATTCAACCGCAGACCCGTATTCCGCTCCGTGTCCCGCATCGTCGCGGCGAGTTCCTTCTGCACCACCCCGGGTAGATCCTCAATCCGGCCAATCGCCCCCAGCCTTACGTTGTTCTCCTGCAACGTCCGCAGTTCGTTCCTCAGATAAAGTCGAAGCAGATGCCACAAAGTATCCACTTCCGCCGCCGGACGCTTCCAGTTCTCCATCGAAAACGCATACAGCGTCAGCGCCACAACCCCCAACTGCGCACACGTCTCCACCGTCTCCCGCACCGGTGAAATACCCGCCTTGTGCCCCGCCACCCGCGGCAAAAAACGCTTCCCCGCCCACCGTCCGTTGCCGTCCATGATCACAGCGATATGAGCAGGCAGCCGACTGGGGTCGAGGGACATCGCCAGAGTCCAATCCGGTTGGTTGGGGGCAATCGCTGCCAGGAGCGCTTTCATCGATGTAACCTCATAGTGTATCGCAACATGTTTCTACCCCGTTGCGGAAGTTAACGCAGCGCCTCAATCCACGCCGCCGCCAGCCCGCCCACGGCTAAAAACGACCCGAACGGAATCTCAAACCGGCTCCCGTCCTCGCCCTTCCATTTGATGAAGATCAATCCCAAAACCGAACCCAGCACCGAACCAATCATGATCCCCTCCAACATCGACATCAAACCCAAAAACGAACCCATCATCGCCACCATTTTTACGTCCCCCATCCCCAATCCCTCTCTCCCCCGAAACCGTTCATACGCCCATCCCAAACTCCAAAACGCTCCATAAGCCAACAACCCCGCAAACGCCGCCTCCGCCACGGATATCCACGGCGGCGGAGTCTGCACCGGCAAAAACAACATCGTAAACCCCATCGGCAACGCCATGAAATACGCCCACACCAGCCCCGCCACGAACCCGCCTTTCGTAAACTCGTCCGGTAAAATCCGCTCTTCCCAATCCGTGAAAAACAGCCCAATATTCATCGCGCTGAACATCATCCACTTCCCCGCATACAAGTTCAAACCAAACTTAAAAACCACCACAAAAAACATTGCACTACAAAGCATCTCCACCAGCAAGTACCGCGCCGGTATCTTTTCCCGACACCCCCGGCACCGCCCCCGCAGCAGCAAATAGCTCAAAACCGGAACATTGTCGTACCACCTAATCATCCGCTCGCACCCCGGGCAATAACTCCGCGCCGGCGAAATCACCGACAAATCCCGCGGTAGCCGATAGATGCACACATTCAAAAAACTGCCCACCAACATCCCGAACAACCCAGCCACCACCGCTTCGATCATGAAACCAGCTCCTCGTAAATCTTGAACGTCGACGCCACCATGTGCCGTACCAAAAACCGTTCCCGAACCACTTCCCTCCCCCGCTCCCCTAACTCCCCTAACTCCCCCACGCGACCCACCGCCGCCCGAATCGCCGCCACCGTGTTCTCCACCAAAATCCCCGTCGCTCCGTCTTTCACAATCTCCGGCAACCCGCCCACCCTCGAAGCAATCACCGGCACCCCCGCCGCCATCGCCAACAACGCCGCCGAACCCAACCCCTCCTGATGCGTAATGTACAGCAGCGCCGACGCCGTCGACAAATCCCGCCGCAAGTCGTTCGTAAACGTACACTCGACCCCAGACTCCCGAATCAACGCCGACCCCTTCATCGGGTCATCGGAAGCCACCGCGATCACCGGTCCCGTTCGCGTCGACTGCGCCAGCTCCGCCACCCCGTCGTACACCACCCGAATCTTCCCCTCCGCCACCCCCGCCCGCCGCAACTCCTCCGCCACGGCCTCCGAAACCGCTATATAGCAATCGGCCAGCCGATACTTCCACGAGTTCTTCACCGGAAACGCCACCCGGCGCGCCACCACGAGCGGCCGCGGCAGCAGCAACGCCGCCAGCGAATGGCTCCGCGCGTCGTGAGCATGAAACACGTCCCCCCGCTCCTTCCACGCGCTCGTAAAGCTCCGCACCGGAATCTTCACCTGCCGCGCCAGCGGAGCCTCCAGCCGTGCCACCAAAACCTGCTCATGTCCCGCCGCGGCTAACGCCTCAATCAACTGCAAAACCTGCCACTGCCCCCCTCGCATCTCGCGCCCGCTGTCGAGGTGGACAATCTTCATTGCAGCTTCGCCGCGATGTCCTTGGCGATTGCTCCCCCATGGAACCGCCCGTTCTCAATGAAGATCTCGTTGGTATGCACCCCGGCCACGACGACTCCCGCTAAATACATGCCCGACGTCTCACTTTCATACGTCGTCGGGTTCACCGCCGGTCGCCCCGTCTCGGCGTTTAACGTAATCCCATGCGCCGCCATAAATTCAAAGTCCGGCCGATAACCCGTCATCGCAAACACAAAATCGTTCTTCAAAACCACCGGCCCCTCCGGCGTCTCCAGTTCCACCTCCCCTTCCCGAATCGCCGTCACTCGCGACGAAAAATAACCCTTGATCTCCCCTTTCTTCAGTCGATTCTCAATGTTCGGCTTGATCCAATACTTCACGTGTTTATGCACCTCCACCCCCCGGTGCACCATTGTCACCCGCGCTCCCGTCCACCAAAGCTCCAGCGCCGCAATCGCTGCCGAATTCTTTGCCCCCACCACGAGTACATCCTGGTCGTAGTAAGGGTGGGCTTCTTTGTAGTAGTGAATCACCTTCGGCAACTCCTCCCCCGGCACGCCCAGCAAATTCGGGATGTCGTAGTATCCTGTCGCCAGAATCACTTTCTTAGACGCATGAGCACCTTTGGAAGTCTGCGTCACAAACGCGCCATCGCAACCCGTGATCTGCTCCACCCGTTCATACTGCCGTACATCCAGCCCGTAGTGGTCCGCCACCCGCCGATAATACTTCAACCCCTCCACCCGGTTCGGCTTATCGTTCAAAGACGTCATCGGAATATCGCCGATCTCTAGCAACTCCGGCGTCGTAAAGAACACCATGTTCTGCGGGTAGTGAAACAGCGAATTCACGACGCAACCCTTCTCGAGCAGGACTGCGCCAACCCCCTGCTTCTTCAGCTCAATGCCGCAAGCGAGACCCGTAGGCCCCGCTCCGACAATGACGACATCGCTCACAGCGAGCCTTCCACCGCCGCGTAAACGCTCTCCAGAGCCGCATCGAGCGCCGTAGCGTCCCTGCCCCCGGCCTCCGCCAAATCCGGCCTACCCCCGCCCTTACCGCCCACCGCCTGCGCCACCGGACCGATCAACTTCCCGGCATGGACCTTCGCCGTTAAATCCTTCGTCACAGCGCTCACCAAAGCCACGTTCTCTCCGTCCGCGGCGCCCAGCACAATCACCGCCGACTTCCACTTGTTCCGCAGCGTATCGGCTAGTGACCGCATTTGGTCTCGGTCCAACCCGTCCACCCGCGCCGCCAGCACCATCACTCCCTTCATCTCCCGCGCCAGCGTCTCCACCTGCCCTGACTTGGCCTGCGCCATCTGCTGTTTCAACTGCTGCAGCTCTTTCTCGAGTCCCCGCTGATGCGCCAGCATCTTCTCCACTTGATCGAGCAACTCCGGCTCACTCGCATGAACCGCCTGCGCGACTCGGTTCAATGAAGCCGTCGCCGCCTGGAACCGTTCTAACGCGGCTGCTCCCGTAATCGCCTCAATCCGTCGAACCCCGGCCGAAATCGAGCCCTCGTAAACAATCTTGCAAAGCCCAATATCCCCCGTCCGCCCCACATGCGTCCCGCCGCAGAGCTCTTTGCTAAAGCCCGGCACTTTTACGACGCGAACCTTCTCGCCGTATTTCTCGCCGAACAGCGCCATCGCCCCGGTCGACAGAGCTTCATCCAGCTCCATCACATCGGTCGAAACGGCGGTATTCCGCATGATCTCCTCGTTCACGATCCGCTCGACATCGGCCACTTCCTCAGCGTCCATCGCCGTATAGTGCGCAAAGTCAAACCGCAGTCGGCCCGGGTCGACAATCGATCCCGCCTGCTTCACATGAGAACCCAACACCTGCCGCAGCGCCGCGTGCAGCAAGTGCGTCGCCGTATGGTTCCGCATCGTCGACGACCGCGTCACCGTCTTCACCGCACCTTGCAAAACAACGCCCACCGCCAACGGAGCCAGCGTCGTAATCCGATGCACACTCAGCCCCGGAATCGCGGGATATGTCCCCAAAACTGTCGCCACCGCCTCACCCTTCACTAGCCACTCGCCCTGATCGCCCACCTGCCCGCCGGACTCGGCATAGAACGGCGTCTGGTCCACCACGAGCTCCGCCGCCACACCGGCTTCGACCGAATCCACCACCTGCTGGTCCACGAGAATCGCCAGCACCTTCGACGATTCACTCGTCACACTGTCATAGCCCAAAAACTTGGTCCGCCCATGGGCGCTCTGCACCTGCCCATAAACCGGCGAGACATGCGCCTTCTCCGCCCCTTTCCACGAAGCCCGCGCCCGCTCCCGCTGCTTGTCCATCTCCGCTGCAAAGCCCGGCCCATCAATGCTCAGCCCGAACTCCCGCGCCATGTCTTCCTGCTCGTCCAGCGCCAGACCATAGGTATCGTAAAGCTTGAAGGCCGCCGGGCCCGGCAACAGCCCACCGACCGCCTTCTTCGCTTCGTCCACGAAAATCCGCTCAGCCACTTGATAGGTCGTCGCGTACCGGTGCTCTTCTTCTTTTACGACCCGCGTCACCCGGTCCCTATTCTCCATCAGGTCCGGATAAGCCGGCGCCATGAACCGCGCCACAAACTGCGTCAACTGGTGGAAATAGGTATCCTGCACGCCCAACAGCCGAGCATTCCGCAGAGCCCGCCGCATAATTTTACGCAGGACATAGCCCCGGCCTTCGTTCGACGGCACGACGCCGTCATGAATCAAAAACGCTGCCGCCCGGGCATGGTCCGCGTTGATCCGCAGCACAGCCCCGGTCCTCGCGTCCCGCGCCGGGTCCACTTTAATCATCTCGGCGAGGTGGTCGATAATCGGGCTAATTAGGTCGCAGTCGTAGTTCGAAAGCTTCCCTTGCATGATTGCGGCCAGCCGCTCCAACCCCATGCCCGTATCGATCGAAGGCCGCGGCAGCGGATTCAAAATCCCGCTCGACGACCGGTCATACTGCATGAACACAAGGTTCCAAATCTCGACGAAACGTCCCCCGCCGTCAAGCGGAAACGCTTCCCCTTCCCGCCCCGGCTCCGCGCCTTCCGGCCCTAGGTCGTAATGGATCTCCGAACATGGCCCGCACGGCCCGGTATCGCCCATCTGCCAGAAGTTATCAGCCTCGTCCAGGCGGAAAATCCGACTCTTCGGAATGCCGGTTACTTTCTGCCACAGCTCTTCGGCCTCGTCGTCTTCGCGGAACACGGTCACGTAAAGGCGCTCTTTATCCAGGCCGTACTCTTTCGTGATCAGCTCCCAGGCGAAGTCGATCGCTTCGGCTTTGAAGTAGTCGCCGAACGAGAAATTCCCTAGCATTTCAAAGAAGGTGTGATGCCGTCGGGTATAGCCGACGTTTTCGAGGTCGTTGTGCTTGCCCCCTGCTCGGACGCATTTCTGCGACGTGGTGGCGCGCGAGTAATCGCGCTTCTCCATGCCCAGGAAAATATCCTTGAACTGGTTCATCCCCGCATTGGTAAACAGCAACGTCGGGTCGTTGGCGGGAACCAGGGAAGAAGATCGCACTACGCGGTGTCCGCGCGCAGCAAAGTAGTCTAGAAACTTCTGACGAACGTCGTGGCCAGTCATGAGGGTATCGAACCCTATTTTGACACGACCGCGCTATGCCTCGAAGATCTGTTGTGGTGTCAGGTTAATTCCGAAGCCCGGAATCTGCAACGACCGCACCTAAGTGCAGCCCATCGGAGTCGAGCAAGTACAGCGGTTGCAACTCTGGATCCACCGTCCAGGCATGCGCCGCATCAAACTTTTGATACTGGCCCATCTCCCCGGCGACCTCCATACTGTCATCCGGAGAAAGAACCGCAATCGCCACATAGGGCGGATAGTTCGGGTAGGGCATCGTGGGCTTGCCTTGGTGAACCGAAACGTCGGGAACACGAATCAACCCGGAACGGAGGACATGCGACACATTGATGGACGGAAACCAGGAATGGCGCTTACGATACGGCACGAAAACTGCCGACATCACCCCTTACCTCATCCCGTGGCGAAAGGTCGGCGTTCCTCGCTCCAGCACCTCGCCGTCCCGAAACTCCGGCACTGGGGCTTCGTGCGTAGTTCGCCAGCACTAAACTTCTGTCATAATCACGTCTCGAAAATCTGCGCCGAGATAAAGTGGATCTCCAACTCCGGAATCTGCAACGAACGGACCTGATGCAGACCGACCGAATCATACCCGTATAAAGCCTGGCCGTCTGGCTCAACCGCCCAAACTTGAGCCGCGCCGAATGATCGATACTCTCTCAGCTTTTGTATAACCTCTCCCATCCGATCACCCTGAGACAGGACAAGTTGTGGGACTGCATCGACGGCAGAAACAGGGCTCCGAGTCGGAGTTGGATCAGGCCGTGCAGGTAAGTCGGCACACCTCTCGCCACCACCTCCCCATCCTTATTACTCGCGGTCCGACCCTTCGAAGCTCGTCCGCGGTTACTCTTCTCCCGCGATGAGTGTCTTTGTTGCCATCCGTCTTGACCTTACAATAAGGACGACGGCCCACCAAGTAGGCCGCCGTTGATAATAGGGCTGCGCTTTAGAAGTCGTAGCGCAACCCAAACTGCATCACGCGCGGAAGAGTCAACGTATCCGTATACTTGCCGAACGAACCCAAGCTGCCGAGGTCGGCCGACGTGGCGAACGGATCAAACCACACCGAATTCGTCACGTTGAACACCTCCCAACGAACCTGCAACTTGTGGCTCTCTTTCCAGGGCATGGTGAAGCTCTTCCCCAGACTCAAGTCCAGGTTAAAATTGCCGTCGCCGCGGATCTGGTTCCGACCGCCTGTTTGCCCCGGCAAGGTGTAGTCATAGGCCGCGATGGCCGCCTTCGGATCCGGAAACAGGTTTACCCCGCCCGTGCCTCCCGGAGGTGCCGGAGCGCTCCGCGTCGTTCCTACCACTGGAGTCGAGATCGCCGTCGCATAGCCCGTCACGTTCCAGTTTGTCGGCCAGAAGCGTCCGTTGCCCACAGAAGTCGGCAAACCTGTCGACTGTCGATACAATCCGCTCAATTGCCAGCCACCTACTATCGAATTCATCAGACCACCTTTATCAAGCAACTTCCGGCCCTTACCCATTGGTAGTCCGTAAACGAAGTTAGCATTCCATTAATGCCGCGTATCGTAGTCAGACGGTTCCCGAACCTGTCGTCGATCATTGAAGTTGGTGATAACAGCGTTGGTTGCGGTCGAATTCTCAGGCCGCGATCCCATATCGATAGAATTCGACCAAGTGTAGTTAAACTCCAACTGATCGCCCGACGAGTACCTTTTCCGCGCCGCCCACTGCATCGAATGGTAATTGCCAGTACCAATCGAACGCAGACTGCGCAAATAGCTGAACTGCCGATTGTAGAAAGAGTACGGACCAAACTTACTGCAGCTTGGCCGACACAAAACGTCCATTTCATACAACGCATACGAGTAGTCGGGAACATTATTCTGAATGCTCTGATACGCCCGCTGAGTCGCCGTCAGGGTCGCGGTAGCCGCTCCCGGAAAGATATTCTCCCTGTAAGGGGCGCGGCCCACCGACGCCACCGGCGTGTCGGCATTCGCCAACCGAGCCAGCGCCGTCGCCGCTTCAAAGTAGGTCTGACCGCTCGCCGGGTCTTTAAGATTGGTCGGCATCGAGACGTCTTCGCTCAACAGAGAACGTCGCGACAATCGCCCCACAGAAGAGCCTTGCAGAAAAAAACCACCCTTGAACTCCCGCCCGACGGATAAGTTCATATTCATCGTGTTCTGAAGACAAAATCATGACAAACGCACCTAAATTGCTTCGAAGCTTCGCAAATCTGCGTCCAGCACTCAAAGGGTCCCTCAGACCGCCGCGTCTCGCCCCGCACAACTACACATTCCTCCAGGTGGGCTATCAAATTATTCAAACGTAGGGTGTTACCAACTCAGCCACCACCCCACAGTGGCAAAAAAAAATCCTCTTATCAATTTTTTTATGGGTTCAATTCGCCCAAAATCTGCCGTACCGCCGCCCCCGGATCTCCTGCCCTCGTCACCTGCCGGCCCACCACTAAATACGTCGCCCCCGCCGCCATCGCCGCCGCCGGAGTCGCCACCCGCTTCTGATCCCCTACCGCCGCACCCGCGCTTCGCACCCCCGGAGTCACCAACACCTTCTCCGGCCCCACCTGCACCCGCAACGCCCCCACTTCCAGCGGCGAACACACCAGCCCATCCACCCCCGCCGCCATCGCATTTCTCACCCGCACCGCGAACAACTCCGCCAGCGAACACCCATACCCCATCGCCGGTAAATCGCTCTCCGCAATACTCGTCAACACCGTCACCCCCAACAACTGCAACGCCGCATCGCCCCGCCCCTCCACCGCCGACCGCATCACCTCCGGCTCCGCATGCACCGTCAACAAACTCACCCCACTCTTCGCCACCTGTTTCACCGCCCGCTTCACCGTCTCCCCAATGTCATGAAACTTCAAATCGAGGAAAACCTTCTTCCCCCGCCCCAGTAGTTCCTCCACAAACCCCATCCCCCCCACCGTATACAGCTCCAGTCCGACTTTATAAAAGTCGATCTCCCCCGCCGTAGCGTCCACAATTCCCCGCGCGTCCGCGGTCGTCTCACAATCCAGCGCAATAATGATCGGATTCATTCGATTTCTAATAGCGTAGCCCGCTTTTGGACCACCCGTCCCATCCGATACGCCCCCGCGTACAACTGCTCCATCTTCGCCGCGTCCGCCTCCGGCATCGCCATCAGCAGTCCGCCAGAAGTCTGAGGGTCATACAACACCGCCCCCGCCTCCCCCGTCACGTGCCCCGCC
>Ga0209086_10000150_pt1 | contig 61322 bp, 51 predicted proteins | sample M_130207_XF_Meta_FD_187312 | JGI IMG/M metagenome (GOLD analysis project Ga0209086, IMG submission 187312) | Freshwater microbial communities from Lake Montjoie, Canada to study carbon cycling - M_130207_XF_MetaG (SPAdes) (version 2) | ecosystem: Environmental > Aquatic > Freshwater > Lake... | reverse complement strand
TTTTTCCACAAATTCTTTTTCTTCTTTTTCCACAAATTCTTTTTTTTCTTTTTCCTTTTCTTTTTCTTTTTTCTTCTTTTTCCCCTCATACTTTAGAGTATTTCGTAAAGATGTCTTTTCTTTCATGGGTTCAACCGTAGTGTTATATTTAACCGATATTTCTTTTTTATGTATAAAACTTATTATTTTTGTATAGTCCTAATTATAAAATTATAATTATGACTTTAAAAGATATGAAAAAACGATTCAAGATGCAGCTAAAAACGTGGATGCATGATTTAGCTGAAAAATGCACAAAAATGAAACTTTCTCAAAAGAGTATTGGCATTATCATAAGAACAATGCATATGACCGCTCCACCGAATTTTGCATTGTATGTCTTATTCGGATCTTACCTATTATCCACGGCAACCATGATTTTTCTGTTTGGCGTATTAGTTATGTTTTACACATTTGATTCTTGTTTTTTGAGCGTATTGGAGCAAAAGTTGTGCAATGACGATTTTGTTATCATTGACCCTGCTCTCGAATTGTGCGATTTGCAAATTAACACTGCAAATCGTTATTACATTTCCAATGTCATTGGCATCACGTATATGATTTCAATGTGTCTCATTTACTATATACGATTCTATCTATAAATTAAATTACAATGAATCCTTTATTTTTCAATCACCACATTTTTGGCAATGTTTTTGATAATTTTATTTTCCTTTTCTTCCTCATTATTGCCATTACCACCCATGGATTCAATAATGAGTTTGTTATATTGATCTGCATATTTTGAAACACTTTTGCCACAATCGGGATATTTTTTGCGGAACTCGGGGAGCATTTTGCTGTTTTTGAAAGCCACCGTTTTGACAGCCTTTCTCAGCTTGGCATGTTGTTCGCCCTCTTTTTCCCATTTATCTTGATCTTTGACATAAAGAGTTTCTCTCTTTGAATCCGTGCAATGAACCGGTCGTTGGGTGATATCTAGGTTTTTCAAATTTTTCACAATGATATTCGATATGCCATTGACAAACCCAACTTCGCCCACATTCTCCAAATCGGACAATTGTATTTGCAGCGAATTGACAAAATCCGTAATATTCATTGCATCTTTACAAGTTTCATTCAAGAAAAAATTCAAGTTAAAGGACTTGTTATGAGAATTCACGTGGTTTATATTATGCGTTCCGTTTTTGATAACTTCCAACATCATTGTTTTTAGCTCATTGGATTCTTTTGATTGTTCTATCAATGCGCTCGATTGTTCGATAAACAAATTTCTTAGCTCTTTATTATCATGTATCAGTGCCATAACAAGTTCTTTGTCTATAAAAGAATTCTGAATTGCCTCATTATTATCAAAATCAGTTTCATTATTTTCATTATTTTCATTATTTTCATTATTTTGATTATTTTGATTATTTTGATTATTTTGATTATTTTGATTATTTTGATTATTTTGATTATTTTGATTATTTTGATTATTTTGATTATTTTGATTATTTTGATTATTTTGATTATCTTCATTTTCGGAAAATAATTCTGGACATTTTTTCGCACATGTTTTTTTATGTCTCCACAGTCCCGATCTATGTTTATATATTTTATTACATGACTCGCAAATCAGTGTAGGGATTTTTTGTCCCAAATCGGTTGCTAAATGTTGCCAAATATGTTTATTGGTCTTAATGTGTTTTGTAAAGTCTTTATTGCTACACGTAGAATAGTGACATTTTTCACAGAAAAAAACAGAGGGATTTTTAGGGATTTTTTGGTTGCGTAATGTTGCCATATATAAGCAACAGAAAAATCCCTAAATACTTTTTTTGCAAAAAAATAAAAAAAATACAGTAACAAACACGAAATTATTTTTTTGGCGACCTTACCTTAAATTTCATTTATCGTCACAATTCAGGTTTTTTCCAGGATTAAATCGGAGGTAACCGATTTTGGACATTTATAAATGTCCATTTTCGATTTTGGAAAAAACTTTTGGGAAAAAATGTTAAAAAGTTGGATCTTTAAGTTCATTTTTAAATATATTATATTTCAACTTAAAGAACCGCAATTTTCCAGTGAGTATTTTTATTCAAAGATCTATTTCAATTGCAAAACCACTTTTAAACGCATATACAATTTCAAGACCAATTCTTCCACCTTTTTTTTCTTTCTTTCTTCTACTATAGCCCAGATATTATCGTGATCCGTGAATGAATACGTTTCTTGATTTGCTACTCTTGAATAATATCCCATAACTCCCCAAATTAGCTTTTCATAAGTCCTTTCTTTGTACACGCGTGTATAGTGATGCAAAACTGACACAATCAACTTTTCAAATTCAGCTTTGTAATAATGAAGGTATTTTTTTTCCGTTTTAAAATCATTTCTGAAAACCATTACGTTTTGAAGATTACCCGCCAACAATGCGTGCAAATGACTATCCTTAGGGAATGCAATCTTTGCAATTTCGCATGAAATCGCTGCACACGGCCACAACTCAATCAATGACGACAACGTGTAAGGCATCCTTTCCAGCAACTCTTTGATACATTTTTTATTGTATTTACGTTTCAAGATGGCGATACGCGTCTGTGGCGGAAGAAATGTTACAATCGTATCGACAATTTCTTCTGGTAAATCGTCAAAACAAGGAGCCTTGTTCCTTCTGACAACGTCTTTGTAAAACAACTCCTTGCTTACCTTTTCTTTTTCTTCTTCATTCAACTCCAGCTTTTGTTTAAGTCTTTCAATCTCCCTCAGCTTTTTGCAGCTCTTTTTTAAAGCTTGACTATCGTAATCGCGAGACATTGATGTAGTAAGTTATTGAATATACATTATTCAATATTGTGAAAAATAATTCAATTTTTTCACAATATTCGAAAATTGTGTTTAGTCATTCTTTTTCAAAAATAACCGCGTTTCTACAAATGTTCCGTCTTTAAAGATGATCGGAAAAGCAGTCACCTCTTTTCCCTCTGCTAGGTCTCGAATAAAAGACAAAAACTCTTCTCTCTCAAATAATAAATAGTCATCACAATCTACAACAGTGTATTCTTGGTTCTCTTTTTGTAAAAGTTCCTTCGCCTTTCTGCATCCTGGGCAACCACTTTTGCTATATACAGTGTAACCGTTTTTCAAAGGCGCGTCAAATTGACTGGACATTGGTATATTTATATGCATATTTTATACATATATTTTTTTATACATATATTTTTTTATACATATATTTTTTTATAAATATATATTTTCACTACATTAGGACTAATTTTTACACGCAAATGCGGTAGTAGTCGCTCTGTATGGATGTTTTGCTAGGACGCACAATGTGACACACCTGCCCCGGACGTAAGCAAATGACTCGCGCCACTGGATCAAAACGCGAAATTTCCGGAAACTGTTCTACATTCATGATATTGTATTTGTTCATTACCTCCGCCGTTTCCGCTGCACCAATAAGTCGATGATCAGGAACCAAACTATGATCCAATATGTTGAACTGAAGACGTTTGATGTTTTCAATAACAATAAATATTCCGTCTTTTTCCCAAATATGTTTCAGTTCTTGCATCATAGTGTCATTGACTTCCTCTTTCACAATAATAAAAAGAGTGTCGTCTTTTGTCAGCACTTGTTCCAAATTGAACAAATCGTCAATCATTTCCTGAAGATGCGAATTCGGGCGAATGGTCTTTCCCAAATGGTATCGAATGTAGATCTTGTTTTTTCTTTTGGTAATAAGATCCTCTTTGTTTTTTTCCAAAAGCATATCCAATTGATTGTTTGTTTTCATGGAATTTACTTCACTTACACTAAAATTCGCGTAATCTTCTACATTGTAGCCTTGTTTTCTCATCAAATCAATGATAATGTTTCTGGAATTGTAAATATAAGAAATTAAAACACTTGAGTTTTGCGTTGCCATGATTGTATTATACTAATAATCTATTAATTTATTTTTATTTCATTTTTTTCCTTTTTATTATAATGTTATTATTTTTTTAGTGTCAGAAGAAGAAGAAGAAGAAGAATCTGTGTTTGTTTCAAAACTTACTGATTTGGAGCCTTTTTCTTTCTCTGCATCATTATTTTCCTTTTCTTCCGGAACATCCAAAATAGTGGAAGATATTTTCATAGGGTCTTCCGATCCAATGAATTTGATAGGTCGGAACGTGGATTCTGGTTCGCTTGATTGAGGTGCTGCGCTTGATTGATGTGTTGTGCTTGATTGAGGTGCTGCGCTTGAAAAACTTGCCGCAGTTGGAGATCCCATGGTCCCTCCTATTTGTAGTCCAGCTTGCAGCCCAGTATGTAATCCAGTTTGCAAACCGGTTTGCAAACCAGTTTGAAATGCTCCCCCAGATGGTATATACGGTGGAGAAACAGTGTTGCCAGACAAGGGCGTAGAAGGGACAAACGCAGGGGAGTCGGTTGCATATTCTGGTTCTTCTAGTTGTAGTTGTCCTAGTTCTGGTTCCCCTAATTGCTCTAGCCCTTGTTCTCGTTCCTTTTCCAATTCTTTTCTCTCTTCAGCTTCTTCAAAAGAAGAAATTTCAATAGGCTCTGGCACCGTATCTTGAAGAGGAATAACAACCCCCGGATTCTTTTGAGACAAATTTACACGTATTTGAGTTGCATACTTATCTAAAGTGCGTTTCAACTCATCATCCGTATCCGCTTTTTCATTCAACAATTTACCTACATTGTTCGAAAAAGCCATCGGCAAAAGTTGATCTATATTGTCTTCCGTAATGATAGACATTTTCACATTCAATGTAAGTAACTCGTGTATCAACAATTTGAAAGCATATGGAATGCGCAAAATACTGAATGACCTGCCAAACCGAGTCAAATTTTTGATGTTCATTGTGTCATCGGGATTGATGATGAACTCGAGCGGACCATCTGCATAAGGACTAATAAACAAATTTTTAGCTTCATTGTAAATCGCAATGGAGCCCGTTTTATTACACACCGCCATATAATATTCATCTCCGCGCACCAAAAATGACTCATTCAAAAAATACGACATCCCATGAGCCAGCACTCCATCGCGTTCCATCTCTCCAATACGAAGCCCACCATCGTTGGCGCGCCCTTGCACCGGCTGCCTGGTTAGAGCCGTATTCGGTCCTCTCGCACGATAGTTGATCTTGTCTTTTACCATGTGCTTCAACCGCATGTAATAGGTGGGGCCGAGGTAAATATCCGCCTCCAGCTGGTCTCCCGACATACCATTGTACAAAATTTGGTTGCCGGAGGAATGAAAGCCGGCTTTTACTAGAAGTGGTGCGTAAGTGGTGAAATTTGCACCCTTGATTTGAAACGCAGTGCATTCACCGAAAGCGCCATAACTGGTGCAAACCTTCCCGAAAAGCGACTCCACAATTTGACCAATGGTCATACGAGAAGGAAGTGCGTGAGGGTTAATAATGAGGTCGGGTCGCACACCGTCTTCCGTAAAAGGCATGTCTTCTTCAGGAATAATGAGACCAAGCGTTCCTTTTTGTCCAGCACGTGAAGCCATCTTATCTCCAATCGCAGGTATTCTCTCTTCACGAATTCTTACTTTGGCAATATTGAAACCCTCTTCCCCCGATGTAATGAACGATTTATCCACAAACCCCAATTGACCTTTTTTAGGTTTCACCGAATCGTCAATCAATGCATCCCGATTTTCCAAACTGGAATTCATTTTTCCAATTAAAATAATCTTATCATTCATTTCGGTGTTTTCCTTTACCAATCCAGAATCATCCAAATAACTGTAATCATATCCTTTTTTCAAACGAATGACATTGTTTTTTTGTATGTTGCCAAATCGCGAATTCATTACCCCTGATACTTTTGCACTTTCTTCCCGCGCCTCATACATGGAGTAATAAGTGGTTCGAAAAAGACCGCGCGCAATGGAGCCTTCGTTGATTAAAATAGCGTCTTCCACATTGTAACCAGTGTAAGACATGATCGCCACAATCGCATTTACACCATACGGCTGCTCTTCGTTATTGATGTACTCGTTATAACGCGATTTGATCAGGGGAATTTGTCCATAGTGAAGGAGGACGCCCATTTTGTCAATGCGCACTTGATAATTGGAATGATACACCGACACCGCTTGCTTGCTTTGTCCGCACGAAAACGAATTACGCGGGAAAGGGTTGTTTTCCGGGTAAATGATTTGATTACCCATGACACCTAGAAGGAGCGAAGGATGGATCTCCATATGCGTGTAATATTTCGATTTTTTCAAATCATCCTGCACAATTGCAATGAGCGCGGATTCTTCTTCCGACGTATCCACGTAATCCACAACGGATTTGTTTTTTTGCAATACGTTGAAAAGAATCTCACTATTATCTCCTATGTCTGGATAAAGCTCTTTCAATAAATAAATACGGTTGTTCTTAATCGAAAAATGTTCGTCCGCTTTGTCCTTGAACCCCGCCACAATTTGTTCCCACGTTGCTTGACCTGACTCAATTTTGTCGACCACGTCTTTTCTGTGAAAACTCTCTTTTTCATTTTCCACATAATAAATAGGACGCGTCAATCTACCCGCGTCGGTAAAAAGATAGATCTCGTTGTGTTCATAATCAAAGGAAATACTGGTAAAAGTTGGAAGTAATCCGTTCCGTCGAAACAATTTCAACATTTGAATAAAATCGGGTTTTACAGAAGGATCGACAGGATTATCGAGAACCCCGATCCAGTTTCCATTCACAAACAGTTTGGAACTGTTGCCTAAATACTCGGGCGTACATTCCAACTTAAGTTTCATGGGTGTATTCGATCTTAGCCATTCAACAAGTGGATAGGAAGAATAGCCGCTCGTAATGGATGCGCTAATCGCCAAATGTTTGTGCAAGCCGATATTTCCACCGTCGGGTGTGTCCAACGGATCAATGAATCCCCATTGCGAACTATTTAGGAGACGCGGGCCAACAACTTTGGCGCTGGCATCTAACGGAAGATTGATTTTACGCAAATGTGAAATGTGGGTATTCCAGCTGAGACGATTTAGGTCTTGCACTACACCGAGACGCTTGGTATGCGATTGTGCGCCCCAATTGCCTTTAAACGCCTTTTTAAATCCCGATTCCACAATTCGATCTTTGAAAAAAGATTTCACATTTGTTTCAATGAGCCCGATAAAATTATTTTGGTATTTATTTTCTTCTTTACTCTTTTCACCTTTTGCTTTTCTCTCTTTCAACTCTTTTCTAGTCATCGTTTCATCTTCTGTGTAAGTGCCTTTATGGTAATAATATTCTTCGTCGATTTTTTGGGCAATGTCTTTTTTCTGAATCAAATAATATTCGCGAAACAAATCATAGATCAAAGAACCAGTCAATTCCACTCTTTTGAAGCGGAAGTTATCGCGGTCAGTCGGCTTTTCTTGCTTGGTATATACCTTGAGAAGCCGAAAGGTCATATATCCTATAAAGTAGGCCTTGTCCAAAAAATTTAGCTCCCCGATATGAGGCAAAAAATAATCGGATAAAATCTCCATGACACTGGAGATAGTCCCGCGTTTGGTAAAACTGGCAATGTATTCGAGCGCCACTTGTTGATTGAATACTTTGTTTGCATCATGCACCGAGGGAATAAAAAGGTCAATATAATCCTCATTTTTTTCTAGGTCAAGAAGGCAATAACGAATAATGTCCTTGTCGGAAATTACGCCAAGCGCACGCATCACAATAAAGAGAGGCACCGGTTTTCTCACGTTGGGGACAGCCACTACAATTTGGTTATTCGTGTAAGAGGGAGAGGGGGCGACTATTTTTACCGATGTAGTGCGAATAGCTTTGGACGTGTCTTCCGAGACAGAACGAATTTCGGCGGAGTGACTGTAAATATCATCTTCTTTGTAAGAGCGAATATACAACATATTGTCGGCGAATTTTTCTTGCGAGACAATTACTTTTTCTTTTCCATCGATGATGAAATAGCCGCCATAATCGTTGCGACACTCACCCATGTTGAAACGCACTTCACGATTCAATCCCTGTAAAATGCAAAGATCAGATTGCATCATAATCGGGAATCTTCCCAAAAAAATCTTTTCTAAAGTCATGGTGTGTTCTTTTCTCTCGTCGCCCATGTAAAAGACAAAATCCACTTCCACATCGTAGTGAATTGTGACACCATATGTCATGTTTCTTAGACGCGCATCATTGGGATACATGTAGTGACTGTAATTGTCGTCGTAAATAATAGGCTTTCCGTAATAGATTTTTGTGCCATCTTTTCCACCTAAATACAGGAGACATTCGTTTTTTTTGTCAGCATCGGGATCAGTTTTATCTTTTTTTTCAATGAAGCGAATAGGATTGTTTTCGCGGAAAATGCGATAAATACCATTTTTGAAAAAGGAGTTGTAAGATTCCAAATGGTGAGAGACAAGAATATTCGGATTGTCGTTAAAAAAGGTGTCTATTATTTTCCACGAGATAGTTTCCATGTCAGGATTTGACATTTTATTTTATATTATACTAATCATATATTTTTAAACCCATGAAATTAGTATAATATATATTTTGATTACTCTTTGATTTGATTTGATTTGATTTGATTTGATTTATATCTTGCAAATTACATGTTTAAATTACATGTTCAACATAAGTAGCCCTATGATTACAAATAGGAGAAGAAAGGGGAATAAAACAAGCAACCAAGAGACACCAGTGTGACCATCACGACAAATGAGGTTGAGAATCCATGTCCAAAAGAGGATGTAAATGAGTTTCACGACAAATACCATTGTAGTGCTCGGAACACGACAAGAAAAGGAACCCATGCAAAAGCTATTTTTATTGCCGATGTTTTGAAAGAATACCATAAGTAATCCAATTATTGAAATAATAAAATAAACCAAAGCGGGAGGACATAATTCTTTTAAACGTTTGAAAAACATATTTTTATAAAATAGACATAGAAAATAAAATCCACTCAAACTTTAAAATCAACCTTTAAGAAAGGTTGAGCCAAATCTGCCTTTAAAAATCCACCTTTGAAAATCCACCTTTGAAAATCCACCTTTGAAAAAGGTGGAGCCAAATATTGACACTTGATTGTAGAAGTAATTTTGACACTTGATTGTAGAAGTAATATTTACACTTAAACCAACCTTTGGCTCCACCTTTTTCAAAGGTGGATTTTCAAAGGTGGATTTTCAAAGGTGGATTTTTAAAGGTGCGTGGGGATTAGCTGCTCTTTCCACGGCAAAGGATTTACCGGCGCCTTGTATCCCATGAGCCCGTTATAAGCGCTGCCGAGACCAAATTGAAATTGTCTTCCTAAATTTACAAAATCTTGTGGAAGAAGACTCGACCCGCCTTTGTATCTTCTTTTTTTTGTTGTCTTTCTTATTGTTGTTCTTCTCCTTTTTCCACCTGTAAAAGGAGGTGCAGGACCAACATCTTTCATTTGGCGAGAGATGTCGTTTTTATACGTATTATAAGAAAAATGATTTCCGGCGCCAGGAAGAACCCCTTTGTTCCCGGACCAGCTCTCGCTGTTAGGTGTCCATGGTTTTCCAACAAGTCCGTCTGGGTATTTGATACCATTGTTGCCGGTTGAACAGCCGATTCCTCCGCCAGGTCCCGCTTGTCCGATGGAGACAGCTCCACCAGTTTGCGCTTGAGAAATAATCGGTGCAGGTGTTGGTGGTGGATTGATAGAGCAAGACCCGCCTTCGCCGCATCCGCCGCGCATAACTTGCGAATTTAGCCAATCCATTTGTTTAACAAGAGGACCGCTGTTGGGATAAATGGGATTTTTAGCATTTGGGTTATACAATGGATGTTTATCGCCTCCTTTTCCGTTATAAGCTAAAAAAGGGTTGATTGCCGTAGGCACATTTTTATAAGGATAAGCTAAAGACAATACTGTAGCATCTCCTCCTGAATGGCGTTTTTTGGTTCTATAATGTTTTCTTGTTTTGCTGCACCCGCGCATTTTGTAAGAATGTTGTCTTCCACTCTTTCTTTTACTCATATTTTATTTATACAATAAGTGAAGAAATATTATTCGCAAAATGCTTATTGTAGTTTATTTATTCAATATCTACGTGGGTCAAAAAGTGGCGTCTGCAACACATTTTTTTCATCTTCAATTCATCTAAAACATCGCCTTCGGGTGTCTTTTCGTGAAACTCCTTGGTTAAATAAATTACCTTGTCAATGTCGATAGACTGGTTGTTGCCACGTTTGTCCAACTTTCTTTTCCGCACCTCTTCAACGTAGAAGCGATATTTGTCCGCAAGAACCATGCCGCAAGTAAAGCACTTAATAGGAATGATCATGTCGTATCTGTATTATAGAATTCTATGCTATTATAATTCTAATATGTTTTGAAATTAAAATTCAATTTTTTCCACCTTTAAAAAGGTGGAGCCAAACTATCCTTTAGATTCCACCTTTAAAAAAGGTGGAGCCAAACTACCCTTTAGATTCCACCTTTAAAAAAGGTGGAGCCAAACTACCCTTTAGATTCCACCTTTAAAAAAGGTGGAGCCAAACTATCCTTTAGATTCCACCTTTAAAAAAGGTGGAGCCAAACTACCCTTTAGATTCCACCTTTAAAAAAGGTGGAGCCAAACTATCCTTTAGAAATTCACGTTTAGAAAGATTAACACACTGTTTGGATCAGCTACGCCAGTCCCTTTGGACCTTTTTCAAAGGTTGAGTGGAAAAATATATCTTCTCTATTTATTATATAACCATGTCGAAAAGTTGCAAAGGAGGAAGAAGAAAGAGAAGTAACTTTAGAAAAATAGGGAGAAAAACAACACGTGTATTATCTAAAGGAGTGAATTTAGCAGAAAAAGGAGTTGCAAATGTCTATAATGTCTTGAACAGTGGCTTCAATTTAGGAGTCAAAGGAGTGAAGAGTGTTTTGTCACGTCGTAGAACGCGTCGTCATAGAAGACGCTAAGAACCAAACCATATTTTTAATGGCGGATTTTTTTGGCTCCACCTTTCTTAAAGGTGGAAAAGTGGAGTTTCTAACGGCGCATTTTTAGAGATTTTTTGGTTCCACCTTTCTTAAAGGTGGATTTGGCTCCACCTTTCTTAAAGGTGGAAAAGTGGAGTTTCTAACGGCGCATTTTTAGAGATTTTTTGGTTCCACCTTTCTTAAAGGTGGAAAAGGTAGATTTGGCTCCACCTTTCTTAAAGGTGGATTTTCTTAATCTCCTTTTAGTCTTTTTGCCCCCTCTACTAAAAGCATTGCTATTTGGCGAAGTAATTAGCATATCATAGTTTCGCATGATATATATTAAATATATATTATTTTCATTTACAGTGTTGAAAATAATATATTCTTGCGTACATTCTTATTATGAAACTTAGTCAAGCTAAATTAAATTGGCCGCACCACATATCCCTTTGAACTCTTCACCTTTTTATACTGTGTTTCCGTAGTGTGAAATTCCTGATGGCAACTTTCACACAGCGTTATTAAATTGGCTAAATTATTCTTGTTTATTACTCCCATCTCACTCGTAATAAACCCATCCGCATCAGCGCGCTTTTGGTGTTGTAAATGATGCACCTCTGTGCCCACATTTTTTTCACATTTCTCACAAATACTCACAATCTTTTTCCTATTGAAATGAGATGTTTTGAGAGAAAGAATGCTTCCCTGAGCAGGATAATATTTGCAACGAATTTGATGCGCCGCCTCCAAAAAATCCGCAGGAAGACTTAGCGATTTACACACCTCTAAACCATACATACTGTCACCCGAACCGTCTTTCAGTTTGCGGTCGTAGATAAGTAAATCGCGCTCCCTATCATACACTACCGTCATGTGTTTTAACACGACTGTATTCAACACCTTGATTTCCTCATAGTCGACAATTTCGTGCAAATGTGTGGCGAATATAAAGCTGCTGTTACACTTGTGTAACCTTTGTATTCCCGCCACAAAAATACTGATGGCCGACGTATTTTCCGTGCCGGAACAAAGTTCGTCGCCCAAAATGAGACTGCATTCGTCCGCCATGCGCAAAATGGTGCGCAGCTCCGACATTTCTACAGCAAATGTGGAGAGACCTTTGAAAATATTGTCGTTGCCGATGATCCGAGTGAAAAGTGACCGGTAAGGTTTGAAAATAAACTCTTGGCAAGGAACAAACAGTCCCGCTTGCGCCATGATTACCGCAATACCAATAGAGCGGATCAAGCTCGTTTTTCCCACAGCGTTTGTCCCATAAAGCAATATGCCGTCGACACCTCCATTTCCTAAAGACACATCGTTTGCCACATACATTTCATTCGTTTGAATTTGCTCAATAAGGCAGTGCCGCAATCCTTTGGCTCGGAAAAAAGATTTTTGTTCAGTTTCTCCAGAAACAATAGTCGGCTTGCAATAATTATATTTTTTTGCCAGAGCACATTTGGCATATAGAACATCGACGATAGTAATAAAATGCACAATGGATTCTAGTTGAGGTTGGAATTTCTCGCACAATTCTACAAATCGAGCAAATACGAGTGAAACCATATCTTTCAACAAAACTTTGCTCGTAGAAATGGTTTTGCACAACTGGGAAATGTAGTCATCCGTAATGCTATGATTGGAAGACGTTTGTGCGCGATATTCCAATCTTTTTTTGCCAATCGTGTATGAAAAAGTGTGTTCAGTTCCACCAATGTCAAATGCAAGAGTCTGTTCTTTTGTTCCAGAAGGCAACGCCTCCTCCAAGAATTTGCAACGACGACTTGTGCAAAGAAGCGCAAAGTGATTTTTTTCGGTTTCATTCGTTTTGATAAAATCCGTTGTTTTACCTTTATCGACAATGAGACTGTTCAAAAAAGAACGAATTGATTCCAATTTGGCTTCGGATTCCCGTAATTGTCTAGTTTTAATGTCTAGCTCGGCATCTACGCCAGGGCGTATGTAATTTGCTTCAGATGTATCCATTTGACAAATCACGTTAAAATCCAAATGTAAAGAAATAAATTCGGATATTTCCGTGCAAAAAGATCCAATATCAATGTCCCCGCTTTTTGTCTTTGTTTTTGTATATATCCCTTGTTTTATCTCTTGACTCAAATATCTAACCAACATTTTGTCTTGCACCACTTTCTCATATATTTCTTTTATGTGAATCAAGTTCTCATGCAATTGATAAAACATTCTAGGTGTAATTTTCTTTAAAATTACTTGTCGTTCCCACTTGGAAATATCTTTTATTTCTGGCAATTTTATTTTTAGAAAATTGTTCAAGTCGGGCTCTTGCAACAAATGTTCCGTTATATCGTATTCTTTTTGTAAAATATTACCGTCAATAATGGGATGCAAAAACTGGTAAGCAAATTTTCGTTTCCCCATAGGCGTCAAACATTCATTCAACATTTTCACCACAGAAGAATATTTTCCGGAGTATCCGTTGTCATCTTCAATCATGTTGAGCTGTTTTAATGAGTGATTGGCTAGAAGAAGACGATCCGAACATTTTTCAATGAGCGGTTCGGCAATTTTATTTACCAAATACGGATTGTGTTGATAGACAAAATCAAGCAAAAAACAAAACGCTTGGTAAGCTACGTGATTTTCATAAAATTCGTAAATATGCTCACCCACGTTGGACGAAGGATAAAACTTTTCTAGAATCTCTTTCTGATAAATTTGTTTTTCGCATTGGTTGGCACGTTTTACAAAAGGATGAATGATCTCATTTTCAGACTCCAAGAGAGAAACAGTATGAATAAGTCCGCGCGTAATATTGGCAAATTGAAGCACATCTTCGACTTCTTTGGCTAATAAATTCGAAATCACAATGGTTTCACTCGGACAATAAATAGAAATAAATCGCTCTAATCCATCGTATGTGGTGGGACTATGAAGATAAGATTCTTGATACTGAAACATGCTGGTTTTTCCGGTGTAAATATCCAGATTCGCAACACCTACTACAACAATTTTTTGAGAGCTCTTGCCGAATAACGTATTACAAACCAAGTCAATCCACACACACGCTACATTGTTGGTGAGTTGAACCGAATCGTTGGAAAAATAGGTTCCTGGAGAGAAAATACCTGCCAGACTTCGTGTGGTATTTTTGCTTGCTTCGTCTTGCACATACACGACACACGTGTAACCAGCTTCTTGTATCTTTTTAATGTAGCGCTCTAAATGGCTGTCTTTGAACCCAGCCATCAAGACCTGATCTTCGATTGCAAAAGAGGCATTTTTATCCACTACATTCAAATCGCATATAGAAGAAAAAGCGGAAATTTTGCTTCCATGTATCAATAAATTCTTTTTATTTTTTAATCCATATACTTCGAAAAAAGATCCTACTTGCATTAAAAGTATGGTTTTTTCTCCATATTCGGTTTGGTATTTTTTGGTTAAATCAAAATACTCTTTTATCAATGCCATACTATATTATCAACTATTAATATAGTATATATTTCTCTCTTTAATTCTATTTTGCTTAGATTTTTATTACATTGTTTTATTTGGTTTTGTCTTCGTGTTCATCTTTTACTTTGTCTTCGTCTTCAGGTATATCTGTAATGACAAATTCACTATCTTCTCCTTCTACCATATAATTCATGATAATTTTTTTAAAAAATAAATAGACTGATTTTGGCATTATTTGAAGTTTGTAATACAACATTTTTAAAACAAAAAGCAATGCTGAAATATAAAAAGGCAATTCTGTTTTGGACAAATGTTCTTCTAAAACTCGCATTTTATCGGTTTCATTATAAATGGAAATTTCAGTAATAAAATTATTTTCTTCATCCTTGTATTTTATTTTGTATCCATGCACTATTTTTGTTGTCTTGTGCAAATGATATACGAATTTTTTAAAATCACTGCGTTTTACATCAAGAAAATGCTGCAGTTTTACAATCGTGCTATTTACATTTTCGGCAAAAATATCGACGTCAATATCACTCGATGATGGAAAATAATCTAACCGCTGAACACTTCCGAAAAAATAAATTTTTGTATCTAAATAATTGCCTAATTTTTTAAAAAAATATTCAGCAAATTCAGGAATTTTGTTTTTGGTAGTTTCCATTCTTAACTTAATAAACACGTATATTAAAAAAATCACAATTCTCTATCGTCTTTTGAAAAATTATGAATGAGGGTGTCGGCGTTTGTATTGGTAATTTCACCAGTAAGCATTGCCGATTCGTACATTTTGCGTATCACATCATTAGGCGCACTACTACCCGCTTTCATTAAATTATGTGTTCTTAAATACGATTTAATATCTTGAATTGAATTCTTTTTCAAGTCCTTTTGCGCGCTGATTATTTTTTTTCGGGTGTTTCGGTCTTTCAGTAAAACTGCAACGGAATTTTTTAGTTTCGATTTACCAAGCGTATATTTTCTGCGTATGGTTTTTTTAGTGATGCGTTTAAAAGGTTCGTTAGGAGACAAATCGGATGATTCAGAAGGAGGCGATAAAGAAGACGATAAAGAAGACGATAAAGAAGATGATAAAGAAGATGATAAAGGAGGAGAAGAAGGAGAAGAAAAAAAAGAAGAAGTCGATTCTTCTGCCGGGGTTTGAATCAAATTTTGCGACATTATTATACGTTGTTGTGCATCATGTTCTTCCATTTGTTTTTGCTTCATTTTTTCTTTCAATTGTTGCAATTTTTTCTCTCTTTCAAAAGAATCTGTATTGGTTATTACATTGTTTTCAATAATTAACGCAGATTGTGGATTTTCTACAACCGCATTCCGCTGTGTTTTGCTCCATGTGCGATACGTAGGTTTTAACCCTCCTTTCAATACCCCATATGGCACGGGGTCTAAAGAACGTTTATCTAAAAGAGCAAGAGGTTGAATATGCATTGTTTCTTTTAATTCATCCGGTAGTTCCACATTTACCAAAGAGAGTGAAGAATCAATTAGGGAACCACCACCCCCCAGAACAGGTTCGTAATGACGAAGCGTTTTTCTCTCTAACTGTTCTTTCTTTTGTTGTTTTATTCGTTCATAATTAGCCTTGTCTTGATCTATTTTTTGTTGTTTTGAAAGTGTCTGTAAAAATTGCAAGGAATCATTGAATTCATCTGAATAGGCTTCTTTATTTAATTCCTCTTGTCTAGATTCTTGCGTTTTATTGTTTTCTAAATTGGAAATTTCCTTGTTCTTGTATTCTTTTATTCTTTTTAAAAGCTTATTTTTTAAAATATTGGGGGAAATTACAGGTTTTGCTACTAATTTATTTATTTTTTCTCTGTTTTTTTTTGTTTTGGAACTTCCTACAACAAACAATGCGGGATTTATATCTATAGTTTTGCGTAACATAGTTGGAGTAATATAATAATATTGCAAAAACTATTCGGTTGAATCAACACACTAAATTTGGCTTTCTTATATTTCGGTTTCTTATATTTCGGTTTCTTATATTTCGGTTTCTTATATTTCGGTTTCTTATTCTAACAATACATTGAATGATAGACTTGTTTTTTAAAGTGTTCATTTTCTTTTCTTTTTTGAATATCGCTATTGTTAAGATAGGATTTAAAACCATTTTCCAAATCTACCAGCAATATATTTCTTTTTTCTTCGCCCGGTTTTCCAAAGACTCTTCGACTGTGTGCAATTTTCGTTTTTGCCAAAAGGGTTTCCATATCACGGCCGAAACATTTAAAATAATCCATTTTTTCTTTGAACCAATTTGCATCAATATTCGACGAGTAAGACCATCCAATGTCTATTATTTTTTTAACAAAAATATGATACAAATCTTCGCCCGTATATTCATCCATTTTGAATCGCCATGTAAAACGGGAATCCAACCCTTGGTTATAATTGAAAAAACATTCTTTTAAATCTTCTTCGTACCCAGCAATAATCACCATCAAGTTGTCTTTGTTGTCGCTCAATGCCTCGCACAAAGTGTCAATGCACTCCTTGGAGAAACTGTCTCTTTTTTCCGAGTTTCCTAAAGCGTAAGCTTCGTCAATAAAAAGAACGCCTCCCAAAGCATCCTTGACAACATCCATTGTTTTCAATGCAGTTTGCCCCAAATAACCCGCGATCAAATCAGACCTCGTCACCTTGAGAAATTTATTTTTTTCTAAAATGCCTAGATTGCTGAAGATGGAACCCATAATTTTTGCAAGTTCAGTTTTTCCGGAACCCGGAGAACCGTATAAAACGGTATGCATAAAATCGCCAGATTCAACCCCATTTTCGTTTTTGTGGAAATGTTGAGAAAAATACAACAATTGATCTACAATGTTGTTTTTTAGCTGCTTCAGACCAATCATATTGTTCAGTTGTATCAAATGTTCTTTGACATTGTGCAACGATTTTAAGTTAATGTTATACTCTACATATGGTTCCAATGGATATTTGTCGATCAGTTGCAAAATGTCTTCTAAAGTTTGAATGTCGCAATCAATTGTCACTTTTCTATATTCTACTTTTTCCAATTTTTCTATTTTATCTAGTAACAATTTTGGAAGAGGAGTCGGAATGCGTTTAAAACCAGAAGTATCTGTATCTTTTAAAATATCTTGAAATGCATTTGGATCATTTACTTCAATGTCCAAACAAAGTGAGTCGAACAATTTGTATTCATTTGAAAAAAAAGGACTTTGAAATATATTGAAAGCACTTTTATCATTGATAGTTTGTATAAAAGGCTTTTTATCTTTTTCACTTTTTTCACATTGTTCGTCTTTCTTTTTTGTTTGATCTTTCGTATTTGTCTTATTAGTCTTGTCTTTCGCATTTGTCTTATCTATTTCCCAAAAAAACATTTTTTCACTCTTTTCTAAATTTAAAAAATAAGAGTCTAATGTCATTAAAAACTTGTTATGTGCATCTATTCTTTTTGGATTGAAGAGAGAAGAACTTCTCTTTTTTCTTTTGGACAACATTTTTGCTTATAATAAGCGAAGAAATCATTTATATTATTTTAACGTTATGCGTAGACCTAGATAATTTACTACTTTCATATCATATTCCTAACAAATGTTCCTTTTCTTTTTTTTTTAAAAATATTTGTTTGATCTCTCCTGATTTTTCTATTTGTTTTCCTATCCTCGTTAATTCTGTTTCATTTTGAATATTGTATTTCTGAGCCAGTTTAATTATTAAATCCACTAGTTCTTTCGTAGTATCAGCATAATTTGATTTTTGGACAGCCCACATATTTTGCAATATAGGAGATTTATACCATTGCAAAAAATTGGAAAACCATACATAATGTCCAGTTTCGTCAAAAGTGCTGGTTGTTAAAAAATCTTCCGTCGTTTGGAATATTAACATTGACAAGTAATTTACAGCATACCAGTCATCTTCATTCGAATAATTTGAATGTAATTGTGCGTTGCTAAAAATATCTTTTTGCCAATCATAGTATAAACTATTTGCAAAGTTAGGGCAATATTTGTATTGTTTAAATAATTCTCTATTTACACTTATCCATCCTCTGTCTATAATTTTTAATGTAGTGTCTTCATCACTTTGTTCTAAAGTAGTTTGAAATATTTTAGCTGTTAAAATTACTCCTATTGCGAGAAATATTCCAATAATAATGTCCATTTTATCTATAAATCTATCGAATGTAGAATGTGCTCTTGATTTTGCTGATAAATATATTATTACAAACATAACCGCAACAACACCGAAAATTATTTTATTGAAATATTTTAAAAAAAATATTCATTTGTATATATAATATTTCAATATTTTTCCAATATAATCATTGTTAAAACAATTTAAAAATAAATTGAAATGTATTATAAACCTATCTCTCATGTCAAATCTAATCACTTGCACAATGGCTTCCAAACCAGCGACTACTATTACTACTAATGCAAATGCAAATGCTAATGCTAATGCAAATGCTAATGCAAATGCTAATGCAACTGATTCGTTTGACATTGAAAACGATCAATATATTGAAACCCCTTTTGACATTATCGAGTCTTATTTTAAAGGACAGCATTTAGAGCGCCTAGTAAGACATCAGTTGGAATCGTATAATAATTTTGTTGGATACCAAATTATTAAAACGATAGAAATGTTCAATCCTGTTCGTATAGTATCGGAACAGGATTATGATCCCAATTCTAAAAAGTATTCGTTGGAAATTATTATTACCTTTGAAAATTTTCATATTTACCGTCCTCAAATTCACGAAAACAATGGAGCAATTAAATTAATGTTTCCTCAAGAAGCAAGATTGCGCAATTTCACGTATGCTTCCGCCATGACTGTCGACATGAATATCAAATACATTGTTCGCAATGGCAAAGAGTTAGAAAATGCACAGACTTTTTACAAAACACTACCCAATATTCACATCGGCAAAATGCCCATTATGTTGAAATCCAACATTTGCGTGCTAAGCCAGTATAAACATTTCGAAAATACGCAAACAGGTGAGTGTAAATTTGATGCGGGCGGCTATTTCATTATAAACGGATCGGAAAAAACGGTGCTTGGACAAGAACGTGCTGCAGAAAATCGTGTGTATTGTTTCAATGTTTCCAAAAACAACACAAAATTCACTTGGTCAGCAGAAATCAAGTCTGTCCCGGACTTCAAATGCATTTCTCCCAAGCAAATCAATGTGATGTTGAGTTCCAAGAACAATGGGTTCGGCAATCCTATTCTAGTACAAATTCCGCGCGTGAAAAGCCCGGTTCCTCTTTTCATCGTGTTCCGAGCTCTCGGAATCATTTCCGACAAGGAAATATGTGAAAAGGTCTTGTTAAACATTGAAGATAAAAAGAACAAAGAAATGTTGGAGGCTTTGCAAGCATCGATTATTGACGCGAACAAACACCTTACACAAGAGGAATGCATCAGGTGTATCACCGGTCAAGTGATGTACACTCCCATGAACATGGACAAGGAAACGGGAGCAAGAAAAAAGCAAGAATTTGCAACGGAGGTTTTGAACAACGACTTGTTCCCGCATTGCCAGACCAAAGACCAGAAGATTTACTTTCTAGGATACATGACTTACAGACTATTGATGGCGTCGTTTGAAATTGTGAAACCGGATGATCGCGATTCGTTTTTGAACAAGCGGATCGATTTAACGGGTGCCCTTCTCAATAATCTGTTTCGTAATTATTTCAATAAGTTGGTGAAAGACATGGAAAAGCAGGTGATTCGCGAGATCAATACGGGTTCTTGGAGATCCAAAGATGATTACGAAAACATTATCAATTTGACGAATATTTACAAAATCATCAAATCTACTACGATTGAAAACGGAATCAAACGCGCATTGTCCACTGGAGACTTTGGCATCAAGCACACCAATACCAACAAGGTAGGTGTAGCCCAGGTGCTGAACCGTTTGACCTATGTCTCCAGTTTGAGCCATGCGCGGAGAATTTCTACGCCTACGGACAAAAGCGGCAAGCTCATTCCTCCGCGCAAGCTGCATAATACGTCATGGGGGTATATTTGCGTCGCCGAAACTCCTGAGGGTCAATCTGTTGGTGTGGTGAAAAACCTGAGTTACATGGCGCACATTACCATTCATTCTAACCCTATGTCTCTGCACGAGTACATTATGCCGCACGTTCTTCCTGTTGACAATAGCATTTCACCATTGGAATTATACGAAAATACAAAAGTGTTTATCAACGGTTCTTGGGTTGGTGTGACAACAGATCCGCAAGAGTTGTATGCAATGGTCAAAGATAAAAAATGCAAAGGAATCATCAATATTTACACCGCAGTGGTGTTTGATTACAAAATGAACGAGATTCGCGTCTTCAATGACAGTGGAAGACTCACCAGACCTTTGTTGCGCGTAAAAAACAATAACATTTTGATTACGCCATCGATTATTCAGCGGTTGAAATCGGATGATTTGACATGGGATCATTTGTTAAATGGTAGTCGTTTAGAGGAATCCGTTCTAGAATACATTGATCCTGAGGAACAGAGTTGGTCTATGATTGCCACTGTTCCTCGCGATATAGTGAATCCATCGAATAAACTGCAGAAATACACCCACTGTGAAATCCATCCCAGCACTATTTTCGGTGTCTTAGCTTCATGCATTCCTTTCCCCGAGCACAACCAATCACCAAGAAACACCTACCAGTGTGCGCAGTGCAAACAAGCTATGGGTGTATATGCTACAAATTACGAAAACCGCATGGACAAGACAGCGTATGTCTTGAATTATCCGATGCGTCCTCTAGTTGATACACGCATCATGAACATGATTCAACTCAATAAAATTCCTTCTGGTATGAATGTGATTGTAGCCATTATGACACACACGGGTTACAATCAGGAAGATTCGCTGCTTATCAACCAGGGATCTATTGACCGTGGCTTAGCACTGGTGACGGTATATCACACGGAAAAGGATGAGGACAAGCAGAAGATCAATGGTGACGAGGAAATCCGTTGCAAGCCGGATCCGACCAAGACAAAAGGGATGAAGTTTGGCAATTATGGCAAAGTAAATTCTAAGGGTGTTATTCCGGAAAATACGTTGGTAGAAAATCGCGACATTATCATTTCAAAAATGACGCCTATCAAAGAAAACCGAAATGATCCGACAAAAGTCATCAAGTTTGAGGATCAGAGTAAGATTTACCGCACCGTAGAGGAAACCTATGTGGATAAAAATTATATCGACCGAAACGGCGAAGGTTATAATTTCGCCAAGGTCCGCATCCGTGCTACAAGAAAGCCAGTTATTGGTGATAAATTCAGCTCGAGACATGGTCAGAAAGGTACTGTCGGCAACATTATTCCAGAGTGTGATATGCCTTTCACCAGTGCGGGCGTAAAGCCGGATATTATTATTAACCCTCATGCGATCCCGTCTCGTATGACCATCGGGCAGTTGAAAGAAACACTCCTTGGAAAAGTCTTGGTGGAGCTTGGACTTTTCGGCGATGGCACTTCTTTTGGACAGTTTGATGTCAAGGACATTGCCGCCGAGCTTTTGCGAGTTGGGTACCAAGCCCACGGCGAAGAATTGATGTATAACGGGCTCACTGGTGAACAGCATGAGTGCAGTGTATTCCTGGGACCCGTCTTTTACCAGCGATTGAAGCACATGGTCAACGATAAGTCGCACAGCCGTTCTATTGGACCGATGGTGAATTTAACCAGGCAGCCGGCGGAGGGGCGCTCGAGAGATGGAGGGTTAAGGTTTGGAGAAATGGAAAGAGATTGTGCATGGTATGCCTCTCCAATTCTCTTAAATTGTGGCCTAAGTGTAGAACTAGGAACCATGGAAAATGGCAACTACGAAGTGATGGGATTTGATGAAAAATCCAATACTCTAATTCATTCTAGACAGACAGGATTTATGTGCAAAGGTAAAAGAGAATGTGTGGATGTAACATTTCAAGATGGAAGAAAAATTACATTTACAGCCAATCACAAAATGCTGACAAGTGAAAATTCATGGACTGAAATCAGTAAATTTGTATTAAATGAAACAAGAATAAAAACTGGTCTGACTTATCCATTAATTAAAGTGAAAGAAGAAATGGAACTGTGCGCGTCATGGAAATTGAGTGTTGGCACGATGTTACTAAAAGTAAATGACACCAATTCCTATTTTGAGGCTTTGGCGTTTGCCCGCATTATTGGTTATTTGTGTGCGGACGGCGGAATATATTACATCAACAACACAAAATCATACAAAGGTGTTATTAATTTAGGTCACATGATTGATGTAAACCAACTTATTGATGATTTAGAAATGTTTGGCATGATTACTCAAAATAAATTCAAATCTAAAAATTATTATTCTGTTACAATTCCGTCTGATTTCCTTTATAATATTATGCAATTGAAAGGAATTACAGTTGGGACTAAAATAAAACAACCAGCTAAATTACCTGCATTTATTTTAAAACCAGACTGTCCATTGCCCATTGTGCGCGAGTTTTTGGGTGGATTATTTGGTGGCGATGGACATACTTGCGTTCTCGGAATGCATCGCGGTAAAAGAGATATACTTTCATCTGTTTCGTTTTCTAGAACTAAAAGAAGCGAGCATCTCGATTCTTTAACTCAAATGTTTGAAGACATCAAGAAACTCTTTGCGAGATTCGATATTCATAAAATAACTCTTCAAAATTTCAAAGAAACTACTTATTCTAAAAACAAATTTACAAAACCTAGCAGTTCTAAAAGCTTCCAACTCACACTCCATCTCGATATGGAAGAGCTCATTCCTTTCCACGATAAAATCGGTTTCCGCTATTGCTGCCATAAATCGCAGAGGCTGGAAGCAGCGGTTTCTTATAAACGATTACGAAACGAAGTCACCAGACAACACAACTGGCTCGTAGCCAAGGTGGATGAACTGACCCACTTTAGCGAAATCAAGAAAGAAAATCCGACCAAAATTGTGCACACCAAAGGAGCCATAGAGCAAGCAGTGCAAGAGTTGGAAAAGATAGAGCCGCTCGTGCATGTCTATGCCATTCCCAGCACACATGATATTACCGACCATTTGGTAAAAGGAACCAAGTTTGGCAAATTCACGAGCAAATCTTTCCCCACTGCAGAAGAATATTTGAAAGAAATTGGAGCACTGGATTGGTTCTTGAATGATGCCGAGTTGAAAAAAGAAGAAGTAGAAGAAGAAGAAGAAGAACTAGAACTAGAACAAGAACAAGAAGAACATGAACAAGAATGCGGCGAAGCATCCTGTTACGGCGTGCAAAGAGTGTGCGAAGGTCTCCCCACAATGGATTTGAAAGTGATTGACATTCGTCCTGCAGGAGAGCATGATGTGTATGACATTGAAGTCGAAGACACACACTCCTTCCTGGCGAATGGAATCGTAGCACACAATTGCATGATTTCGCACGGTGCCTCCAGATTTACAAGGGAAAGAATGTACGATGTATCTGACAAATATTCAGTGCATGTCTGCAAGAAATGCGGACTTATCGCTTCGTATAATGATAAAATTCATATTCATCACTGCAAGACGTGTGACAATCGGACAGACTTTGCCTACGTGGAAATACCGTATGCGTGTAAGCTACTGTTCCAAGAGTTGAACACGATGAACGTAGCGCCAAGATTGTTGCTCAGTTAGAAAAAATAAAAAAGAAACAATTTACATTTTGAATAAATCTTTTAATTTATAGATAATCGCAGTCGTGAGTCCAAACAAAACAGCTCCCCATGTCGTATCCATAATGACAGTTAGAATATGCCAGTTCTTTAGAAGAGTCAGGGTGGTAAATTCGTAGACACCGTAAATGACAAATCCCAACGTTGCTGCATCTGCAACGCTTCTCCTTTTTTGAATAATAAAATAATTTAAGCCGTAGATTAAAAAGATGTACGTAATGGCTGCCGCCATAAAGTTGAATTGAATAGGACTACCTTGCACATCTTTCACTTGTTGATTAAAATAGTTTTTAAAGAGGCTCAAATAAATTCCGTCTAAAAGTACGAAAACAATCGCCGTGAATAAATATGTAATCATTTTTATACTATATACAGATTATTTATTATTTATTGGTTATTATTTATTCTTTAGAAAGGTTGCAAAAGTAAAAACTTTTTTACTGTGATATATTATATAAATGACATCGGTTGGTTACACAAGTGCGATCAATGGCAGTTTTTCAGCCTTTAATATATTTGTGAGAAACCCTAAAAGTAGTGGTGGCGCAATCAATGGTTACATGGCTACACCTATTGAAAAGGTAGATAAAGATTATCCCGATTTTGAGCAAATCCGTTATACATTGAAGAATGCTTGGAACACTACCTATCCTAGTCAAATCAAACCACTTAAAATCAAACGAAGTATTACGGGTCCGTTTCGCGCGGTGAACAATGCCGGAGATCTTTTAGGAAGAGAGAACTATTCTTGCGGCGGACCTTGCCAATCGTTTCAATACCGTCCCGGGTTGTTTGGCTTGAAACATCGTTTTGGTTCTACTAGCAAGAGCTGCACACCTTCAGCCTTTTACAATAGTTTGCAAATGAACAAAACAGTTCCTTCTGCTACATGCAATGTGCGATATGTGTATGATAGTTCGGATTACACCACTTATTTGAAACAACGGGCGATGGTGAAAAATTACAACGCGCTCACTTATGGTGGCGATGCTTCGAACGCGAGTCAAACACCTTTGCGTCATAGTCGCAGATATTAAAATTATTGGGTTCTCATCCTTTTTTCCTTTTGCTTCTTTTCCTTTTTTTCTTTTTCTTTTCTTTCTCTCTACTAACAAATGAACGAAAGCCAGCGAAGACAGAATCTGTATCAAAAGACAGAGTTTAACAATTCCAAAATATGTATGCTTAACACAATCTTTAAGTGTAGCAAATGCAAACACAATAATACAATTTTTCCGAAACCGGGAGTGATTTATCAAATGTGTTTATTTTGTAACAATCCGAATTATATTAAGAAGTGTTGAGGAATATCGAGAAAGTATTATAGATTATTTATATTATCGCAATAATATAAATAATATATGGCTCACATTGCGGGTTATACTACGTTTGAACAATTACCATTGGCATACTTTGCGGAGTTGGCGGCAAAGAGTAAAGATGCATTTATAGATGTCTTGAGACAAGAAGAGGACGAAGAACCAGAAAGATGGCATGAAGTTGTAGAGATTTTTCGAGAGACATTGAACGTTGTTTCGGAATTGTCTCCAGAACAAATTCATGATTTAACAAACACTGAACATTTGGAAGAAGTTAATCCAATTGCATATAGAATCAAACGAAATTTAACGATAATGAAAAGATATTTTCAGGGGCGTTGGCCAACCATGGATGATTTTTTTCGTGATTTTGTAATGGATGAAGAACAAGAACAAGAACAAGAACAAGAACAAGGACAACAAAATATTCAAAGAAGATCACCAAGATTACGGGGCGAAAACGTTCCTGATTTTGCGCAGTTGCGACCTGTTAAAAGAAGAATGAATCCTGCAAGATTGGAGTCGCAGTCATCCCAATCCGCAACCATTCGATTGTCGGATGGTCAAGACTATGATTTGCAACACATTTTGGACATATATAGACATAGCAATGGACAACGAACATTAGTTCGCCATGAATTAACAGACCAAGACAGAGCTCTTATGACAGCATTTTTGCAGCACAATGATTACAATGAGCAAGGGCGGAGACTTAGAGGTGGAACAAGAAGAAAAAAAACAATTAAGAGAAGAAACCAATATAACCACAAAAAAACAAATAAGAAGAAAACGATAATAAGAAGAAGAAAACGGTAATAAGAAGAACCCGATAATATATAACACGCTTGTAAAAATATATTATTTTAGTATGTTATAGTAATAATAATGACTACACCATATGCCGTTTCTACAAACATTGGATCCGTATCTTACAACAATTACGTGAATGCCCCTATTACTGGTCCTCTTAGCACAAATCAGTACCCAGGAATCATTCCTTACCACAGTTACGGAACACTCGTAGGTATTCGTCCCACACCACCTCAGTTCTTCCCTTCTCAGGAGCCAGTGTATTCCGATATGAGTATAAATCGACGACAACAATACTTAAGAACCGCCCAATCTGCCCAATCGGCCGCTATTCAAAGAGAGAGAACATTAGCAACAGTAAGACAAAACTCTACTTATAATTTTTCTGCAGAGAGACGGCATGCTACTTCGGGCTATTTGAATTATATTGATCCGATTCCTTGTTCCATGTACAACAATATTAAGAAGAGTAGGGCGGTTGGACAAAGTGCTTACAAAGTCGGACTTCCCAATAGTGCTCCTATTAGCACTAAAAATTATTATCCGAGTGGAATACGAACCACTTTAAAACGTGTGCGTTCAGGTGGATGCACAGCGCCTGCTAAAAAAGGAGCTATTCAAAATACCAGTTTAACGAATGGAAGAATTTGTGCATGGGGTTCTATTGTTCGTCAAAATTATTAAACAGTTTTTATAGTTGGTTCTTTTTTAAAATATAATATTTAGACAATATATATATAATGCCGTACATGTTTCCACAACAAAGGGTCACTCAAGGACAATCCTGGACTCAAAGTCCTCAGGAAAGAATTATAGGTGCTGCGTTAGTCAGTTCTGGCACAAGCAATAGTGCTGGAGGTGCGAATCGTATATACACGTTTTTGAAAAAAAGATACGGAGCAAATTACGCTCTCCAAGTGTTTAGAGATTCTTCTTTTGGCCCGTATATGATTAATAAAAGAGGAACTGGTTTAATTTGGAATTAATTTTTATTAGATTGGTTGCAATTTTGAATTTTAACAAATTATTATGAATTTATTTGTATAAAAATGATTTTATATAAATATTTAGGAAAAATGTCTTTTTAGATACGGAGGTCGTTCATTGTTTAGTAGTAGGGGCGTTTAACTCAGTTGTAGCCATTTCTTTTTATGTATTAGGAAAATGCAAAAAATATAATGAATACAATATATCATTCTTGAAATAGTAGGATCTTTAGGGAGTTTTTATTTTTATAGACATTTTGTCAAAAAAATCTATAATATTTTTATTTAAAAAAAATTTTAAAAAAATTTTTTTATTGTTGTATATTATAATCATGAATACTAATTCTAGCGGATCTTCAATGTCTTCAATGACTAAAATGGGTGGAAGAAGACGTCGTCATCGCATGTCAAGACGCGGTGGCATGATGCCAAAAATGATGGGTGGAATGATGTCCAAAAAGATGATGTCCAAAAAAATGATGATGCGTGAAATGGGCAAAAAAATGACTAAAAAGATGATGATGCGTCAGATGGGTAAATCAATGTCTAAGAAAATGATGATGCGCTGTATGGGCAAAATGTCTAGACGCCGTTAAACAAATAGTTTTTCACAATATTGTAAAAAGTAATAATTCTTTACAATATTTTTATAGTATTATACTATAATATAGTATATTCAATGCACAAAAAATATAACAAAAACAAAACAATGCGAAACAAACGTGGTGGGTTTTCGCTTTTTGGTTGGACTGTGCCGGGAACTGAAGAAAAAGAAGATGAACCGTCGCCTGTGCCACCAAACATGAATATTGGAATGCCAATGAACACGAATAGACAAATGCCACCACCCTTGTATGGAGGAAAAAGAAGAATGCGAAAAAGGGGTGGCTTTCGAGGCTGGACTCCTTTGAATAATTTAGCATCAAACGCGTCTCCTTTTAGCGAACGCACTGCACAAGCCTCTTATGTCGGGGGTCGAAGAAGACATAGACGAACCCATCGCAGACGTTAAGAATCATGTTTTATACAACAATCCGATGAATCGGTAAATAAAAATAGTTTCCCGCATGTTTTGCACATATCCACACAACGCTCACTATTTTTCACAATTTCTATTTTTTCTTCCAACAAAAGTATTTTCAGAATTAAATCTTCTATTATTTTTTTTTGAATTTCATTTTGTTCTATCAAATGATAGATATTGATTTTTTTCATGATTAAATATTATACACATTATAATTATAGTATTTAATGCATCTATAATGAATCTGCTTATTTTGATTTTTTCATCAAACGATATATGATATATAATCCTAACGCCGTCAAACTTATCAAATAGACTTGAGCTAAACTATCTTTTGGCAAAAGAACGGCTTTCGAATGCTTCTTTTTCTTTTTTTCGGGACGGTTGGTAAAAGCTTGCTGACGGTTGGTAAAAGCTTGCTGACATGTTTTTGGCGAAGATTGATTCGATCCATAATTATTTACGCCTCCTGGAAAACTACAAGGATCCATATTTTGCAGATCCACTAAAGTAACAAAATTTGATTGATACATTGAATTGTTGCTATTATCAACCACTTCCAGTTGCACTTCTTGACATGGAGGGGTAGAACCAGAGAGAAAAGATTGCATGATCGTGTAAGGATTTAACACTTTCAAGTCACCCACTGCACCCGGGATTAATCCCCTAAATTGGGTAAAGTCCGTTCCCAATGCTGAGGAAATAAAAGGAATATTCCCATTTGGCACATTATTGACATAAATGTATCGATCCACTTGCTGATTCGTTGCTGTATTTACACATTTCGCTCCAGTTTTTAAGAAAAACTTATTTCCTAGAGGCTGTCCTGTAGCGGATGCGGCACCACTTCCGGAGACCAACAATTCGACATACGCGACCAATCCTTCAATGTCTTTGGCTAAGGTGGATAAATTTCCATCCGAACTCATGCCAATTTGGGAAGGCGAATTGATATTTTGATAATAGGGATATGCGGGGCCGAGTAATTCTGTCTCAACATTATTTACATCTGTTAATACTTCTTGAAATATATTTTCCGCATCGCTAATAATACTCATCCACTTGTTACTTTATGCAAATATTTTTTTATTGGTTTCACTCTTTTTCTCTTTTTCTCTTTCTCTCTGTAAAAGTATATTTTTTCAGTTTATTTATGTTTATGTTTATGTCGTTGCTCCAGTAATAGTCGGAGTCGTAGAAGGCGTCACTTGTTGAACATACTGTTGCTGGGCACCGATTAGTTGAGTCACTTGTGATTGCAGTTTAGCTACATTCCCACTAATGTCTTGCACTTCATTGTTCAATGAATTTAAACTATCTATTTGTTGCTTCAATACTTCAATGTTCCCTGCATTTTGCTGGGCTAAGATAGAAGCATTATTGGGGTCATATGGTTGAAAACCGTTTTCAATTTGCTGAGATCCTGTAGAAGCTTTTTGCTGGAGTGATGCAAAAGCATTACTAGCAGCATTAGCGGGGTCGCTAAATGATTGAGTAACTTGTTGGGCTCCTGTAGAAGCTTTTTGCTGGAGTGATGCAAAAGCATTACTAGCAGCATTCGCGGGGTCGCTAAATGATTGAGTAACTTGTTGGGCTCCTGTAGAAGCTTTTTGCTGGAGTGATGCAAAAGCATTACTAGCAGCATTAGCGGGGTCGCTAAATGATTGAAAACCGTTTTCAAGACCTTCTATAACTGAACTATGAAACGTAGCTAAAAATATTTGAGAAACAATCAATAATGTAAAAAACAAAATAAGTGTATAAATAACAATCGGCATTAATATATACAAATACTTTTATTTTTGCAGACAATCTTTTTTCCTTTTTTCCTTTCCTTCCATCTTTTCTTTTCTTTCCTAATAATATAGTATAAAATGTCAACTGCTCTTTATCCACAAGGAATGAGAGGCGCAATGCCTGCTTCAGGATACAATCATAAAAGCACCTACTACAACAAACAATATGAAACTTGGAAGGGAACGGGCGTTTTGAGTAATCCGGTAGGTATCGCTCCCAGTCACATCCGTCCTTTAACCAACAACGATTCGGGAAATGTATTTTTATCTGGTTCTTTTCCATCGCGCACTTATCCTCACACAAGAATTTTTTTGCCACGCCCTATCAAACATTTTAGAAAGGGGCGTGTTGTGCCCAATATTCCTATTACTGTCACGGTTCCTAATCCAGACGATCCGGATCAATATCACGAGGTGGAACTTATTAATTACAACATGAACCGCATAGTCAAATCCAGTACAGGTCAATCCTTGGGTGGAGGATTTGGAGGCAGCGGTCTCTTGAATGATATGATGGACAAACCCGGTGCTTTTATTGTCAAACAGAATGTGCCAAAAGAAATAAATGAAAGTAATCAATCAAATATCGATTGCAAAACATGCGAAGGTGTAGGAGTGGTTGCCTCTTATTATCCTAACAACACTTATGTTGAAGAAAACCCCATCCCTCAAACGCAAAATCCTGTTTGGTGTTGCAATGAAGAACGCAAAGCTTTGAGAAGAGTCATCTATGCCAATAGTTATTTAAAACAAAATTACTTTCCTACGCACAGCGAATATTTGAAAAATCGTTGCCAAACATATGATCAAAAAGTATTTAATTTTGCACAGCCATTGCAAGCAAGCCGGGCTGCCGCCCTTGCCGAAGCAGGCATAACGCCTGCACAACTACAACAAGCCAAGCCAGGAAGTCCTCTGGCTTTGTTTAATACCTATGTGGCGAATTGTTATCCAAATGTCGATGTGTTTGACGCAACCGAAAATGCATTAATCGCCAAATTTCTAGATATATTACTCAAAAAAGGATTCATTACACAAGAACAAATTGCGCAATATACTACTACTACTGAAAAATACAATTTTGATACACTAGTGCAATATTTTGGGAATTTTACAGAAAGCGAAAGATTGCGTGCATTGGAAGAATTAGAAATATTTATCAACAACCCTTATTGGGGTGTGCCGTTTGCAGGAGTGTCCAATCCCAATGGCTGCAAACTTACGGTTTATAAACCAAACAATTATCAGTTTGCAAAACAAGGCGCTGTTTCTAGCAGCACAAGAATGTTGAAATTGAACGTGGATACTATTTCGACAAATGCGGCTTCGATTAATAACTACAATAATTTAGGTGGTCAGTTGGTTACGGCAAATCAATTGTATGCTGGAGATATTATTCCTAATCAATTGAATCTTCTTAAAAACAAAGCCAATACGAACTGTCAGAATCCACCAATTTTCCCATTCCAAAACAAAAAAGCATGCAGTTACAGAAGAAATAAAAGATATAGTTTTATGGTTTCCCAACCGAGTCCTTACCGAGATTATATCAGCACTGTATTTAACACAAATCACTTCACTCAGTCACCAAGGACATATACTAATAATACAGATCAAGCAAAACCTTATTAATTTTGCATGCGTTTCTTAAATTTCATGCGTTTCTTAAATTTCATGCGTTTCTTAAATTTCATGCGTTTCTTAAATTTCATGCGTTTCTTAAATTTCATGCGTTTCTTAAATTTCATGCGTTTCTTCTTCCTTTAACTCACATGTCTTGGTTTCTTTTGAAAGAGGCAAAAAAATATTGATTTTCTCATTTAATTTGTTGTATGGAACTTTATACTTTTCACACCAAGCGCATGATTTTTGTATATTTATTTTTTTTAACGCTTCCAGTTTGTCTTCTAAATTTTTTGTCTTAAAAATATTAATAATTTGTTCCATTGCATCTAATTGTTGTTGCACTAAAACTGAATTTGAATCCTGTATTTTATTCAAAAAGTAACAAGGTATTTCTTTATTAATAATTGAATAAAGTGATTTATTTTTATTATTATCATTATTGTTATTATTATTATTATCTATCTGAATATCATAGTGAAAAAGATGCGATGAAAAACATTTGCAAAATATGTATTTTTCAAAAGTCGCTGCATTGCTACTAGTCGGTTTAATTATATATACTTTTTCAAACAAGGATGAAAACAAATACAACATTTCTATTAAGGGTTTGTAAAAGACGTTGTTTATTTTTATTAAACAGTGACCTCCTACATCCAGTGTTTTTAATACAGTAAATAATATTTTAATGATATTTTGAAAATGAGATTCTACTTTGCTGTTATTTGTTGCTTCGTCTTCAAAAAAAATAAAATTAAACATTTTTCCGGTTATTTCATTTGTTTTGTCTAGGTCGAGTGAAGAAAACGATGTGAATTCATGTTCATTTGTTTCACTCAATATTTCAGAATAACAATTAAAATCTTCAAAGTGAATGCCAATGTTCAATATATTCAATTTTTGGTTTTTAAATGATCCAAATAAATCCAATAAATTATTTATTTCTATTAAATCATACAACAATATTGTCTTTGATTTTAATTTACTTATCGGCAAATGAGAACCAGGAAAAGCCTTGTATATGTATTCATATGGATAATATACATTCATGATGTCCCAATAGGTAGTACCAGATAATTGGATTGAAGTCTCTGAATTGATGATATGTTGAATTGATTGTTGTAATACGGAATAATAATGCAACGTATTAATAGTTATGCTTGATATCGCAGTGTTTGGTTCAGAAGAAAAGGATACATCTACTTGTATATTATTATTGTTTTTGGGTAATAAAAAATAACTCATAATAAAAGAATAATAATATAATAATATAATTTTTAAGTCGGTTGGGCTACAACATCTTTATAAAGCTACGGCTCAACATCTTCTTCAATAATTAATTGAACTTGCTTTTTCGGTTTAGTAGTTCTTGGTTTTTTTGTCTTTTTTTCTTTTTCTTTTTCTTTTTCTTTTTCTTCTTGTTTTTCTTGTTGTTGTAGTCCTTGTTCTTCTTTTTCTTTTTCTTCACTTCTAGCTATAAGAGGTTGATCATCTAGAGCCTCTGTTGCAGGAACCAACAATAATTTCTTTTTCAACACTCGAACCTTTGATTTTGTTTTGAATTGTTTTTGTTCTTCTTCTGCAACTTCTTCCGCATGAGCACTTTCTTTGCCATTTCTCAAAGCATCCGTTTCATCATATTCCACAAGTTCAATCTCTACCTTTTCACTATTTACTTCCATTATCTTTTTATAAACAAAATATCGATTCAAGAAGGAAATCTTTTTCTCAAAGGCATTCATTTGCGTAGCTTCGCCATAATCCTTTTCCTTGAATTTATTTTTCTTGATTTCTTCCAACATGTTTGCAAATAGCTCGCTGAATAGTCCTGATCCCTCAGGCAAACCCATTTCAATCGCTTCTTCTCTATTCACAATTTTAAACCCATACGCATCCATGACCCGATCAAAGTAGTCAAAATTAATCAAATATTCAGGAATTTGTTGATTGATAGACTCTTGAAACACTTCAATCTTGTATCCAATTGAACTGGAATCATCCTCAAATTTATCTCCACCATATCGTTTTGTAATCTCCCATATTTTTTTCCCATTTTCTTCAATCTTCACACTCTCATTTGTTTTTATTTTTTTCAACATGTTAAATATCAATTTTCCATCGTATGCCGTGCCAATAAAGTATCCATTTAGTTTTGTACATTCGGCAATATTTTTTACAAAGCCTTTCAACGTATCTGGATTTTCTAAAAAGTAATGAACCGCAAATTGACAGGAAGAAATGCTGAATCCTTCTTCCCCCACTCCATACTGTCTTGCAACCCCTTTGCCTATTTTTTCGGGATCTTTGGAACCTAGTCCAAAAACCGCGGAAGTGATTTGTTTGGCTCGGTCACTTAACAATGCATCACCTTTTTTAATATTGTACGCACTGTTTCCATGGACAAAAAGTGCATGCGGCATTATTTTATTGACTTTTCTCGAATTCAAATATCGAGCACACGAACCGTCAATTCTATTTTCCAAATTTTCTTTAGAATAATCGAGACCAAATACAAAAGACAATTTTGCTGCAATCCATTTCGGTAAATCACCTGCTTTACCACATGCATAATCAATGAGTGTGTCTCCGTGTTTAGATACAGATAAAATAAGCTTCTTTTTCACATACAAATTGTGGAAATTTTTCATCGCTTCCGTCATCAATTCTCCCGCAGGTTTGTTATAATAAATATCCTCGCTTACCAGTACATCTGGAATATTCGATCCCGAGCACAACATTTCCTCTGTTATTGGGTTGTGAATCGATTTCCAATTTTCATTGGCAGTTTTATAAGAATTTCCGTATTGTTTTTCCCCTTTTCTCAATTCAGAGGTCTTATCGTAACGCACCCTTAAAGGAACCCACCGTTCTCCTTTTTGTCTTGTCAAGTCATAGCTAAACTCCACGATAGTATTGGTCTGAAACACTTCGTTCTCTTCGCTAAACATCTGACTAGAACCAGATCCATCTTTCCGCAATATGATTTTGCATAAGCCAGCTTCCGGATCATACGGTTCGGTAGGATAAAACCGAGTGGGTAAATAATCATTCTCTTTTTTGTCTTCGAACCGTTGTTTAAACTCGGGCAATTTGTCATCAATAATGTCTTGGCATGGATTGATATAACCGTCGTTCTTAGAATTGAAACCGCATCTTAATTCGATTGTTTTGTATTCGGTAAGTTGAGCAGGCAAACTAGTGTTCGTGCCATCTTCGAAAATTGTATTCACCAAATCTTCGCCATTTTGCCCTTTTACAGTGGTGACCAAAAAGTCAATCGTATTGTATTTTGGAGGCTTCCATTTGAAGGATTGTCTCCAAGTGATTTTTGTTTTGGGACCTGCTTCGTCTATTTTTTCTGATCCTACCCCGTAGTATGCATGGGTAAAGATTAATCCGTCCGTTTCATATTCAAAACGACCCTCTTTAAACTTTGTCAAAATAAAGTTGCATGCACTAAATATGGAGTCTTTGTTTCCAGAAGTAGGGAAGAACTCCTTTGCAACAATTCGAATAGGGCACATAATTTTATCCGAGGATACAAACTTTTTAAGCAGTTCTTTTGCCGACGCAACTTGTTTTTTTCCTTCATCTAAAATAGAAACCGCTTTCAAATTACGCACAACAAATTTCAGACGATCATACCGCGATTTTGTCAAATCTAGCTCATCCGGTAAAAGAAGAAACCGCAAATGCCGAATGTCTTCTTTTTTCATATAATAAATATCAAACACGGCAAACAAATTGATAAACTCTCCTACTTTGTTGTGAAGAATGAGTTCCCCGTCCAAAAGACTATTGAAACATTCTTCATTCAATGACTTTGCGCCTGTAAAAACCACAACCATGTTCATGTTGATTAAATAAATTTTACCTTGTGCATTGATATACATTAAATGCCGTTGTCCGTCTGCTTTATCCGTGACAACAAAATCCTTACGCACATTGGGTTGAGTAGAATTGCTGTCGTTTGCCGCAATATTCACCATTTGCAGGGTAATGGAGCTAGGACCGATGAAATTACGATTTTCCACGCGTTTTCTTTCATCATAGTCCTTTCCCCAAATGAGTTTCATGTAATCAAGCAATACATCGCTTTGTTCAGGATACGAAATTGGGAAATTGGTCCCTTGTAGGCCAGACAAAACAATTTTTATGATGCTTCGAAGACCATTTGCTATAGAGTCGGGATTGTTAAAAGGAGCTTTTCCCAATGCCTTATTATCAACTTCGATTTCAATTTCGTATATCTCCTCGTTTTCAAAGACTCGGGATTCTTCCGTTGTATATACCGGAATAATAGCGCCTTTGTTCGCTCTTCCATATTTATCCACACTTCTTTTTCCAAACTTCACAATACTAATGTCTATTTTAAAAGGGAGTTCTTTATTCGCAAATTGAACACGATTGATAAAACGAAATTCTTTTTTAGAATCTTTCCATTTTTCAATGATCGATTGTTTTACTCCTGTTTTTACTTCTTCTTCATTCATGTACGAAATTCTAAAATTAAATTTATCGAAATTTTCTGGGAAAACTTTGCTTCCATTTACTATAACAGGCTTTTTGCTTAGAAAAGAAACGCTCGAAAAATCGTTCTTCATGATTTCCTTGATATCGTTATTTTTGCAATATTGTTGAATATTATGTAGTCCTCTGATTTCAGTTCTGATATTGGAAACTCGAAATTCACCTCTATTAAATTCGGAATTTATTCTAAGCATACTTTCACCTGCAGCATTTAACGTGTAAAAACCGGATGATTTCAATTTTTTGACAACATTGTCGTAGTCATTTTTATTCAATGTTTTTATTCCTCTTGTTCCGAACTTTACCTCTAACTCTGGAACAAGATTGAATTTTGGATCAAACGGTCTTGCGACCCAAAATTGACGTACTATATTATTGAAACGTTGCTCGTCTGTGACGTTTCCTCGCCTTTCTTCTCTTTGCTTTTGCTCTTGTTTTTGTTGTTGTTCTTCTTCTTCTTCTTCTTCTTCTTGTTCTTGCCCGTCTTCTTTTTCTTCTTGTTCTTTCAGCTCTTTCACTAGCTCTTTCACTTGTTCTTTTTCCTTTTCTTCTCCCCTCAGCTCTTTCACTTGTTCTTTGACCTTTTCTTGTTCTTGTGCAGCTTTCACCATCTGCCTCTGTTTAGCTAATTGCCCCAGTATTCTATATTTTTCGCGAAGCTTCATATTATCTACTTTTGCTTTGTCCTTTTCACTTAGTTTTTCATACACTTCTTGAATAAAAGGATTTATTATTTTTTGCAAAACTTCAATTTGGAATTCTTTTTTTGCTATTTTGTCTAATTCTTTTTTTGTATCCTCATCTAATTTGCGATATGCATCATTTAACTCAGGATTACCAAAGTCAAAGTCTGAGATATTTTCTTGTTTAGATGATTCGTCCTGGCTCATTTGTTGTATATATATTAAAACATATTTTTAAATTGTTGTTCATTTTTTTTTATAATTGTTGAACAATAGATTCATACAATGCCTGTTTGGTTTTTCGTTTGTTGTCGATCGAAACAATACCCAATTTGTCACAAATATCCAATAGCTCACTTACTTTATAATAAGTGATTGATTTCATCGGTTTATCAATATTTTCAATAAGCATGAATTTTTTTTTGTATTCTTCCGCTTCTTTTTTACACATTTTCTGAAGTCCATAATTGTCTTTGTTGTCATCCTGTTTAGCTATTATATAAATATCATCACTATCGTTCAACATCAACTCATAATAAGTTCTCTTTTTAAAAAAAAGAATGTTTAAATTTTCAACGACGCAAAGAGTTAAAAATGTGCTTGCATTTATTTTTTGATCATGGACTAAGTTGTTTTCTATATTTTGCAACGCTGCAAATTTATAAGGCTTTATACATTGTTTTTCTTTTCTTATTTTTTCTACATATTCAATCTTTATAGATTTTTCTACTACAATGTTCTTATAAGGAATCATTTGATACGAAGTTAGACCATTTTTAATAATATAAAAACACCAAAACAAAGAGTCTTTCTCTCTTGGATAAAAAATATTTTTTTCTTTTTTCTCATATTTTATTGCATCTTTTTTCTTATCGCTCTTCTCATTATTCTTGTCATTATTCTTGTCATTATTCTTGTCATTATTCTTGTCATTATTCTTGTCATTATTCTTGTCATTATTCTTGTCATTATTCTCTTTCTTCTCATGAAAACAATCTTTACGAAAAAAATCAATTCTATCACGAGACAACATATAATCTTGTAACTGATCCATTACATGATTATAATCCTTTGGAATATACATTTCAATATTCATAATTCTACTTTGAAATATAATAGAAAAATCTAATTATCTTTAATATCTTTTGAAAAATATGTATTTTTGTACTCCTCTTTTTGCTGTTCCACATGGTTCAATGTAGTTTCTTGTGTATTCACATAATTGATATACACAATCATTTCTTCCAAAATATCTCTTTTTAACTCAGAAATATTGATATGAATTCCATATTTATTTTCATTGATAGTTATATCATTATGCTTTTTTAAAATTCTTAGAACCTCAACTTGATTGAATTTGCTCATGTTTTCAATAGATTCGCGAATATAATTCAACTCACTGACAGAAAATTGATTGACTTCATTTGTAGAAACCGATGCTTCCATTCTATCTCTATCTAATAACTATAAAAGCACGTTATTTTTAAATTCTATTTTTACAACAATTCAATTTTAGGTTTATAACCTCCTTTTTTATATTCTTTTTCTACCTTTGGTTTTTTCAACTCTGCAATAATAGAAATATATCCGTCGTTGAGTTCAAAGCGCTGACCTATAACACTTACCTTGAACTTGTCTCCTTCTTGAAGTTCAGAGAAATAATCGTTTTCAAAATGATGGTCTTTTGCTACAAATACCACAATTGGAGACGGAATTTCCACAGCACTTTCTGCACGAATGCCTGCTTTAGTAATATTTTTTGCAACACATTCGATCACCATCCCTTCCACCGGGAAACAAATTTCGCATTCAAACACAACTTCAAATGAAATAGTTGTGCCGCGGTGAATCATACCACTCGAATAAGAAATAATTCTGGAAGACCCGCTTTTAACAAATCCCTCTACAAGACACTTTCCTTCGAAACTTGCGGAAATATTTTGTTCCAGAGTTTCTTGAATATTTTTCCCGATAGAAGTGATAGGCAAAGAGATGGTTCGATTAATAATTCCTCTAGAATAAAGAGAACGCATAACATCCCTCTTTTTGCCTTTTTGAACGCGTTTTGTTACTTCCATTTCTTCTTGTATATTATACATATTATCTTTAATTGTTTTCAATTTTATTTCTTTTTTCCTTTCTTTTTCTTTTTTCCTTTCCTTTTCTTTCTTTTTCTTTTTCATATAAATTTCATACTATTATGCAAAGTTTATACTATTACTTTGTACAATTTATAGTAAATAGCCAATTCCGGCAATAAAAACCATCTTTTTCCATTTTTTCGAATGTCATTATAATGTCTTAATATAAATTCTTGTAATACGCACAATTCCATTTGATTCACCGCTTCATGCACAATAGATCCGTCTTTATTTCTTTTTAACTTGGTTCCCTCCGTGGTGTATCTTGGTTCTCCCACGATTTCATTCAACAAAGCCAGTGTTTTACTTTTGCCAGCTTCGTCGCACCTAGCACCGGTGTCCCGAGTAGATTCCATATTCTTAGTCTTAAACACCATGTACTTATTTTTTTTCTCGTATCCAATAAATCCGACGAGTTTATTGTATTTTTTTATATCTAGCGGCTCAAACAACTGTTGAGCTTCTCTAGAAAGAGCAATTTCCCTTTCATCTTCCGGCAAAGCCTCTACCCAGACGTTGTCTTTGTTTAAAATAATAAAGACTCGTTTGTTTAAATGATAAAGCAAGATTGCATTGAAATTTTTTGTCACAATGGTATTCTTGTAAAAATATTCTTTTATATACCATTCAAGAGAGGTTTTTTCAATATTTTCCAAAGAATACAAATATTTGATCAATTCTATTTTTTCTGAAAATATCAACATCTCCACCATATGTGCTACTAAAAATTCCAACATTTTTGATTCTGTAATTTCCGGATAATCCTCGCGAATTTTATTTATAACAATGCCGCAATATTTATACCATTCGTCGTCTCCTCTCGGCACTTTGGTTTCTTTAGTAAATTGCATAACAATCGCAAAGTTTCTTTTCAATTCTTCCAATACTTTTTTGCCATTATCAAAGGTTTGTATTCGTTCTTCCCTTTCTTCGCTTTCTGGGGCAGATGGTTTGTTGGCTATTTTTTTGTTTAATACAAATTGAATGGAGCTATGTTTATAATCAATTGGCACCATCCGGTCAAAGATAGAAATTTGCTTATCCTTCAATTCAATGGGTTGGAACAAATAATAATCGCCAATATTGATTAGACGACCGTTCCTACCATACCGATCCGTAATAAATTCATTGTTGTCTTCAATCAATTGTGTTAAAGCCGAATAAATTTGAACATACGGGTATTTCTTAGAACTTTGTATAGCCGCTAAAAGAACGTCTTTCTTGTAAAAATAGCTTTCTTTCATCAACATGCGAATTCGTTGCATAATTTTTTCAGAATTCATGGCAATAAAGTTTTCATTATAAGTGTCTTCGTTCAAATCTTCTTCCCGTATCTCCTTGTTAGGAATGCAAGAATAGTCGCATGTCTTCATATAGTCGCATGCCGGGCTAAAGGGTGCATCACCAATTTTGTAATCAGGTAAAACCAACCCTGTAGAGAGAACCTGACGAACAGGATGGTCTATCATAGCATTGATCTTTTCTTGTGTAAAATTGGTCTGATCGTGGTTTAATATGCAATCTACGGCGGTTTCTTTTAATAAACGACTTACTTTGCCAATTTGCACCGCTTTGTATTCCGCAACACGATAAATGTATAAATCAGCGGTTTCCTCTTTGTTTTCAGGAGACAATATGGTTGCATACATGTAAATTTCTACATTCCTTTTTTCAAAAGGAAGATCTTTGTGACTGAAATTGCGGACCGCACGCCCAATAATTTGTTCAGCGCGATTCATGTTGTACCACGGTTCCAAAATATGCACTTGTCTTATAAATTTAAAATCAATGCCTTCTGCACCGGCTTTCGAAATGAGAACCACCTTTACGCGATTACCATCTTTGTTTTCCACATTGGTCAGACCTTTTACTTCGAAATCATTATTAGGGGACAAACGTATATCACCCGTAATCATGGAATACCGAGCTGGAAAAAAATCTTTTTTGTCTGTAGGTGGCTTCATTGTTCTGGCATCCACTACATCTACCGGCTTATTTTTAAAAAGAGGTTTTACATTTTCGCCAAATCGAGTGAATCCAATTTCTTCCAAAGCAAGTGCCATTGGTATTAACCCACTGTCTATATACTGCGAATAAATAAGAATAATTCCGTCGGAAACGAACCCAGTTTCCGGATTATAAATCTTGTCCAGCACACTTTTTATTTTAGCACTGTATTTTCCTATTTGTTCGCGAGAAAAAATAGATCCGTATTGATCGATGGTCGTTTTTTTGTATTCGAAACTTCCTTTTTCAGGCGGTGACTTGGAATCAATAAATTGCATCATGCGACTTAACCCTTCCTTGCCAGTGAGTTGTTTGGAATAATCCATTTCTGTTTTATGCAAAGGTTGCATAGGAGACGGAGATAAAGAATTCTCTTCTGGTATGTTTATCGGTTCGTCACTTTCTTCCACATCTGAAAAACTGGGCGAATATTCATCATCATATTTCTCTCTTGGTATATTTTCCAACAACTGTTTTAGTCCTGCCATTGGATAAGAAATGATCAATGATTCAATCGGAATCTGTAATGTATAATAACCAAAAGATTCCATGTTTGCGAAACTAGGCATATTGCGAACTTCTCCTCTTCTATTTACATTAATATTACGCTTGTTGCGCAGCATATGTATAACGTATCTATAAGCGCATCCTTGACATGTGCCACAATTGTCGCATTGGTATAAATGCGTCAAATACAAACTCAAAATGCGTGTTTTATCTTGCTCTTTGATTTTTTTCAAATTCATTTGATAAGAAGGATACGGAATAAAAGGAAATGTGTCTTTTTTTGCAAACTCATCCGGGTAAATGCGATAAGGGAAAGTATATGGGTTCTCGCCTCTCACAAAAGAAACATATCCGGTCGCTTTTCTGATTAACAATTCTTTTCCGTGTGGTTTGAAATTGCCATATTTGTCAAAAACATCCTTGACTTCGATTTTACCTCTACGATCATTCATGTTCATCAAGTTCAACAACCAAATGATTTCTTTGTAATTGTTATACATTGGAGTTGCAGAGAGAAGAACAAACCGCATATTTTCCGCCGATTGAACCAACAATTCCAAATTAAGTGCCACTTTTTTGTTCTCATTATCGTCCGATTTGCGAATATTATGTATTTCATCAATAACGATTAAACGATTGTTGAATTCATTTTGCAGTCTACGTATAATTCTTTTATTTAAAACAATTCTCTCATTTTTCGCCATTTGGATTCGGGTTTTCTCTCTTCCATCTATTGGCTCTTGTCTTTTTCTTTTTATTTCTTCTTCATAATTCATCGTTTTAATAATGTAATTAGCAAATTGTCCGTAACCCAAAAAAATATAGAAGTTGTTTATAATGGATCTTATTTGACTAACTACTCTCTCTTTTGGCATACCTTTCATGCTCATAGGATTAATTTCCTTCAATAATTTGTTTCCAGTGCAAGCTTGAATAGTCCATAATCCATCTACCAATTTTAGTTTTCTCTCGTCGAATAACTGCAACCTAAAATTATCCTGGACATTTTCTGAAGCTACAATCATAATTCGTTTTGTAATGCCCATTTGTTTCATGTAGTCGCGCATTTCTTCACAAACGCCAATAGCACTGCATGTTTTACCTGAACCTAGACCATGATAAAGCAATAAGCTATTATATGGCGTTTGGAAGGACATGAAATTTTTTACAAAAGCTTGATGTGGTTGCAATTCGTAGTCGGCTTTACTTAGCATGTCGGCGTGTTTTTCAATGTCCTCGTGAATTGTTCCATCGTATTTTGTATCATTGAATTCTTTTTTTTCCGCAATCTTAATATTAAACTGTCTATCGTTGAGCTCGGGATACAAATAAGGATGCTCTTCTGGGTGTTCGTCTAAACAACTTCTCTCGACCAATTCTTTTCTTAATAAAAATTTATTGCAATTTCTTGAATAATAATTTTCATTCGAACAATCAAGTTCTTCAAATTCCGGTTTTAAATCTGTAGAACAGTCTAAAAAAAGTTCGGAAGAAGGTTCGGGAGCAGAATAGCTCGCAGAAGAACTAATGGAAGAAACGTTGTTGTCAGAAGAAGAATTAGAATTAGAATTAGAAGAAGAAGAATTAGAATTAGAATTAGAAGAATTAGAAGAAGAAGAATTAGAATTAGAAGAAGAAGAATTAGAATTAGAATTAGAAGAATTAGAAGAAGAAGAAGTATCTGATGTATCTGGAATAATAATTTTATTTAATGGCACAACCGTTGTCATAAATGCTATATATTAGATATATAATCTATATTCCTGTAATACTTTATTTATATTAATTATTAACTCTTTTTTTTCTAAATTATAAGGTCGAATCGATTGCAAGCATTCATCCAATGTTTTCCACTCTAATTTGCTTACTTCTGTTATTTGAAAATTTTCCAAAATATTATTGTCGCTGTCATCCATATATGCTAAAAAATACTTGTGTTTATAGGACTTGTAATTCGTGCCTATGAAAATTTCCTCAAAAGGCATAACGTTTTCAATCACTGTAATTTTATTTTTTGAAATACCAGTTTCTTCCTCAAATTCCCTTAAAGCGCAGTCTAAATCTTTTTCTTTGTTATTACGTCTTCCTTTTGGAAATTCCCATTCTGTTTCTTTCCATTGCGTTGTACTCATTTCCACAATATCATTCAAATTTACAAGTTTGTCTTCAATTGCCACACCATTTTTAATAACTTCCATTTTTTTGGAAGACACACTTTCTTCTGATTTGTATTTAGTGTTTGAAATGCCACCCCACATTTTGCTCCACAATAATTCAAAACTCTGAATCAAAATGCGTTCTTTTTCTTCAACCGACATTTCATTAATTAAATTTTGTATTTGATATACATTATAAGGCGAATATTTGCCTCTTATAAAATCAATATACCCGAAACTATCTTTTCGACGTATCATTAAATATTCCACACCTCGGAAACTAGAACGAAACACAATCATTCCATAACTGACAATCGGCATCTTGCACTGGTTAAAAATATGTCCTTGTTTTCCGCAATTGTTACAAATACTCATATTATTTCTATTTAGGTTCATGATTATTCAATTGTATTTATTTATTGTCATAGTTTTAAATATTATTCTTTTATATAGAATATGCCCAAATTATACAATTTAGGTACATATAATTTAATTTCGTATCAAAGACGTTTAGGTGGAAATCATAAAATAGCCGCGGCAAGTGTCAATTTAGGTTCTACCAGAGGAAAGGGATCTTCCACAAGAATATTAAATTTTTGTAACAAAAGAGTAAGTAATGGAACTTGCCTCAATCAGTTTATTCATCAACAATAATATTATAACATAAATTATATTGCAATATTATATAAACGAATACAAATATGAAACTAAATGTAAAAACAAAAAAATATGGAAAAAAAGATGCAACATATCGTGGAAAACATGATAGAACACATCGTGGTAAAAAAGGAGGATTTTATACCGGATTTTCCGATTTTCCTTTTAGTCCCAAGCTTACACCCAGAAATGTTTTATCTAATAGATCTTCGCTTCTAAGAGTCCAAAAAGAATTAGAAGGTTTATTCACGCCAGAAGATAATGAAGTGAGTCCAAATATGTTACAAATACATTTTTTAAAAAATTCGCTAGATTTTCATATTGTCTATGGTTTTTTTATAAATAATAGAGTAGGAGATTTGTTCGAATACGAAACAATAAATATGCAAACAATAATAAAGTATCATCATCCGCAAAATAATTTTAAAATAGAGGATTTAAATAACCTAATTTTAAGAAAATTTCTAGGAAAATATTTGACTGCCTTTATAAAGAATAATCATGAACCCCAATTGCAAGAAATTCAATCAATGAATCCACAAGATGACGTGGAAGTAGTTTATTTATTATGGAAATTAACAAATCAATTTCTCCGCGAATTTTCTAGCATTAATGTGTATTTTGATAAAAAGTGTGTAATTGGGAATTGCAATAAAACAGATGAAATGGATACAATCGAGCTACAAAAAATAAATATGTTGCAGGATTTCATATTATTTGCAAACCAACTGCGAACGTTAGACAATGCTCATTTAGCTATTTTATTGCACAGCATATGTTCGTCAGAAGACTTTTTTCACAAGTTGCAAACCACGTTAATATTGAATCAAGCAAATGTATTTCCAAATTCAGAGATAAAAAGCCTTAGATTCAATCAAGGCATAGCAGAACCCTTTGAAAAAACAGAACAATATTTGTTAAAACATCAAAATTCCATTAAATATCAGTTTGATTTGAAATCAAAGGGTTTGGATTTAGAAATATTTTTTACAAACGGATCGAACCGTCCAAAGACAACTGTAAATTTAATTTCTTTTTACAATCATGAATTATTATTGAAACAATGTAGTATTTTTCCACTTTATTATTATGAAACCCAAAATAGCGAACCACTCATTATTGGAATGCTATTATCTATCACGACAACGAACTTAACTAGAGACAAAGTAGAACTTTTCGCAAAATTTTGTTGGTTGATTGATAAAGAGAGAATGTGTTATTTGTGCAAGCAGCAAGTAACCGAAAAATTCACCTTTTTACCTTATGTGCCTATATTGCCAGAACCCAGACACACAACTTGGCAAGAGTACGATGACGAAGCAAGTAATAATGATAATGACCCCGTAATGGAATACGACGAGAATCGAACTACGTTTGACGGGTTGGTAGTGCCAAGGCGTTCTTTTCAATCCGAATACGGTGAAGAACAAGATAGAGAATATTCGCCACTTGAAAATAAGACTGCTACAATATTATCTGAGCCAAAAAATAATAGAGAAGTCGAACCTTTTGAAAGCAAACCGTATGATATAGATGCAATGTCATCTACAATTATATCTCCGGACTCACAAAGCAAATCGTTTTCAGGAGGACAATCTAGAAAAAAAATAAAAAGGGTAAAAAGAACAAGAAGAAAAAATTGTAAAACTAGTAAAACTAGTAAAAATTGTAAAACTAGTAAAAAGAATAAAAAAGTTTAAAATGCATTATTATTTTAGCTTAAAATACTAATGACTTATCTCGATCCTAAGATTTGGGGACCGCATTATTGGTTTTTTTTACATACCTTAGCAATGACTTATCCCCACCACCCGAATTCAGTGACAAAAAAAAAGTATTACGAATTTATTCAAAACTTGCCACTTTTTATTCCGGTTGATGAAGTATCAAATCAATTTAGCATTTTGTTGGACAAATATCCGATTACGGCTTATTTGGACAATAGAGAATCATTTGTTCGTTGGTTACACTTTATTCATAACAAAATAAATCAAAAGCTAGAAAAGCCGCAAATAAACTTGAATGAATTTTATATTCAATATTATGAGGCGTATAAAACAACCACAAGTAAGGTGAACGATTACTATAAGTGGTTGGGGAAATTGATCTATCTTTTCATTATAGTTTTTATCATTGCAATCATTTATTATTTTTACGATAAATAAAAAAATATCAAACGCTTTTTCATAAAAAATAATATAGGAAATATATAGTGTAGTCTATGTGCGATATAAATGGAGGCAAAATATTAGCATCGGGAGGATTTGGATGCGTGTTTTCTCCGCCTTTGAAATGCGTCGGTAATGACAAAAAGAAACTAGACCCCAACACATTAAGTAAATTAATGTTAAAAAAAAATGCGTTACGAGAATACGATGAAATACTTGCCATTCGAAAAAAAATAAAAGACATTCCTAATTATGAAAATTATTTTTTAGTGAATGATTTTACCATATGTCAGCCTGCAAAATTAAGTAGGCGTGATTTATCCAATTATTCAAAAAAGTGCAAGGCGTTGAAAAAACACAGTATCAAAAAAAAAAATATAAATAAAAAGTTGAATAAGTTGATGATGATAAACATGCCCAATGGGGGCATTCCGGTAGATGACTATATTCAAAAAAAAGGCTCGTTTAAAAAATTATTTATCTTACAAAAATTGTTAGTCAAACTTTTTACCATGGGAATCTTGCCCATGAATAAAAAAAACATATACCACAGTGATATCAAGGATTCCAATGTATTAATAGATCTTAAAAATGAACAAAATGAAAAGCTACGTCTCATTGATTGGGGTCTCTCCACGGAATACATTCCTTTTGAAGACTATCCGTTTCCTAGAGTGTGGCGCAATAGACCATTGCAATTCAATCTGCCATTTTCGAATATATTGTTCACCGACGATTTTGTAAAAAAATATTCTGAATATTTGAAAAAAGGTGGAGAAATAACCAAACCTAAATTGCAACTCTTTTTAAAAGACTACATCGAATATTGGTTTAAGGAAAGAGGTTTAGGACATTATAAATACATTAATGAAATAATGTTTTCTTTATTTAGGCATGATGATCTCAATAATGATTTTGTAAAAATGAAAAAAGACGATAAATATGATTGGATTGAAAAAGAAATCACAATGAAATTAATATTAAACTATCTAGTGGAAGTGCTCCTTCATTTTACTGTGTTTCGCGAAGACGACACATTGAATATGCGAGTATATTTAGACAACGTGTTTATTCATATTTTGGATATATGGGGATTTATTAGTGTTTATATTCCAATAGTAACCATATTAAGCGATAATTACGATAAATTAAATTCTAGTCAAAAAAAAATATTTGATTCCATAAAACACCTTTTTCTTGATTATTTGTACACGCCGACAATAAAACCAATAAATATAAAAAATTTAGAAAAAGACTTGCTTTATTTAAGCGAATTAATTAGTTTAGAAGTAGTTTCACAAGAAACAAACAAAACAAACAAAACAAACAAAACAAACAAAACAAACAAGAATAAAAAGTTGGGGAATGAAAAAACAAAAAAAAGAAACAGTATTTAAGAATACATCAAAAAAAGTTTTAAAAAAGAAAATAATATTTTGCAAATATATAAATAATGAGAGAATTCCACGACCTTTGCACACCCGCCAAAGTTTATTTTGTTTTAGCCATATTGGCTTGTGTTATGGCCTTGTTCAACCGCGTTTCCTTCTCGGCTGTCTTTGTGAAACTCATTTTCGCTTTCATCTGGACTTACATTCTTGCTTGGTTGTGTAAGAAAGGATGGAAGACTTTTGCTTGGTTGTTAGTTTTATTTCCTTATATCCTTATTTTGTTGGTTTGGGCAAGAATAATACGTATGTAAAAGCATTATAATTTTATTATATTCAAAAATATATAATGAGATTAGAGATATTTGTTTTAGGATTAACAGCATTTTTTGTCTATAATGCATACCACGATGGAAAATATACGAAAATGTTGTCCTCTTTTCGTAAATATTATAAAATGATATTTTACGTTTTACTTGGCGTGGGTATTTATGCATTATTAAAACGAAACCCATCCCAAGGAAGAAATATGTTGTTATATGCCAACAATGTAGTAAAATTTATGCCTATTGACAAAACCGCAATGGATGTATTGAGTCCTATTATCGATTTTACGCAAGCTTCCGAAAGGAGCTTTATGGAATCAATGAATGAAATAGATCCGCCAAGAGATCAACGTATTCTCCAATCAGGCAAAGGAGCAACCCGTCGTTCCGTAAGTGAAACCAAGAAGAAATATGTTGCCGCTAATCAAGATTGGAAATGTGGGCACTGCCAGAGTCAATTAGACCACACGTTTGAAATAGATCATCGCATCCGTTTGGAATATGGTGGTGGGAATGAAGTGACAAATTTAATCGCTTTATGTCGCAACTGTCACGGGAAAAAAACCGCAAGTGAAAACATGTAAATATTTTTTATAAAAAATGGACTTGTCTAGGTTTAGAATAAGTTTTGTTAGGTGCAAAACAAACATGAAATAATATTGGTGTATAGTAGTAATCATAAAATGGGAAGAAACGATAGTAATAATAATAAAGGCGGAGGTGTGTCCGACGCCCTGAGCACATTAAAAGGATTTGTTGAAAATACATTGGGCGTAGTCCCAAGTAAAAGACCATCTTCTCCACCATTAACCGATCCGGATGTGATTAAAGCAAAGCTCGCAACTATATATCCTTCATCTTCTTCTTCTTCGAAAACGCTTTCAAGCGGTCTGCAATCTGCTTTAGCCGACACATTGTTCGATAATTCAGGATTTATTTCTTTAGTTCTCCTGCTTATTTTATTTATTATATGCACATTTATTGTTCTTTTTTACACCAATCCTGATCCCAGTAAAAATGCTGGCGGTGGTTCCAATATACCTACTGCCGCAATTGTAAAGAATATATTTGCTATATTGGGATTCTTGTTTTTAATTACACTCTTGTGTGTATCATTTCTTCCAAGTTTAAAAGATTTTAAAACGTTTTTGTCACAAATTATAAATGTATTGTACGTGATTTTTTACACAATCGGACTCATTTTGTTTTTTGGATTGACTCCTTCAAAATTTTTGCAGTTGTATCCAAACGCAATAAATGTGATTACCATGTTAATCGGTGTTTTTGTTTTTTACAAGGCGTTTCAACAAAATTATGTGGAAAAATTCAATTTTACATATGAAAGAATTAAGACACTTATCTTATTTTTCTGTTTGATTGCTTTGTTTATTGTTTATTATGTTATTGATTTAGGTGGGTTTATTACTAAATACTTTGGATATTCGCTATTAATTACTATTTTATTATCGATATTTATTTTTCTGTATTTGATTGTAATATTTACTTTTTCTTCAGGAGTGTCTCAAAAATCCGGCAATTTATTAAAGGACTTTTCATGGTTTAGTATTTTGGGAAGCGGGTCTTTTATTGCGTTTTTAATCATTGTCACCGTTTCCATTTATGAAACCGGCATTTCTCAAAAAATAAGCGAAACACAATCTTCAGATTCTGCAGGTTTATTCAGCGATAAGGTGTATTGCATGGCTGCTTTACTTGTTGTATTATTAACAAGTGTGTTGTGGATTATTGTGTTGAATATACACAGTTTTCCCGAAATATTTAAAACAACGGGTACGCCTACACAAATACATAGTTTTGATTTTTACCGACGTGCGCTTTTGGTTGTCTTTGGATTAACGATTGCCTGCACGATAGTTGCATGGATTTCCTACAATATTCAACATTTTTCGGGAAAATCATCTATTCCCAGTATTATATTGAATGCGCTTCTTATCTTGGTTGTTCTTGCGCTCGTTTATAAGACCGTTGTCGTGCAGTTGCCATTTCAAAATGCGAGAAAAAATGCGTTTTTTAACACTATCGTGAATATCATCTTTTACATTCCTTGCATCTTTTTATCCTTATTCGAGTGGGTAAAGAATTTGGTTACGGGACAACCCTCTAGCGACGCCTCTTCCTGGTTATTATTATTATTAGCACTCTTCCTTATTGTTGCTTATTTGACGGCTCCTTTGTTGTACAATACTATACAAATGCAAGGAGGACAGATGCTGATATCAGAACCTGCGAATACGAATGAGAGCCGATCTTTGGGTACTTATCAAGATTTGAACAACAAGTTTTCTTATGGAAGCGATCAATACGATTACCAATACGCTATTTCATTCTGGTTTTTCATGGAAGCCGTGCCACCAAACACCAACTCCAATTCCAACCAATATGCATCTATTTTGGACTTTGGGGGAAAACCCAATATTCTTTACAATACGCTTGAAAATAGCCTTTTATTTACCATGCAGAAAAAAGCGGATACAAAGGAAACCGATCCACTCAATACCATAACAAAAACAGGCAATGACGGTGAAAAAGAATACACGGTTTTTTACAAAAAAGAGGATGTCTTATTGCAAAAATGGAACAACATGATTGTGAATTACAATGGCGGAACCATGGACATCTTTTTGAACGGGGAATTAGTAAAATCGATCCCGAGCATAGTGCCTTATTATACTTTGGACAATCTTACTATCGGTGAAAACAATGGTGCAAACGGAGGTATATGCAACGTAGTGTATTATAATAAACCATTGTCGAGTATTAACATTTATTATTTGTACAACATGATCAAAGGGTTGTCTCCTCCGGTAATTCAAAATTATTATTGGTGGAACGTTTTTACAAATAGTATAAAAGGTGGAACAACCAGTTGATCAAAAAACAAAAACAACTATAAAACAACCAACAAACAAATTTTCGAATAATTATTTAACCAAATGAACTAGAAAATTTCTAAATCTATATTATACATAATGAGTGCTTTAAGTATTGTATTAGTAGTAATAGCAATTGTCTTGGTTATTATGTTATTAAAATACGCTCTTTCTGACCCAAATACGTTGCAAAACATACAAAGCGGTCAAACGTTTTCTCGAATTCCAGCGAGTTCTTTAGCAACAAATGGTTCTAATACGCCCTCTACAAATTTTGCTTATTCCATTTGGTTTTACGTAAATGACTGGAATTACCGTTATGGAGAAAAGAAGGTCATTTTTGGTAGAATGGGCTCGCAAAGCACAACAACTGGCACCACGTCTGTGCCGGGCATGAATGGAATGGATCCATGTCCCTCGGTGGCTCTAGGTGAGATGGAAAATAATATCTATGTCTCTTTAGCTTGTTTTCCGGGTGTAGATCAACAACCAACTACACCAGGTGGAACCACTGTAATAAAAACCTGCTCCGTCAGCAATGTGCCTATTCAACGATGGGTAAATCTCATCGTAAGTGTTTACGGAAGAACCATGGATATTTATATTGACGGTAAATTAGTGAGAACGTGTTTATTACCTGGGGTGGCAAATATCAATAATAGCGCAGATGTTTTTGTAACCCCTGGTGGCGGATTTGACGGCTGGACCACTAAATTTCAATATTATCCGAGCCCTCTTAACCCGCAAGACGCATGGAATATTTATGCAAAAGGTTATTCCAGTTGGTTGAGCATGTTTAGTGCATACAAAGTTCAATTGTCTTTGGTAGAAAATGGAAATGTCCAAAGCAGTGTCTCCTTTTAACCAAGGCACATACATATAACTCGAAGTTAAATATTTTCTTGTTGTATCCTTTTCTTTTTTGTCGAGGTAATATATACAGACACAGATGAGTGACACGCAACCTTTTAATTCATTTTCAACAAATTCTGGAGATTTTGGAAGTGGTGAATATGGTGAAGCAAATAGTTTAGTAGCAAATTTGGCTTTTTTTCTATTGGTTGTTTTCGCATTTATTATACTTCTCAGAGTCGGAATTTCGCTACTAGGATATTTTTTAGAACCAAGTCAATCGCCTAAATTAATCAACGGTATGGTAGATGCGAGTCAAATGATGATTTTCCCACAAGATCCGAGCAATAACGGTGCCGTTACTATTTACCGCTCTACAAATGCAGCGGATGGATTAGAATTTACTTGGTCGGTTTGGCTAATGATCAACGATTTATACAACAGTGGCGTGACGGGTCAATACAAGCATATTTTCCACAAGGGCAATAGTGACTTGAGCAATAATGGTGTCAATTTTCCCAACAACGCTCCTGGGTTGTATCTGGAACCCAATACAAATGCTCTGGTTGTGATGATGAATACATTTGAAAACATCAACGAGGAGATTACGGTGCCAGATATACCTTTGAACAAATGGGTCAATGTGATTATACGATGTCAAAACAAAACATTGGATATTTATGTAAACGGTACTATTATTCGGAGTTTGGAATTGAGCGGGGTTCCAAAACAAAATTACGGAGACGTGTTTGTAGCCATGAATGGCGGGTTCAATGGTTACATTTCGAATTTGTGGTATTACAATTATGCGTTGGGCACTTCAGCTATACAAAATCTTGCACGAGAGGGACCGAATACAAAGCTCGTAGGTTCCAACGGGGCAAATTCAAAAAATGCGGACTATTTATCATTAAGATGGTACTTTTATGGAGACCATGATATGTACAATCCGTAAAAATGTATTCATGTGCAAACTTTCTATTTTATAAAATAAATATATTTTACTTACTCTATATAAGTAAAGTATAAATGGTAAATAGCTACATTTACAATCCAGTTCCTCCCCGATCTTGGTCAAGAGTACAGCATCCTTGTTCCACGAATCAAAACAACACAAATATACCAAACGACATTGTCTATATTCCTTTAACAAAACAATACGTAACGCCTTTAGACGCACAAAAACTACAACAAATGATGCAAAAGGGCAATATACTACAATACAAAAACAATTGTGGAAATTTAACAAAAAAACAAAAATATTCGCAAATAAGTAGAGGGTGCAATAGTTCTAGGAAAAAATGCTTTGCCGCTCAAACCATGACCTATTCGAACCCCAATACAACAAGTTTTAAACGCGTGAATTACACAAATATTCCTTATCCGAATTCTATTGTCGGATCTCCAAACAATCCATCGGGACCTTACCAAGCCAACGCACCCAATCCCTTCGGATGTGTAACAAATATCTTGCAAGATGGTGGTAATTTAATTTGCGGAACGATTGAAAACCCTTGCTCCCAACAAGTGATACAAAAGCAAAAAACCCAACCTTATTTGTGTTTTCCTACATATTGTTCGAATGTCCCTGGCAGGCCAATTGAGCTTTGTTGGTATTCGAATATGCAGACTTGGTACCCCAGAAACCAAACAACCATGAACAATAGTTTGGACAAATGGCCGGAAGGATACAAGGGATTTGTTTCCGCTTTAACGCCTGCGGCTCCAGTATTGTCGATTGTTGTAAATACAAATCAAACCCAGGTGACATTATCATGGAGTTCGAAATCAAGTGTTTGCATTCCCATTTCCAGTTACACCATTTACCAAAATGGCGCACTTGTAAAAACCGTTTCCTATCAATTCAAGACCGCAACAATCAACAATTTGACGCCTGGCACAAATTATACGTTCTTTGTAAAAGCTCTCAGCGGAACAGTTCAGTCTAGTCCGTCAAATACAGAAACAGTTTTATTAACAAATTAATGTCTTAAATTTGGATTCACACAAATTTCTTGTGTAGGAAATATATCACCTGACAAGCACATGTTGTCAGAAGCGACAGGAGCGCAAGAACGGAAGCCGCGGTCTTCGCCAATGTAACACCACCCCCCTTTTCCGCCTCCCTGTATCGTGCTATTAGCTTCATCCGCCTGATAATCGTGTTCTTGTTGGCGCGCTTTTGCCGAATTCAACACGCGATTGATGGCATTGTTGTAAGCAACATCTTGATTCTGATAATTTGGAGAGCTTGCTGGCAACGTAGAAGAAGCCCCATTTGGAACAATGGATTCACCGATTTGCTGGACTTCGTTCAATCCAACATTCGTAACATTCGCCGCCGTATTGACAACCGCTTTCCCACCTTCTGCTGAAACAGTGAGCGTTTGTCCCGTTACAGCTCGCACTATATTGCTAAAGAAATGTACAATAGGAGCAAATACGCCCGTGACTTCCTGGGTTCCTTGTGCTAAATAAGCAAATATATTCACTCCTAAAAAAGATAAAAGAAGAATAACAACAAGCCATCCTACAATACCCATGCTGGAAATTTTGGCCCACAATCCAGAAGATGAGGAAGGAAAATCGGATCCAGAACTAGAACTAGAATTAGAAGTAAAACCAGAATAAACAGAATTGATGTCAGCTTTTAAACTGGGAATAATAGATGAAATAGAAGGTTCATTTGTGCTCATTATAATAAAAAGAAATATATTATTTTTTTATTATATTTCGCATCTTCTTCCTTTTCTCTCTTATCTAAAAGTAAGCAGATATAAAAACTGATTCAAGTCGGACAAAATTTCATCTCGAATATTGAATAAATCCGTGTTGCTCATCGTTTTCATTGCATTATGATTCTCGAGCCCCACTAAATATCCTTTGAATTCTTCCACTTTTTGTTTAAAACCTTCTTGAGAATCAAAACTATCCAATTTTACACTTTTTACGTTATTCAAATCGATGCGCGTTCCTGTTTTTCCTAAAAGAACCTCGATAAACTTGTCCATGTGTCCATTAAAAGTCGTATATAATTCATCGGTTGCTTTGTGAGTTGCATAACTGTGAGTTTTCCAATGATACAATTTAATCATTAAGAGTATTTCAAAAAACACTAGAGTAATTTCTTTTTGGAACTGCTCGAAAGCATGGATTGTTTTATTAGATGTGCTATAAGCTTGGCTATAAGCTTTGCGACTGTTTTTGTAAGTGTGACGCCGTCCTCCACCTATATTTCTCTTGTTCTCGTTCTTGTTAAACTTATTATGAAGCGTTTTCATAATTATAAAACGGTTTGTATATTATGGATATATATTATTTAATGCGGTTTTATAAGTTTAAAAATATGTGTTTTTATATAAATCATGAGTTCTATAGATGACGAGGCAAATTTAGAAAATACTTTTTACGAAGGAGTCGAACCCAACTCTGCATTTTCTCGCGCACAGTTGTATAAATCCAATAATGCAACAGATAAAGCAATCGAATGGTATAAAAAAGTATTGACACTTGAGAATTGTAATGAGGAAAAGTATGTAAGTTGCTTTGAAATATTCGATTTGTATGAAAAACAGAATAAATCTGAATTTGGAATCCATTATTTAACAGAATCGATGCAGTATGATAATGAACGAATTGAATGTCATTACCGTCTTATTTGCTATTACTGTTCTCAACAAAAGAACGAAGAAGCATACGCCTATTATAAAGAAATAGAGTCTTATTATCAAAAATATATTGATTTAGATTTAGATTTCGAAAATGAAAATGAAAAACTTTGTCTAAAAAAATATGAGTATGATTTCTATTTACCTTATTATATGATTATTGTTACGTGCAATTTGGGTAAGCACGATTTATCACCCTATTTTTTTGAAATTATTTTCCGTAAAAAGGTAATTACAACGAATTGGCACACAAATAGTTTCTACCACAATGCTGTGTTTTCTATATCTTTTCTTCCAAAAAAAATAGAATATCTTCAACACCTATTGGATTATTTTCATCTTGTTCAAAAAGAAGGATTAGAAATAGAATTAAAACACCACAAAACAATTGAAACAATTATTGATCAATACCGAGATTTGCTTATTGAAAGGCCCACCGCTTTACCAGACGTTTCGGATCGACAAAACATAAACATTATCATGTCATTTACAACATGCAAACGGTTGGATCTTTTCACAAAGACTATGAACTCCATTATTCGCACATGGAAAGACTTGCATCTTGTAGATTATTTTTATTGTGTAGATGATAATTCGTCTAAAGAAGATAGAGATGCCATGCAAGAATTATATCCTTTTTTTAATTTTTATTTCAAGAATGAAAAGGAAAAGGGTCATAGGAAAAGCATGAATATTATTTGGAATAAATTGCAAGAAATCAAGCCTACGTATTGGATTCATCTAGAAGATGATTGGCTCTATTTTCATCCGCGAAACTATATATCCAATACTCTCGAATTCCTTACACAAGTGAAAGATCAAAATATCCATCAAGTCGTATTCAATCGTAATTACGGACTTTTCTTTTCAGATATGGATAGAGTAGGAGGCATACAATTGACGCCAGATTTTATTCTACATGAAAAGAAGGATGGACTTGTTGGAAGAAATTGTGGATATTGGCCACACTATTCACTACAACCTTCTATATGTATAACAGAAACCATCCTCTCTCTTGGAAATTATGACTCGTTAAATTCTTTTTTTGAGAGAGATTTCGCGAACAAATACTTTGAAAGAGGGTATAAAACCGCCTTTTTCCCTGCCATATACAGTATTCACATTGGTAAGCAACATTGGGAAACGGACGGAAAAAATGCATATGCTTTGAATAATGAGTCACAGTTTGCAAACAAATATGTCGAATTACCTTTTGCAAACACAATTACCTCTCTACCATTAATAGGAACAATGCATCAACATCTAGATTCTATTTTACAAAAATTGGCGAATTTGACCCCGTTTGCCCTGATACGCCCCAGTGATGGAGAACACGGAATTCTAAGGGGAAATACCTTTAAAAACTGTGATTCGTGGACATTTACGTCTGGTGGGATACTTCAACAACAATTGTTGGAGGCGATACAAACCAAAAATCCATCTCTTTACATAGGCATTCCTTGCAATACATGTAACAAACCTTGGAACTGCACACAAACCATATACAATGATTTTATACAAGAATTCAATATACCATTCAATCAGAGAACTTTCGCAAATATATTTATGAATTCGAATTGGGAAACATTTGTTAGTTTTATTTCAACTTTTCAACCAGGATTTCATTACATTGGGTCTGGAACATTTTCTGGAAACTTGCCGATTCAAGAAAGACTTGTAATAGATTCCTATTTGGTTGATACGTGGGATTCTCAGCACAATGAAGAAACTAAAAAGGTGATCGACTTTATAGAAAAAACGCAAGATTCGTCAAAAGTTCAAGTGTATTGTTTTTCTGCAGGACCTCTTTCCAAAATATGGATACCAAAATGTTTCTCTGCTTATCCGAACAACATATATATAGATGTCGGTTCCTCCTTGGACTATTTCACCAAAAAGCAAACTACAAGACCCTATATGATCGAAAATCACTCATTCAAGAAAGAAGCGTGTTTTTTTAGAGAAGAGAAAAACAACCAAAGAAACCTAGTTTATATGTGTGTATTTTTCAATAAAGACTATATTAAACTATTGCATCTTTTATTAACTTCATTAAAAGTATATTCACGCATTACATTTGATATATTAATTATAACACAAGACTCTTTTTATAAAGACATTGCGACACTCTCCGCAACATTGGATATTCCACTTTTTATACATTGTATTCCTAATTGCGACACCATATTTCAAGCGGCTTGCGCAAGACTTCGCATTTTTGACTACCCGTCTATTTCCGAATATGCCAAAATATTTTACCTAGACACCGATATTTTAATCAAAAAAGATTTGTCGCCCCTTTTTGAAGAGGAATTGGACGAAGTTGTCTACGTAATATCTGAAGGCACAATAGGTGAGCCAAATTTGGGGAAAGATTTTTTCGATTTTACAAAATTTTCGCCTTCTTTACCGGGCGTGAATAGCGGAACACTTTTATTTAAAAATACGGAAAAAATAAAAGAACTTTTTACCAAAATTTTAACCCACATTCAAACCCATGTTGCTGCTTCTTTGCCTATACCTGCTTGCGCGGATCAACCATTCATCTCTTACAACCTGATAAACGAATCCATGTACAATAATACTTTATTACCCCCCTTTATAAGTCTATACGGAGCAGAAGAAAATATGGTTACAAACGATGATACATCAATTATATGCCATTTTTCGTTTCCAATTGGAAATTTTTCACACAAATATCATCGAATGAAAGACTTTTTTAAAACTCTTCTTAACACAGAAGAACCGCTTGTTCTAAAAAAAGACGCATGCACATGTGATGTGAAACAAGGATTCTGTCATTTATGCAATCTATCTAGAAACAATATTCTATCCTGGGAATCAAACCAAGTAACGTTTAATAAAAATTTTCTTCATACAAAATGGGGAAGTGGTTCTTATAAGTACATTCATTATAATGTCATTGAAGCTACTTGGTGCAGATGTGATCATATTATTATTTTGCAAAGTGACACTTTTTTCTCTATACGAACCAATCCTTTAGATTTTGAGGTAGTTCGTGGAAAAAGAGTGTGTTGAAACTAAATACGAGGTATAAATGTCTCTCCAAATGAATTCATCTTTTCCAATTTCTCAATTGTTTTTTCCAAATTAAAAGCTTTTACATCTTTGAATAAGTAGTCGGTTCCTGGCGCTTCTTCGTTCTTCTTGATTTGTTTATAGACGATATCAATGTTTTTCAAAACATTGGTCACTACTTCTTTTTGTTTTTCTCGAATAATTTCCTCCTCCAACAAAACATTTTCGCAAAGCAACGAAACCACAAAATAAAGCAAGTATTTTCTTCTTTTGTGACAACCACTCGTGTATTTTAGTGAAAACAAGTGTAAAATGGAATTTACAATTTTTTGAATGATTTTGTTCTTTTTTTCCGCTTCCTGCAAAAAAATGTCCCAGACAATCCAAATCATATCCATTTGACTCTTACTTTCAACAGGCATTCCAACTCTTCTCTCACACTTGCATTTTTCTTTCTTATTTTTACAAACAGTTTCATATTCGCTCATCCATTCTATCCAGTAGCATGCATCGATTGCATTTTTACAAGAAATATGGTAAGCAAGCTCATTCACTGCGACAAACAATTCCCTCGGGTCTTCATTTTTAAAGACATCATCTGCAAAATATGTCGTGGGGGCTTTAAATCGTTCCTTCATTTGCGTCATATCAAAATCATCTTTTTTAATTTTGATATTGTCAAACGTGTGCATTCTTTTGGCGTCGCATAGGACACACATGATTTCACAAAACAGTTTCCGTATTTTATCGTTATTTCTCATCCTCAACTCCATATTTATGTAGCCGTTGTTGATAATTTCTTTGAAATGGTTGATTCTCATTTCTAAATAAATGGCAATTTTAGGATTTCCTAAATGTATGTACTTGCTATAAAAAAACAATATAATCTCCCATAGATCTCCGTAATGACCTGCACAGATTAATTCAGCACTCCAATAACACGCCGGTTCTATTTTTGACTTGATTAAACTATTTAGTAATTCTTTTCTCACGTCTGTTTTTTTAAATTTTGAAAAAGTGACTCCTTTGAATTCAGGTGTTTGTCGTATATCATTAATTTCAGAGTCTGTTGCCAAATATAAAAAAATACACAAAAAAAATAACAACAATACATATAGATGAAAATACATCAACCATTCCAGTCTATAGCCCATATTTATAAGAAATTATCCAATTTTGGAAAAGTATTGTTTTTTATTACGATTTTATTAATCATTGTAGTTCTGTTTCGAAATGCAAATGCTTATAAAAGTATGACTTCCGGAAAAGAGGGATTTGAACAAAATGAAAAATTTAGCTTTAAAAAAGGTGACGATGTGTACGATGATTTTTATTCCACTATTTACGACCAGCTTGTCCACAACGACACTAAAGACACCTACGAACTAACCCAAATATTTAAAATAACAAGCCCTGATAGTAAAAGCGTAGTTCTCGATATAGGATCTGGCACAGGACATCATGTGGGCAAACTTGCACAAAAAAATATTCGTGCAACGGGGGTAGATATTTCAGATGCCATGGTTAAGCAAGCCTCGAAGAATTATCCTGGACAAGACTTTATTCAAGGAAATATCTTGGAAACACATTTGTTTTCTTTCAACACTTTTACCCACATTTTGTGTCTCTACTTTACCATTTACTTTATCAAAGACAAAAGACATTTTTTTGACAACTGCATGGATTGGTTGATGCCGGGAGGTTATTTAGTGGTTCATTTTGTAGATCCGGTCAAATTCGATCCCATTTTGCCTCCAGGTAATCCGTTATACATTGTGTCACCTCAAAAATATGCTAAACAAAGAATCACCAAAACCAAAATCAACTTCAACGATTTTACATATCATTCCAATTTCAATCATGATCCATCGAAAGAAATAGCCACCTTTGAAGAAAAATTTCAGTTTAATAATGGAACTACTAGAAAACAAGAACAAGTCATGTATATGGAACATCCCGAAAAAATTGCACTAATCGCTCAACAATGTGGCTTCCTATTACAATCACAAATAGACTTGGTTAAGTGTGCTTATGAATATCAGTATTTGTATGTATTTCAGAAACCGGGATGAAATGGTTTAAAAAAGTAAAGAATAGTCTATCATCTATTTTATAAGAAAATGGATAAAGAAGAAAAAGAAGAAGTGGTGGAAGTATTTGTGGAAATTGCCAGAAATTCGCATATCAAGTATGAATACGATAAGGAGAAAAAGGCCCTCATTTGCGACCGTGTTTTACACACTCCTTTCAAATACCAGTTCAATTATGGGTTCATACCGAACACGATGAGCCCTGACGGCGACCCGTTAGATGCAGTAATTCTCATGGAGGATGAATTGATCCCGGGTTGTTACATAAAATGCAAAATACTCGGTTATTTGGAGACAGAAGATGATTCTGGCGTTGATCCGAAACTTATTTTATGTCCTTGTAAAAAGGTGGATCCGACGTATTCTCATATTTCCACCGTTTTTGACCTACCTTTGCTATTATTAGAGAAAATCGAGTATTTTTTCTCTCACTACAAGGATTTGGAAAAGAAAAAAGTTGTTGTGGGGAATTTTTTAGGGAAGGGTGAAGCAATTCAACTTTACGAAGAATCGATTGTTTTGAAAGATTGAAATAACAATTAATTTATTATGATTATTAAAATATTATAATAATTTA
>Ga0209086_10000149_pt1 | contig 61534 bp, 71 predicted proteins | sample M_130207_XF_Meta_FD_187312 | JGI IMG/M metagenome (GOLD analysis project Ga0209086, IMG submission 187312) | Freshwater microbial communities from Lake Montjoie, Canada to study carbon cycling - M_130207_XF_MetaG (SPAdes) (version 2) | ecosystem: Environmental > Aquatic > Freshwater > Lake... | reverse complement strand
TGAAAAATTTTGAGGGGGTGATGGTGTAAGGTTGGACTTAAATGATAACGCTGGTGAGGGGTAATATATATATAGTAAGGGTAGCGATCAAGGTGGCGGTGCCACCCGCGCGGTGGCCCCCCCCCCAGGACGAGAGGCACGGCCCCCCCCCACCGTACACAGCACAGCACAGCAGCACAGCACAGCACAGCAGCAGCACGGCAGCAGGTTATCGCAGCAGCACGGCGCATTGCCACCAGGTCACCAGGTCACCAGGTCACCAGGTCACCAGGTTACCAGGTCACCAGGTCACCAGGTCACCAGGTCAACAGCAGCACCAGGTCAGCACCAGGTCAGCACCAGGTCAACAGCAGCACCAGGTCACCAGGTCAACAGCAGCACCAGGTCACCAGGTCAACAGCAGCACAGCGTAAACACTGGTCATACAAAACTACAAGCAGCGACGGTAATGCGTACCACGATTCGACGAATCTCCATACTTATCCCCAGAAATCAGCATCGTCTGACACTGGCTGTAGTGTCTCGGCCTCATACGTTTGAGCACCCATAATCGGGGGGCCGCTGATGTCCTGATTGGCGAACAGTGAGAGCTGGATTTGGGGCGTGTCGGCATCCAGAATGCCAGTAGCTTGCCGGGCAACGTGGACGGCGTGTTTGAGGTCACTGGCCGACTCAATCACGATGCTGCCAGAACTGGATTCAATCGCCTGAATTGCGGCCTCGTAGGCCACAGTACGAACGTGTTCCGCCTTCTCCTGCCACGTTTCAACCAAGAGGGAACGCGAAAACTCAGAGGGGGATTTCCCCCCTAAAAGCGGGTCAAAACCGGATTCCCTACTTACCCGATCTAGTTTCGCCTTTAATCGTTTTGGGATCAACCAGTCTTCAGACGCGCACCGATTATATACGGTCTTGGCGTTGATCTTGAATTTTTCCGCCAAGTCGGCAAGCGGAACGCCGAGCTCCGCCAATCGCCTTATCTCAGGCCAGTATTCCGTCACTTGATGATTTGCCATGCCGTCACCCTGCCACCCCGCCGCTCCCCAGTCAAACGGCAAAGAAAAGGGGCAGCACGCGCGAAACGTGCTGCCCCTCCATTGTGCTAGCGCCAGCAACTATCGCGTGTGACGTTTGACCAGTTCCCGCATCTTTTGCGATTCGCCCCAAAACTCGCCGTCCTCCATGGGCTTCACGGGCTTCACGGGCTTCACGGGCTTCACGGGCTTCACGGGCTGCACGGGCTGCACGGGCTGAACGGGCTGCACGGGCATCGCTCCAATAGTTTCAGGCTGTTCGCGGTCCAGCTTCTCACAGATCGCGTCATTGACGAATTTTGTCATGGAGACGCCGTACGGCAGAGACGCTTTTCCAAGTCGAGCACGAGTCGTTTGATAATAGGTTAACAGTATTTTAAGCGGTATCATAAGAATGCTATAAACCATACGTTCCCCGGCGTGTCAAACCTGACTTGTGACTTGTGACTTGTCTTATGGCTTTCAGCGTCTCCTCCCCTTTTCCTTTTTATTGGATTATTTTATATAATATTATCCAATATTTTTTTACATTAGGAAAGGGAGTGTACACTGACCAGACAAGACAGGAGAGATTCACCCTTTAGCCGGGCTATATGCAAAATATATAGTTTTGACCGTTGACAGGTTCCCGGAGCACTGTTAATATTCACCCGCTAGCATTTAACCCAGAACCAGAACCAGAACCAGAACCAGACCAGAACCAGAACCAGAACCAGAACACCCGCATGTACCATCTCATCCAACAAAGCGGAAACAAAAAAGTCGGCCTAGGCGTGGCCGTTTCCACCTCGAGCGCATCAACCTGCCCAGACGCTTGCCCACTCAAATCAAAGGGTTGCTATGCATCAAGTGGTCCTGTGGCGATTCACTGGCGAAAAGTAACCCGAGCGGAGCGTGGCACCGTTTGGCGTGCTTTCATCAAAAGCGTTTCAAGCCTGCCCATGGGTTACAAATTCCGCCACAATCAAGCAGGAGACCTGCCGGGCAATAACAACGCAATCTCCGCCTCCATGCTCCGCCAGCTCACCGCCGCAATCGCGGCGCGTGCATTGCAAGCTTGGACTTACACGCACAAGCCACTGACAAGGGCTAACCTTGCGGCCATAAAGGAGGCTAACACCTCCGGGTTCGCGGTCAATCTGTCTGCCGACAATTTGTCGGAGGCCGACCGCAAAGCCGCGACCGGCTTGCCTACGGTGGTTATCTTGCCTCGCAACTCGCCCGCAACGGTTTACACACCCGCAGGCCGCAAGGTCGTCACCTGCCCTGCGCAAACGCGCCCGGGTGCCACATGTGCCACATGTATGCTATGCCACAAGATCAATCGCTCTGTGATTGTCGGCTTCCGCGCCCACGGCACCTCGGCAAGAGCCGCCGAGACCATCGCTAATTCCTAATTCCCCCATCACACACACACACACGCATCACACATCATGAGAACATCAATCAAAACACTCGAAACGCTATGCCGCTGGATTAATGAGCGCACGGGATCACCTTTGACGCCGTACACAAGAGACGAGTCCGGCAACCTCCGCGCCAATATTGGCAATTATCACTTGTCGGGCGCTTATGGCGGAGTCTGCCTCCATCGCATGAGTAATGAAGGCGGCGGAATCACAGCACCGCTAGTTGGTGGACACGTTCCAAAACGCGAGCTTGAAACGGCAATGCGCGCGTTCTTGGCAGGTTTAGAAGCCAAAACCGCATAGCCCCCAAGGTCGAAACGCCGCAAGGCGTCCTAGCGTAACGCGCTAGCTGATGAGACCAATAAAAACCATGGACACGCCCCCCGATAAACTGGAACGCCTCTTAGCAACCCTCGACAAGCTCCGCGCCGAACGTGAGAGCCGAGAGACCCAAGAGCGCAAAGCAAGGGAAGATAAGAAGTTAGAAGCCGCCCGCCCATGGTGGCAAAAAGAGAACTGATAAACCCGATTGACACTGTTCAGATTCAACCTATATACACGTATGGACCCACACGAAACACCCGCCGCAATGGTCGCCATGCTTGGCGCATGGATACTTGGAACCGTAACCCTTTATGCCGTCGCGATTATGCTATGGCATTAAACCGAAAACCGAAAACCGAAAACCGAAAACCGAAAACCGAAAACCGAAAACCGAAAACCGAAAACCGAAAACCGATGAACACTCAGAAAGAAATAAAGCTCAAAACCGGCGAGACCCTGCCCAAGGGCTTGCCAGTATCGTTCGTGGATGGCCGCCCTTCGCGCTGCCTTGTGTATTCTCCGCGCCATTCGGAGCCGCTGAAGGTGCGAGTGACAAGCGCATTCAAAGCGCCGTCACAAGCCAGCTTGGAACGCTGGAATGATGAAGGCTATTGCAAGGCAATCAACGGTTCCAAGACGGAGCCGGATGGATACGGCAGCGACGGCTCGCCGTCTTGGTTGCTGGCGTTGCAGATGATCTAAACCGAAAACCGAAAACCAAAACCATGACCAAAATCAAAACCAAACTACGCGCATTTTTTGATGGCCTTGAATGCGACTTGCACCCCGCCGTTGCTGAAGGTCTCGCCGAAAAAATCAACGCCGTCACCGGCCTGAAGTTAACGGCGGCGGACGTGTTCAAATAATACGAAGCATGGCAGGTCGAGGACTGAGGACAGAAAAAGGGGGTCGCGCATCCATCACGCGAAAACAAAACCGAAAACCGAAAACCGAAAACCGAAAACCGAAAACCGAAAACCGAAAACCGAAAACCGAAAACCGAAAACCGAACATGAAGACACTCGCAGAATATCAGGACGACGTTCCGACATGGGCCTTGTGCTCCATTTACAATGGAGACGATTCCGGCCTTGAAGATGAAGAAATAGAGCAAGTGAACCGCTGGTGCAAACAGTGGCAGGACAAAGCGGCGGAGCTTGGCGGGCACGTCGTCTATTCAACGGAAAAGGACGACGACGGGAACGACGTCACAGACGAGTTCAACCGCAACCCCGCCTTTGGGCTGGCATGCTCCACTGAGTCCACAGTGATTCTAATCCTTGGGGCAGACGACGAACGATAAACCTGATTTGACGCTCAACCCTGCCGCCCCTCATCCGGGCGGCAGCATTGAACGCCACACGGCGGGACGAAAACCGAAAACCGAAAACCGAAAACCGAAAACCAAAACGATATGGAAAAACCAAACATCACGCCGGGGCCATGGGAAAAGCATTCAGGAGTAGGCAACTACGACGTTGCTCCTACGGGGCTGTACGAATCGAAAACCGGGAACTGCATTTGCTCTTTTGGGCATGTCCATTCTCAAAACAGGCCGGAAGCATTCTGCGCAAACGCCCGCGCAATCGCTGCCGTGCCTGAGTTGCTGGCAGCATTGGAAAAAGCGTTGTCGATAATCGAGGATACACCCTACCCCGGCAACTATGCCGCCGCAGACATTCGAGCGGCACTTGAAAAAGCCGGATACGGGTTTGACACTGTGAACATTCAACCCTAATATCAATTTCCAGCGGCAAACGCTGACAAACCAACGGGGGAGACACCCGCAAAACGTCAAAAGCAAAAACATGAAAACGACATCCAACGAATACGGCACCCAAGCCGAACAGTTCTTGACCTCTAACGGGATCAAGTTCCGCGCCACACTGAGCAACACCAAATCACCTGCATGGGGCAGCGATGGCAAACACGGCCATCACTACCGCGTGACGCTCAGCAAACCCGCCAAACGCTTGACCTTCGACTTCTGGTCAAGCATCGCAGACGCGCAGAAAGGCATCAAAACCGTCCGCCCGTATGACGTGCTCGCTTGCGTGAATGGCGATGCGTACACGCCTGAGACCTTTGAAGACTTCTGCGCAGAATACGGGTACGACTCGGACAGCATCAAAGCGTTGCAGACATTCCGCCGCTGCTCCGCCTTCGCTAAACGGCTAAGCGCCTTCTTCACGGCGGAAGAACTGAAGCAGTTGCAAGAGATTCAGTGACACCCGGCCCGGCCATCGCTGCAAAGCGGTGGTCGGCACGGATGGCACAAGCCAGCCAAACCCATGAAAGCCCGTTTCCTCATCTCCTACCGCATCAGCGGCAAAACATACACAATCACCCTGCCCGGCATCTCCGCCGCGCACGTTCGGCAAGCCTGGGACCGTCCAGGCTCAACCCTGCTGAGCGTGTGCGAATGTGATTCCAACGGCTTGCCAATCTAAACCATGAAAACCAGACCACAAACCCGCCTAATCCGACCCGTTGACCGTGTGACCGATAACCGCCAACACTGGCGGCTAAAGTATGCCACCATCAAGCGCAATCACATCACTGAACCGGACACCGATGTCCAGTTCGTCAGGAACGACTTGCAAACGGCTAAAGTTTAACCATGCTAAAGCCGTATGTCAGAACCCATCAAGTACCCGAAGACCATTTCATGGAAAACCATGCGCAACGAAGAGATTGCCAAGATCGTCGGTTGCCACCCAAACACCGTGCTGCGTCATCGCGCCGAAAAAGGCAAGCCCAAGGCTCCGCGCAAACCCGGCAGCGGCAGCTTGCCGCGAATCCTCGACAGCAAAATCGACCTCAGCAAAACCGCCGCATGGAACGCGAAAAAGCAGAACGCTCATCCGCAATGGATAGCCTACCGTATGCGCCTGCTGCGTGAGAAGCTCAAGCAAGCCGATGCCACCTCAGACGATCAAGAGTTCTGGGGTTGACCCAATATCAAACGACCATGAGTGAAAAACTGGAAAGCGAAATGTCGGCTGTTATGCGTTCCTATTCTTGGAAGTGCGACGGCAACCGCGAGCGAATGCTGGAGATGGCCTTGCACGACCTCTGGCGGAATTATCCGGAATGGCCGAGCACGTTCGGGCCTTGCCTCAGTCCGGAGTGCGACGGATGTGGGCGAGGTTCTGGGTTCTGCGCTAAATGCGTGACGGGCGGAATCGCGGACATCGTCGGGAGCAGTGATAACGCTGAGGCCATGCGCCGTGTGATCGAGGATGCCCGTCAAACGGCCAACAAGCTCCGCGAGATGGTTTCTCCGCATAATTACAACTGCCCAACATGTGGACGGCACCATCCGTGCCGCCATTGCGAGCATAACGACCAAACAAAGCCATGACCTTTTTCAAATCCATATTCACCGACAAGCTCGCCGCCATGCGAGCCGCCGCCCCCCGCGCTACCCTGCGCATGCTGCACGAGAGCAACGGCTTCTCCCTGTTCCTCGACGAGGCCGCAACCGCTCGCAAAGCGTCACAGCTTGGCACGTTGACCGACTACGCCGAGGACGTGCTAGAGGACAGCGTGCCGACGCTGTTCATTCCGTTGGAACACGCGATGAAGTTCGTGGAAGAGGTGACGGCAACCCACTCGGTCGCCTTCGTGGACGTGGTGCTCGCCACCCGCGTCAACGCCGCCCGGCACACGATGTACGCCTATTTTCCGAAGCGTGTGAAGGCACCGGAGAGCAAAAAACCCTCTGACGACTTTTGGGGTTGACCTTCGTGCCGCATCGTTTCAGTATAGTGAAATTCAAATGAGCAAAACCGAAACCCTCGGCGAGCGTCTTCAGCGCCTCCGACTGACCGCTGGTCAAACCATACCCGACCTCTCCGACAAGTCCGGCGTAGCCGTCGGCACGATCTGGAACGTCGAAAATGGAGTGGGTGACACTCAGCTTTCCACGTTGCGGAAGCTGACCAAGGCTTTGAACATCAACATCAGCGACCTCGGTCTGTAGAACGCCCATGCCGCAATATTTCACAGGTAAGAGCGTCACCAGTCACACGCTGGTCAAATCGCCAGCCAACACTTTCCGGGACTTCATTCAACAGTTCATCAATCTGCCGGTGCCTCTCAGCGTCACCTATGCTGAGTACCATGCGATGGGGAAAAAGGAGAAGGCCAACGCCAAGCTCGTCGGGTATGTGGTGCCTTGCACGTTCGACCGTTCCCCTTGGGAGGGAAGGAGAATTGAGCACGCCCGTCCTTGCAACCTCATCATCCTCGACATCGACGACGCCGACGACGCAAGGCGTTTTGTGGAGAATCCGAGTCTGCTGGTCGAAGCGTTGGGAAAGTTCAACTTTGCCGCCTACCAAACGATCTCCTCAACGCCTTTGTCCCCGCGCATCCGCGTCATCGTGGAAGCGGACAACATTCCGGTCGAGCGTTACCCCGACGCCGCGCTGACGGTGGGTCAACTCCTGGGGCTGCCGAAGGTCACACGCGAGTCGGCGATTGTATGCCAGCCGATGTTCCGGCCAACCGTGTTCGCGGATCAAGACCCTGAGCTTGAGCATCCCGTATTGGTGATGCACTTCGGCGGCAGAAGCTGCAAGCCTGACGACATCTCTACCGACGTGGACTCGCTGCCGGGAATCGTATCGGGCAGCAAACCGACCCGTGGCTCATCGTCCGGCAGCATCGACGATTTCCTGACCTTCTTCCAGTTCCCCGTCGCTGGCGTGGACTTGGCGCAAATCGAGGAGGCGTTGACCTTCATTGACGCCGACTGCTCACGACCCTTGTGGCTGGAGATCGCGGCAGCGTTGAAGCATCAGTTCGGCGCACTGCAAGACGACGAAGCGTTTACCCTGTTCGACACCTGGAGCGCCACCGGCACCAAGTACGAAGACGACAAAGACACCGGGACAGTGTGGAAGTCCTTCCAAGAACAGGCCAAAGGCCGCAAGCCCGTCACCATTCGTTCACTGCTCAAGCGTGCGGTCGAGGGCGGTTGGAACAGCGATAAGGTCAAAGAGTCCAGTTTCAAAACCGTGTCGAACTGGATCATGTTCGAGTGCAAGTCCGCAGTCCAACTCATGAACGAAGGGGTGCGCCGTATCGCTGCCGCCCCGCTGCTCTCGCACATTGAAGAGGGCGCTTTGCTGCAAACGCTGGTGATGAAATCCCGTCAGGATTACCAGCAACCCCTGCCTCTCATGGACGTGAAGCGTGAGCTAAAAAGCCTCCGCGAATCGCTTATCGCCAAACGCAGCGAGTCCGCCGAGGTGATACATCCACCGTGGTCTTTGGGGTTCGTCTATATCGCCGCCACCGACACCTTTTTGCGGCATCGCACACGGCAGGAATACAAGAAGGTGGCCTTCGACAGCGTCTTCGCTCGCAAGCTGCTACCCACGGCTGCCGAGTTGCAAGCAATCGGACGTGACGTCAATGAGCAAACGCTCAACACGCCCAAGGTGCTTCCATCGCTTTACCTGCTCAACCACCTCAAGTGTCAGACGGTGGACGATGTGACCTATAACCCGTCAGCCCCGGAAGACATCATCACGCGAGAAGAGGGCAAACTGTTCGTGAACCTGTACCGCCGCAGCTTCCGCGAAGCCGACAAATCGTTGGCGAATTACGCTGAGGACGTGCTGTGCGAACAACTCTGCAACATCATCACCGAGCCAGCCTATCGCACCCACCTGCTCGACTGGATCGCCTATCACGCGCAATTCCCCGGCTCAAAGGTGCGCCACGCCTTGCTTGTGCAGGGGGTGGAAGGTTGCGGCAAGACTCTCCTGTTCGGCGTCATCCGCGCCATCCTGGGACTCGACAACACGCGATTGATCAACTCGGACACCATCAAGAAAGGCTGGAACGACTGGGCCTTCGGCAGTCAAGTCGTCTGCATTGAAGAACTCCGCGTGGCCGGGCAGAATCGTCACGAGTTGATGAACACTCTGAAAGAGCCGATCACCAACGACTACTTACCCGTCAACGAGCGCAACAAGAACACGCGCAACATCCAGAACCGCACGAACTACATGGCTTTCACCAACCATCACGACGCCATCGTGGTGGGTGAAGACAGTCGCCGCTGGTGGGTAGTGAAATCGAAACTACAGCACAAGGAGCAGATTCGCGCCATTGTGGACAAAGACTCGGAGTATTTCAGCCGGTTCGCCGACTCGCTTACCACTCACGCAGGCGGCTACCGTCACCTGTTTGAGAACCGCACGATCAGTTCGACGTTCCGCCCGTCAGGTCCGGCACCGATCACGACCTATTTGCAGGAAATGATCGCCGACACCAGCGACGACGTGACTGCCGTGCTGAACCGCATCTGGGACAACGACGAGTGCAACCTGATCCAACCCAACGCTGTAGCCCTTGGTGCGCTGCGTGCTGCTCTCGTCACCGAGGGCATTCAGAACGTCACTCCGAAGTATCTCACCCACGTTCTTCGCAACGCGGGCTTCTCGCCAGCCGGACGGCACATGCTCGCAGGCGAGCGGCAATACGTTTGGGCACGCACCGACCGCCTTGAAGGCCAAAATCCCGTCGAAATGTTGTTGCATAAGTCTGAAAATTCATCCAATGTTTCTGACGCATGATACCGACCGCAGACTTCATCACCCTCCTCAAAACCCACGACTGGGGATTCGAGTTGTCAGACGGCGACCGCTACACCCGTGGCCTCGCTTTTCAACGCAAACTCCTCTACATCTGCCAGCAACAGCCCGAGTTGTTCCGCCTTTACAATCACGCCAACAACCGCTTTATCCGCTCCCTCCCTTTCGACTTTCAATCAATCACCGGCAATTCGGTGAAGGATGAAAAACAACACACCCAAACACAAAACAACAATATGAAAGAAATCTTCACCCTCTTCTTCGACATCTGCATCAAGCCGCTGATCGAAGCCATCAACAACCACGCTGCCTGCGTCCCCTCGAAAGCCGCCGTCACCGAAATCGCCGTCACCGAAGCTCCGGCTCCCGTCGTCGAGAAACCCGTCAAAGCCAAGGCTGCCAAGGCTGCCCCAGCCCCCGCACCGGAACCTGAGGCTCCATCCATCAGCGAATCCCGCTTGCGCGAAACCGTGAAGACCCTTCCAAACGAAGGCAAGCTCAAGCTCAAGGCTTACTTCCAGAAGAAGTACAACTACAACACCATGGCTGAGATCGCCGCCGAGCATTACGCCGACATCCACGCCGCCGCCATCAAGATCGGTGCCGTTGACACCGACCCGGACGCACAGGCTGAAGAAGTGGACCTCGGCTAAGACCGACACACCGCAATCCGCCGTCACTCCGCAAGGGGTGACGGCTTTTTGGGTACAGACTTATGCCAGACGCCGCCCCCGAACACTCTCGCCTCTCCCCGTCCAAAGCCCACACCTGGACCGAATGCACGGCTGCCCTTGCTTTCGTCAAGGCTAACGAGCATCGACTTCCTCCTGACGAGTCAGGACCGTCCGCCATCGAAGGCACGAAGGCCCATACGGTTGCCGAATACCTGCTGTTAGGCAAACCCTCCCCCAAGTGGGCCAGCAAAGAAATGCTGCGTCACGGTCAAGCGTATGCCGAGTTTTGTCACGAGGTCATGGGACCGAAGCGTGACGTGATTCGCTGGGGTGCCGAGTTCCGAGCGCCACTCTACTACCTCCCCAGCGAACGCGGCACGGTGGACTTCCACGCCATCACCAAGGGTGGCGTCCACCTTGTTGACTACAAATACGGCTACAACCCGGTCGAGAGCGAGAACAACCTGCAAATGGCGATCTACGCCCGCAGCTTGATCGAATCTATGTTTGACGGGTTCTGGATGGACCTGCCTGCCGACTCTTACCCCGTCACGATGACCATCTTCCAGCCACGGCTGGAGCAAGATCACGTCACCTGGACAACCAACTGGGGCGAACTCAAAAAGTTCACCGACGAGCGGATCACGCCCAAAGCCGCAGCCATCTTGCGCGGAGACCCCGGCGTGTTCAAGTCCGGTCCGAGTATCTGCAAGTGGTGCCGTGGTGCCGCCATCTGCGAGACCTACAACAACGCCATGCTGGAGGACTTCAAGAGCGAAGTGCTGGAGGTGCTGGAGGGCAACGCGCTTCCAGCAGCGTCCACCATCACCGACGAACGGCTGGCGCAGGTCTTCATCAATCGCGACAAGCTGCTGGACTGGCTCAAAGAGATCGAGAAGTTCGTCAGTGCCCGTCTGATCTCCGGCAAAGGTCTGCCCGGCGTCAAGCTGGTGCTATCCCGTGGCGGACACCGCCGCTGGACCGACCCCGTCGCTGCCGGGAAACTGCTGCTCAGCCTGAACCTCCCACACGACGAGGTTTATCCGCCGTCTGACGTGATCACGCCATCCGTGGCGGAGAAACTCACCGACAAGATGAAAGGCGCGAAGATGATCGAGCTTCAACGCCTGATCATCAAGCCGCCCGGCTCCCCGGTGGCCGTGCCTGAGAGCGACCCACGCAAGACGTATCAGAGCGACCTGACCGGCGACTTCGCTGGAGTAGATTTGAACGAAGCATAACACTTTGGGGTTGACCCGCAGAATCCTCTGTGGATATTCAGCCTCTACCGCACAACGCGGCGACCCGAGAAACACCAAACCGAAAACATACTAACATGAGCCAAGCCGTAACTGATCCAAACGTCATCCTGCTGAAAAACGTCAGGTTGTCCTACCCGAAAATCTTTAAGCCCGCGCCTTTTGGTGACGAAGGCGGAGATCCTTTCTACAGCGCCAACTTCATCCTCGACAAGAAGGCCAACGCTGAAGCCATCAAAGCCGTCGAGGCCCGCATCGACGCCCTCAAGAAGGACAAATGGAAGGGCAAACCTCCGGGCGGCATCAAGCTGTGCCTCCGCGACGGCTCCGAGCGAGACGGCAGCGACGGATATGGCGACGGCGTCATGTTCTTGTCCGCCAGTTCCAAGCAGGACCGCAAACCCCGCGTAGTCAACAAGGCGTTCGAGCCTCTGACCGCAGAGGACAACAAGCCCTACGCTGGCTGCTACGTCCACGCCTCCGTGCGCCTTTGGGCCATGGACAACAAGTACGGCAAACGTATCAACGCTGAGTTGCGCGTGGTGATCTTCCACGCCGACGGCGAACCGTTTGGCGCTGCTCCTGTGGACGCCGAATCCGAGTTTGCTGGTGTGAACCTGGACGACGAGTCCGAAGCCGCTCCCGCCGCCAAACCGGCTGCCAAGAAACCTGCTGCCGATCTGAGCATCGACGACATGTAAAGGATTGAGAAATGTAAGGGTGTAGATTCTCACTAATCAATCGTGACCCTCGGAGACGTGCAAAGCGTCTCACCACCACCAATCTTCAAACACCATGCCGGACAAGAAACCAAATCTCAGTGTCGGACGAGGCGAGAAGTTGCCTGTGTCCAAAGGTGCAGGATTAACCGCCAAGGGCCGTGCAAAATACAACTCGGCTACCGGCTCCAACCTCAAGCCGCCAGCACCGAACCCCAAGACCGATGCGGACAAGGGCCGGAAGGCCAGCTTCTGCGCTCGCTCTAGCGGGTGGAACGGTGAACGCGGCAAAGCAGCGCGGAAACGGTGGGGCTGTTGACCGATTTGATAAGCCAAGAGAGTCACGACCAAGGGTTTTGTATTCCCCCTTTCTATCGGAGTAGCCGTCAGCCTGCTTGGTATCCTTGGCGCTGACACCCCTTTTTTAAATCCGTTGACAAAACCCAAGCCCTTTGGAATATCGTGAAAAATGAAACCAAGAACCCTCACGCGGTCGCTCTCGGCAAGCTCGGCGGAAAATCGACCAGCAAAGCCAAAACCAAAGCGTCAAGAATCAACGGAGCCAAAGGTGGCAGGCCAAAGAAAAAGAATGCTTGCTAGAGGGCATAAACTTTATGTTGACCGCGCTGGTGAAGTTCACGGGCGTCTCACCATTTTAAAAAGCGTGCAAGGAAAGTTCTTTTGCCGGTGCTCTTGTGGATCGACCAAATGGTTTCAAGGAGGCAACGTGATCAAAGGTGTTTCAGCTTCGTGTGGCTGCCTGCAAAAAGAACTGGTGAGTCGTAGAGCAACCAAGCATGGGCAAACTAAAGGAGGTCGATCAACCAAACTTCACCAAGCGTGGATGTCCATGAAAGCGCGTTGCTATGGTCGAGGAAAGCGAACCGAGATTTACCGGATTCGAGGCATTCAAGTATCTGATTACTGGCTTTGTTTGGACCATGGTTTCCAGAGGTTTGCTGCTGAAGTGGGCGATCCGCCAACGCGCTTTCACACAATTGAACGCACAGACAACAGCGGGCACTACGTCCCAGGCAATGTCAGATGGGCCACTCGAAAAGAGCAAGGGAATAACAAGTCCGTAAATTTTAATATTACCTTTAGCGGCAAGACTCTGAATCTCCACCAATGGTCCCAAGAGCTTGGAATCAATCGTGGGACTCTTTGGTCTCGTCTGCGCAGTTTGAGATGGGACACAGAAAAAGCCTTCACCAAACCAGTAAAACATGAGTTCCGTAATTCACATTGATATAGAAACGCGCTCCGCCTGCGATCTCAAAAAGACAGGCTCCTTCCGTTACGCAGAAGACCCTTCCACCTCCATCATGTGCGCAGCAATTGCACGCGGCGATGAGAAACCCTTGCTGTGGGTGAACCCGCTTTACTGCTTTGACGACATGAGCGTCTGCCAGTCGTCGCCCGGAGTGGCCGAACTGCTACGCGAAGTGTCCAGCGGGGATGGGGTGTTGGTGGCTCATAATGTGTATTTTGAGTTAAGTTTATTGAATGCTCGTATGCAGAAGGACATGGGCCTGCCTCCGCCCGACTACCGCCGTTGGCGCTGCACCGCAGCCATGTCCCGCCGTGCCGCCATTCCCCCATCATTGGAGAAAGCTGCTGAGACATTAGGATTGGCCGAGCAAAAAGATGGCCGGGGCAAAGCGTTGATCCGCAAGTTTTCCATCCCGCAGAAGGCTACCGGCAAGTTTATCGAACCCATTGAACGGCAGGACGACTTTATCGCTTTTTGTGGCTACTGTATTCAAGATACAATAGTGGAACAGGGCATCCACAAAGCTCTCAAGCACTTCGAGTTGACCGGCGACACGTTGGCCGCGTTTCAGGCCGACATGGCAATCAACAGCCGAGGCTTGCCGGTCAACTTGCCTGCCCTGCGTCACGCGCAGTCGCTGATCGAAGCCAACGAGGCTCGCATGACCGAAGAATTTCGGCAACTCACCGGATTCAACCCGACGCAGCGCGACGTGCTCCTAAAGTGGCTCAAGGATCACGGGTTTGAGGGAGACAACCTCCGCGCCGACACGCTGGACGAGCAGCTTGAGTCTGTGGAGTTCGACCCTGCCTCAGAGGTGGGACGTGTGCTGCAAATCAAGAAGTCATTGAGCTTCGCCAGCATCAAGAAGGTGAGGGCGATGATCGAGTGCGCTTGCGCCGACGGTCGTGTGCGCGGCACGTTGCAGTTCTACGGCGCTGGCACCGGACGTGCTGCGGGTCGTCTCATTCAGCCGCAGAACTTCAAACGGCCCACCATCGCCAACACGGACGCCTCCTACGCCGACATCTGCTCCGGTCAAAGCGAGGAGCACATCGAGCTATTTCACGGTCCATTGCTGGAGGTCATCGGTTCGTCCATCCGTCACTTCATCCACGATCCCGAGGGGCCGATGTTTGACGTGGACTTCTCAGCAATCGAAGCACGCATTAGCGCATGGTTGGCGAACGAAGAGTGGAAGCTCGAAGTGTTTCGCACTCATGGCAAAATTTACGAGGCAACCGTTTGCCGCATGACCGGCATGCCTTTGCAAGAGATGCTCGATTACTATAAGCAGAACGGCAAACACCATCCAGACAGATTCAAGGGCAAGGTGAGTGAACTTGCGTTGACGTATCAAGGCGGCAAGAACGCGCTGATCGCCATGGGTGCCGTCGATATGGGCCTTAAAGAGGAAGAACTGGAAGGCATCGTCGACCAGTGGCGCGAAGCCAACGCCAACATCGTCAAGCTGTGGCACGCCTGCGACCGTGCTGCCAAGAGCGCCGTCGCCAACGTCGGGTCTCGGCATTCCGTGGACAAGCTGGAGTTCTTCTGTGCGGTGACAGCCGGTGCAAAATACCTGTTCATGCGCCTACCGTCAGGGCGACGACTCGCCTACCGCGACCCGAAGATCGAGGAAACCATCTCACGCGACAAAAAAGGCAAGATCGAAACGTGGGACAGCGGCAAGATCAAAACCCGACAGTCGCTCACTTACTGGGGCCAGATCCCAGGCAAAGTGATGTGGGGTCGGTGCGCCATTTACGGTGGGATGTGGGTTGAAAATGCGTCTCAGGCTATCGCCGCAGACCTGCTCAACAATGGCACCGTCAACGCTGAAAAGAGGGGTATCCAGGTTGCCACGCTGGTTCACGATCAGTGTCTAGCCTACAAGCGCAAAGACCAGAAAATTGAAGACTTGTGCGAGTGTCTGACGACGTTGCCAGCGTGGGCCGACGGGCTTCCCATTGCAGTCGATGGTCAGGTCCAACCCTATTACACCAAGTGATGTCATGATCATAGCAAACACCAGAAAACGTATTTGTCGGTGCGGCGGAATATTTGAGTTGCAGAAACAGTCAGCCGACTTTCTATTGTGCCCCGAATGCCGGACGCAACGCTACAACAACAAAACCAAAAAGAGGAGAAGGAGATGAACACACCGCCACAGCTTGAAAAGGAGATCGAGAAAAAAATTTGCGACTACGCCAAGTCCAAAGGTTGCTACGTTCGCAAGTTCGTCTCACCCAACAATCGTTCGGTGCCTGATCGGTTGATCATCGCCCCAGGTGGCGCGGTCGGCTTTCTGGAAGTCAAGCGTGGCGGGTGCAAGCCGACCAAAGCGCAAGAGCACGAGATGGGACTGCTGACGAAAGCTGGGGCCAACGTCGGCTGGTGCGACAACGTCCACGACGGCAAGCAGTTCATTGACAACTTAGTCCGTGAAGGAGGGTTCTGGGGATGAATCAACAACTAGAACAACTCAAAACTGAACTCCGCGAGTTTATTGGTAATCAACGCAAACGCAGCCAACCGCGCCGAAGCTCTCGGTAAAACCCTCAAACTCTGGTAAAATATGAGAAACATCAACCTCCCCAAGACAAAAATCTACATCCGCTGTGACGCCTTCGGTGGTCCAGAAAACGAATTTGAACCAGCTTGGCTTGTATCTGTTCGAGCGATGCGTAACCGCCCATTCTGCTTCCAAGCATGGGTCGAGAAATACGCTGCCTGCTTCGACAAGATTCCTCCTCAGTGCGTCTATTGGTATGAGCCGGAAGATGATCACAAGCCGCTACCTCTGCACAAAGTCCAAATGTGGGAATGCCTATCCGGCTCCATCGAACTCTGGCGCAAGGACCAACTCTCCGACGTGCCAGTTTTGGTCAACCTGGGCAAGGGATTGCCACCTATCTCAGGCCACTACTGGTTCACGATTGATCACCTGCCAGAAGGTCAAGCCAGCGGCCTCCTGGACGTGGGTGACTCCGAGTTGCTTGAAGAGCACAAGGAAGGCAACGTCATCAAGCTCAGCAATGGGCAGATCGCAATTTATCCAAACAACAGGATCAAGTGGCTGCCAGTTTCATTGACTGGCAAGGACGCAGCCGCAACCATCCCAGGCTGGAGTGTTGCGACAAACGCTCAGTGGGATGAGTGGTGGTCTGACTCAGACGAAATCCTTGGCGATGCCAAGTGGGCTTATTGAAACACAGCCGAATGCCGAATCGGAGAACCAGAACCTGCATGAAGCTGCGCAAGAAAAAGATGCCGGGCTGCTGCCCTGTCAGCCGGTGCCGCAACGCACCGAGGAATTTGTCCGATCACCCTACCAGCACTCAGCTTTGCGGGTCGCACGCCAAGCAGCAATGGAGATTGAACAACCCCATGCACTGCGTCTTCGACAACTTGCGTGCTTCCGCCCGTAAGCGGAAGATCGTTTTCACTCTGACCTTTGACCAGTTCAAAGCAGTCGTGTTGCCCACCCGATACATGGACGAGAAGGGGAAGGAGAGGTTCTGCCTGCACCTTGACCGCAAGAACAGCGACTTCGGATACGAGGAAGGCAACATTCAGGTGATCACATGCACGGAGAACGTCCAGAAAGAACACGCCGAGCGTCGGCAGCGGTTTGTCGATGAGAAGATCGGAGCGCGGCAGCACGCCGCAGAACAAGACGGAGACCCTTTTTGATATGAAACAACAACGACTCGAACACACATTCAAACTCTGGAAAGACTTTTCTTTTGAGGCTGCCCACCAACTGACCAAAGTACCTGTGGGACACCAATGCGGCAGATTACACGGCCACTCTTACAAAGTGCGCGTTCACTGCGAAGGCAAACTTGACCCGTCGAAAGATTGGGTTGTGGACTACGCCGACATAGCGAAAGCAGTCCGTCCAATCATCGACAAGTTGGATCACACCAACCTGAACGACCACTTGGATATTGAGACGACCGCAGAAAACCTTTCATGGTGGCTGATGCAGCACATTGCGTTAAAACTGCCCGAACTTTCGGCGGTCGAGGTTTTTGAAACTCCAACCACAAGCGTCACATGCAGCGTCCACTAATGGTTATGCCGAGCAACAACTCGGACGCCATAATTCATTACTGGGCTGGAAGATACCCCGGCAGAATAGGATGGTTGATGGGTCCAGCGGGTATGCAGAAAACCAAACTGCGGGAATGGATACCGTTTGCACTAGACAACGACGCTTTCGCAGCTTGGACGAAAGGAACCCCATGGAATGAAGCGATGTGGCTGTCGATGATGGACACCTTGCGGCACGACACCGAGTTCGCCCCACGATGGGTGTTGGTGCCAGACGTGGTAGCCGACCGAGACGCCACTCTGCGAAACTGGGACAAATATTCAAGCATTGCGGAGCAGTTTGGGTGGCCTTTAGCCATGGCCGTGCAAGACGGCATGACGCCAGAAGACTTGCCGGACAACTGTGTTGTTTTCGTTGGCGGAACTACCAAATGGAAGTGGGACAGCGTGGAGATGTGGACTTCGACGAACCGCCGAGTTCATGTCGGACGAGTCAATGAGGTGGACAAACTGATCCTGTGCGAAAAACTGGGCGTTGAATCGGTCGATGGCACCGGTTGGATGCGTGGGACTGGCGGGGGTAGGCAGGCAAAAGCTCTGGCCGAATGGCTAGAAGAGGGAAAAATCAGAGAGAACTTCAGCGAACAAAACTTCTGGGGATAATGGGTATGACCACCGTAATTCTTGAATCTCCTTTCGCGGGCAATCCGCAACTCCACATCCGTTACGCCCGTGCCGCTATGCGCGACTCACTGCTGCGTGGCGAAGCCCCCATGGTTAGCCACCTGCTCTATACCCAGGTGCTTGACGACGAAGACCCGACCGACCGTGCCATGGGCATTGCCGCAGGGCTGGCGTGGCAAGCAAGCAAGACCGTCGTGTACACTGACTGCGGCATAAGCCGTGGCATGGAGCACGGCATCCGTGTGGCACAGGTTGCCGGGCGTCCCGTTGAATACCGCACGGTGGAAGGGTGGGCGGCGTGAACTTCACGCCCGAACCTCCCCAAAAACTGATGATCGACAAGATCGTCAACCAGGATGTCGTGTTTGCATTGGTCGGCATGGGTATCGGAAAATCCTCCAGTATCCTGTCCGCCTTTTGTCAGTTGCAGCAAAACTTAGAGGTTGAGGCCATGCTGGTCGTCGCTCCGGTGCGAGTGTGTAATTTGACGTGGCCGATGGAGGTGCAACAGTGGAACCAGTTCAAGCACCTCAAAGTCGCCAACCTGCGTACGCCGTTGGGTCGTCGCGCCTTCATCGCCGGGCAGGCTGATGTGTATGTTGTGAACTACGAGGCCATCCCGATGTTGGTGAAGCTGGTAGAGAAGCGCGGCGGTACAGTGCCTTACCAGATGATCGTGTACGACGAGAGCACCAAAGCCAAGAACCCTGCCAGCAAACGAATCAACCTGCTTCGTCGCGAGCTACCGCAAGTGAAGCACCGGATCGCGATGACTGGAACTCCAGCGCCCAACAGCCTCCTCGATCTGTTCGCCCAAGTGCGCCTGCTCGACGACGGGCAACGCCTTGGTCGCAGCTATGACCACTTCAAGAAGACCTACTTCGCCGCTACCGATTACCAGCAATACAACTGGGAACCGATACCCGGGGCAGCCGAACGCATCGACCAGCGCATTGCCGACATCACTCTCACCCTGCGTACGTCCGACTGGCTCAAAGACTTGCCGGACTGCCATATCGAGGACGTGGAAGTCAAGTTGCCGGAACACGTCTTGGAGCAATACGAGGAGTTCAAGAAAGAACTGATCCTCGAACTTCGGTCGGAAGTGCAGATCACCGCAGCCAACGCCGCCGTGCTCGTGCGCAAGTTGTTGCAGTTCACCTCCGGTGCCATCTACGACGGCGAGAAGAAGGTCCACGAGGTCCACGACTGCAAGACCGCCGCTCTAGCCAAGATAGCAAAGCAGACCAAAGGGCCGCTGCTGGTGATCTGTGATTTCAAACACGAGCAAGACCGTATCCGTCGCAAGTTTCCGCAGGCCCGCTTTTTTGCCGATGCGAAAACACCAGCATTGCAGATGCAAATGATCTCGCAATGGAACCGCAAAGAGATCCCGATGTTGGTCGGGCACCCGATGTCGATGGGCCACGGTCTAAATCTCCAAACCGGCTCACAGACCATGGTGTGGATGTCCCTCACTTACTCGCGTGAGTGCTATGAGCAGACCATCGCACGTCTCCATCGGCGGGGACAGAAAGACGTAGTCACAGTTTATCGTTTGATGGTGCCCGACACCGTGGACGATGTCGTGGCCGAGGTGCTAGAAGAAAAGCGCAACACGGAGCAGCGGCTACTCACCGCCCTGATGTTGCTTGAAGGCGACCGCAAAGGCAAACCCTTGAAGTTTGTGCCAGCGGAAGAACCGGACTTCAACGAAGAGGATTTTTGGGGATGAATTACTACAATGAATATGACAAAAAAACCGCCGCATGGCTGCGAGAACTTATCAAGCAACGCCTTATCCCGCATGGAGTTGTTGACGAAAGATCAATTACAGACGTGCGCCCAAGCGATCTCGCCGGATACACGCAGTGCCATTTCTTCGCTGGAATCGGAGGATGGAGCCTTGCTTTGCAAATCGCAGGATGGCCCTCAGATCGTCCTGTGTGGACAGGAAGCTGCCCTTGCCAGCCATTCTCAACCGCAGGAAAAGGACTCGCTCAAGCCGATGAACGACATCTCTGGCCTGCGTTCTTTAATCTCATCAAGGAATGCCGACCTGAACATGTCTTTGGGGAGCAGGTTGCAAGCGCGATTGGCAAAGGTTGGCTCGATGGAATATCGGCAGACTTGGGCGAAGAAGGTTACACCTGCGGGTCTGCCGTATTGGGCGCACACAGCGTCGGCGGTCCGCATATCAGACAAAGATTGTACTGGGTGGCCAACTCCAACAGTGGACGATTCCAGCAATGTGACGAGGGAATCGGGAGTGTTCCAGAGTTTGACAAGGACGGCGCAGATGGCGGGATGGGCGACGCCGAACGCCAACAACATGAACGACGGGGAGGGCCTGGAGACGTGGGATGCACGCCAGATCAAGAACAAGGCGAAGCATGGGAACGGCAATGGGGCAGGGATGCCGATAGCGGTTCAAGTGAAAACGATCACGGGTTGGCCAACACCAATGGCATTAGATCATTGGATGGCATCAACAGAGAGGAAGGACAAGGGCCAGAAGCAATTACCAAACATTGCAGCAGTGGCTGGCCTGACTTCACCCTCGTCGCCTGCCGAGACGGAAAAACCCGCCGCGTTCCAACTGAACCCGCATTTTTCCCGCTGGCTCATGGGATTCCCGCTAGAGTGGTGCGACTGCGCGGTTACGGCAATGCAATCGTTCCCCAAGTTGCGGCGGAGTTCGCCAAAGCATGCTGCGATCTTCAACGAAGCGCAGTTTTGGGGATGAGTTTTAACGAGGAAGATTTTTGGGGATGAAATTTAACCACACAGACACCATGAAAAACGACGACAAACCAACAGCGCCGGAAGGCTACACCCTAATCTGGGGGAACGACATTCCCCACGTCGTCCCCCGAGGGGCGATGGTGTGGGACGACTTGCAACCAAAACCAGAGTGGAAAATCTCAAGCGACGAGGGGAAGGTTGCGGCATCGTATGCGTGGTACGCCGTCCCCATCACGACACCCAACACCGACCCCAAAGCCTCGCAAGCCATCCAGAAACCCCAGCTTCAACTCATCCCGCCGTCTCTCAACGACGAAACGGCGAAAGCCCTGTCTCGGGGCGCGGTGAAATACGGACCCTGGAATTGGAGGGACAACAAGGTCGAGTTGATGACCTATCTCGGTGCGATGAAACGGCACATCGACTGCCTGATTGAAGGCGAAGACATCGACCCTGACACTGGGGCACACCACCTCGGCTGTGTCGCGGCTGGCTGCGGCATCGTGCTCGACGCCCGGAAGCACGGAACACTCGTGGACAACCGCCCGTCCAAGGCACAGAATACCTGAATGGCTCAAACCTCCCCCCAGCAGATGGAACGCACCCACATCGCTCGCTATGGGCGGTGGTGGAAACGTCTTCCAGGAGTGCCCAAGACCAGCGCCGGATACGACCTGTTGCAAGAAGTGGCGCTGGAGAAATACATCTGCGGCAACTACGACGCACTGGTCAGCCAGCCGGGCAGCCACCTCAACCCGTGGACGTGGCACTTCCGCAGGTTCATCTCGCTGATCCTTGACCGGCCTGAGTGCAACCGCCGCTTCGAGTGGAACCCTTACGCGGTGCGAATGCTGGAGGAAGCCTATGCCAACAACTTTCTCGCTGTTGCAGGCCACGCCAGTTGCTCGAAGTCTGAATTTTTCGCCGTCTATGCGATTGGCCGGTTCCTCGTCGGAGCGCGTTTCCCCGACAAACCGGTAGCGTCCCCCGAATATGTGAAAGTGTTCATCACCTCGACCACGTTGGAAGAGTCCCGTGGCCGTATCTGGGGCGTTGTTGAAGCCTACTGGTCAGAGTTCTGCCGGTTCTTCGGTGGCGAGCAATACATGCAGGCCAAACTGGTGTCGTCCATGGGGAAGATCGTCAGGCTCAACCAGGATGGTAAGCAGAACCAGCTTTCCGGTATCGCACTTGTGGCAGGCGGCAAAGGCCAGGACAAAGACGCTTCCACCAAGATCGGTTTCAAGAACCGCTGCGTGATCTTCATCGCAGATGAGTTGCCTCTGCTCACGCACAGCCTCTACAACACCGCCATCACCAACTTGCAGTCCAACGAGTACTTGCAGTTCATCGGCATCGGCAACCCCACGTCCCCCTTCGACCCTCTCGGCGTCTTCATGGAACCCGAGGAAGGGTGGAACTCGGTCAACGAGACCTTCGACGGGTGGAAAACCAAACGTGGGTACTGCATCCGCTTTGACGGGGAGAAATCCCCTAACGTGCTCGCCGGTCGCGAAGTATGGAAAGGCATCCTCAGCTTGCGCACCGTCACGGATTTGCGCGAAAGCCTCGGCCCCAAGTCGCCTGAGTATTACCGAATGGTGCGTGGCTTCCTCTCTCCCGACGGTGACGCCAACGCCATCTACACCGAAGTTGAGATCACCAGTAGCGGTAGCCAGCAAAAAGTTACCACATGGCTCAGTTCGCCGACCCCCATCGCTTTCCTCGATCCGGCCTTCAGCCACGGCGGGGATGAGGCAGTCGCCTGCTTCTGCCGGGTGGGTGAATACTACTCTGCCATCCATCAACGCAACGTGAAGGGCATCGAGCTTGTCGAAACGATCAACCTCATGGCCTTGGTTGACGCCAGCGACAAGACCGTGGATCGCAACCAGCAGCTAGTGAACCTCTTCAACGAGGAATGCGTCAAGCGGGGCGTCAAAGTGGAAGACCGTGGATCTGACTCCACGGGCGCGGGCGATCCGTTTGCGTCCCTGATGGCGATCACCATGGGTCGAGGCTTCCAGATGGTGAGCTTCGCCGGAGCGCCATCGGACAAAATTGTCGGCACCACCAACGCACGCACAGGCAAAGACAGGTTCGCCAACCGCGTGTCCGAACTGTGGTACGTCGGCAAGGATTTTGTCAAGGCGGGGCAGGTTCGCGGGCTTGACCCGGAAACGTGCATTCAAATGTGCGCCCGCATGTACAAACTTGTGGACCGAGAGAAAGTGGAAGCGGAGTCCAAGAAAGTGATGAAGCAGCGCACCAACGGTCGAAGCCCTGACCGCGCCGACGCTTTTTTTGGCTGCGTCGAAATCGCTCGCCGCCGCCATGGGTTGACATCCCTCGCCCGTGCTGCTCGTCGAACGGCGTTGCCGTCTGCTCCGATAGACCGTCGCCACGCCGCTTTAGAGGCAGCCGTGACCAGCCGCGCAGGCAAAGGCCGCTACTCCGATCTGAGCCTCGAAACAACCAGCAGCAATTACGGCTGGGCTGATCAAAGTTTCGGTTGACATTCACCCCATAAAACGCAAAGAAAGCCGCACCCATGACTGTGAGACAAGCTATCGACCGATGTGATTTGGTCCCCTGCGAGGACACCATCAGTAATCTGATGGATGTGTGCATCAGACAGCAAAACCAAATTGCCGTTCTGAAAAAAGTGTCAGAAACTTTCATCGCCTGTTCTGTTCGCGATCTCGGAGAAGTGGCGGCGGAACAACTTCTCGCTCAACTTGAGGAGGTGGAATCGTGAACTCCGACTTTTACGACGCCGAGTATTATTTGACCGGCCCCGCATCGGGCAAATCAAACTATGAGAATTATTCGTGGAAGCCCGATCTGACCCTCCCCATGGCCGACTGGCTGAAACGCATTCTCCACATCAAGAACAACGACAAGGTGCTCGATTTTGGATGTGCCAGGGGGTACTTGGTCAAGGCTTTGCGCATGCGCGGGGTGAACGCTTACGGCTGCGACAGCAGCGAGTGGGCTATCGAAAACTGCGATGAGGGGGTGAGAGATTACGTCAGCCAGGAGATTCCCGATGACCCGTTTGATCACATCATCATGAAGGACGTGGCAGAACACATCTGTCTTGCAGATTTGTGGCCCACTGTCGTAAAGTTGGTCCAGGCTACGCGCAAAAGCCTGCTTATGATCGTGCCTTTGAGTTGGTCTAGGGATGCCCCTTTTCTGCGGGACGAGGACAATGCCGACCCCTCCCACATTAACGCATGGCCTCTGACAGAATGGATTGATTTTTTAAGTGGTTGTGTACCGACAGACGCGGGCTACGTCACTGGCTCATGGCACTACCCCGGCCTCAAGCCTGCCTCGTCCGAGGTGCCGAAGTCGTGCGGGTTCATCCAATTCACACGAGTATGAAAATCTCCGCAGTCTGTCACTTCCACGCCGAACCTCACAGTCTCCCCGGCTTTATCGAAACCGCTGAGAAAATGTTCGACGAGATCATTCTTGTCTCTTCCCCCATGGACGGCACACCGGCTGATCCTGAGACGATTGCCATCGCCGAGACGTCCGGCCACAAGCTGATCCACGACACGCTGAGCCAGGGCTTCGGCGCATTGCGAACCCGCTGCATTGGGTATTCATCCTGCGAATGGGTGATGATCTTGGACGCGGATGAGCGAGTGTGGCCGACTGCGCCGGTCCTCGAAGTTTCCGGCACCGGCAAGTTCCCCGACACGCTCACCCCCGATCTACATGTCACCGTTCGGCAGGAGATTGTGTGGGACCAGCACGCCAACCTGAGAAAACTTTGCGCCCAAGCCGAGGCGGAAGGCGCTCTCGCCATCTGTGTCTCACGGCGTCACTGGTTCGGCGCTCCCGGTGAGTGGGACCGCCCGTGCCAAAACTGGAATGCCGAGCCAGATTGGCAGCTTCGACTGGTGAAGAACACGCCCTTTGTCGGATATGATCCCGACGTAAAGATGCACGAGAAGCTCGTCAATTTCAGAACCTTTGCCGAGCCGAAGTTTCTTCGAGTGACGGACGGTTCGCTGTTCGTGGATCATTACTCGTTGCACTTCAAGGGGTTGGAGCCAAAGCAAAACGCCGAGGACGCCGCCACCTACGAACAACTTCAACCCGGCTGCGTCAATGAGATGTGGCTCAAACACTTTCCGAAAGCATGAACTTTTACGACACCGTCTCCTCCCGTTTCTCCGATTGGAACTATTCACACCCATACTTCCTGTACGCTTTCATCCGCGCCATGAAACCCGCCGTGGTGGTGGAGTGCGGACTTTACCGGGCTTTCACCGCCTGTTGGATGGCTCGTGCGCTGCAAGAGAACAATGCTGGAAAGCTCATAGCCATTGACAATTTTTCGCTGAAAGAGCACGTCGAGCGATACGGCGATCCACGCACACACGCGGAGGATAATCTACGCGCATGCGGTGTGGACGGCTGGGTGGAAATCCACGAAGGAGAGACCAACGACGACGAACTGTGGCCGGAGTCGGCTGATGTAGTTTATCTGGATGCTTGGCATTCGCACAACGCCGCCGCATGGGAACTGAGAAAAGCCGTCAACATTGGTGCAAAAGTGATCGCCTTGGATGACACCGAGAACTGCGTTGGCCCACGCCTGCTGGTGGACGAGACGTTTGCTAACAACTTGTCTTACCTCGAAGCCGATTACCAGCGCCTCGACCTGCACAGCGACAACGGGCTGACCATCTTCGTCAAGAAGCAGCCGCGCCGGTTGATTACGTTCTCCCAAGAACTGCCCTACCCCGACCCCGGCGTTGACCTGCGCCCGCTCACGCTGGAGCAGCAAAAGGCTCATTTTGACGAGGCCAGCGCCATCACCGGACTGGACTATTTCAGCATCCTCGACCAAACTGAACACACATGAAAATCCTCAACCTCGGAGCCGGGTCAACAAGACCCATCGACAACGTCTGGATCAACCTCGACAACTGGGAGGGTGGCGGTCACGAGATCAACGAGCCGAACTTTGTCAGGCACGACCTGCGCCAGCCATTGCCTTTCCCCGACAACTCGTTTGACGGCTGTTTGTGCAGCCACGTTTTGGAGCACATGGACTGCCGAGAGGCGGTCAAAGTGATGAGGGAGGTGTTGCGAGTGCTCAACCCCGGTGGCGTGCTGCTGGTGAGTGTGCCAGACGCCACTTACTTCCGATCCGTCTATGACGAGGACCGCAACGAGAACTGGCCCCGGCTGTTCGAGGTAAGCGACCCACCGAACCCCATCCCAACGTGGTTCGAGGCCGCGCTCTGGTTTGACCAGCACGCTCAAATCTTCACGGAAGATTCACTGTGGGCGCACTTTGTTCGCGCCGGGTTTCCCTCTCATTTCGTAAACCGGCTCGCGCCTCACGACGAGAACCACTCACCCACGGTTGCCGAGATCGTGCCGAAACTCAACCGCCGCATCTTCTCGTTGGAAATGTGGGCACGCAAACCGCTATGAACACTTCCCTCCCATCCGCCATCGCCAACAAGCCCGAACTGGACACCAGCTTCACCTCGACCGGCGCAAAACTCTTCCACCATCAGGAGGCCATGGCCGCGCTTCGCGATGGCAAGGGCAGACCGATCTCCGCGTGGTGTGCTCCAACTGATGTGTGTAACCATCGCTGCGCCTTTTGCAGTGTGGGTGAGCGTGTCGGCGACGTGCTACGCTTTGAGCAGATCAAGAGTTTCATCGACCAACTCGTGCCTCGCGGGTTGAAGTCTATCACGTTCTCCGGTGGCGGGAACCCACTCATCTACAAGTGCAAACAAAGCGGTGCCGGGATTGCCGACGTGATCGACTACGCACACGCGCAGGGTTTGGAGGTGGCGATGATCACCAATGGGATGCCGTTGTCCGCCTATCACGACCCTTCAAAGGATAACATGCTGTGCGAGGGCAGCCAAGGATACCGCAAGTCATGGAAGAACCTCCCGCCCGAAACGCTCGACAAACTGACGTGGTGCCGCATTTCCATGTCGGGACTGGACCACAACCATAAGGAGCAAGAAGTGTTTGTGCCGGACTTCGATCCGACCAAGACCGCGCTGGGGTTCTCGTGGATCATGAGTGACGGTTACGAAGAACCAACGCACAAGCACGGCTGGGTGAGCACACCGGAGGACGTGAAGACGCCTGGAGGCAAATTCATCGACGCCATGGAGCGTCTGCCCTGGATCGAAGAGCGCATCAAGCACTACGTCGAGAAATACAAACCGCGCTACGTCCGGCTGCTGACCAATTGCTTGCAGCCTGAACGCATCGCCAGCCGCCATGCCATTCTCGAAGAGATGGCGGCTCGTATCAGCCCTGTCTGCTTCTCGCAAAACAAGCCACCACGGCAGCCGAAGAAGTGTTTCAAGGTGCTGACGCGGCCATGCTTGAACGCGGACGGCTGGGTGTACCCGTGCGACTCGACAGTTTTGAACCGCACTGCCGGGCACAAGTTCGGCTCGGAGTGGCGCATCTGTCCCGGTGCCGAGGTTGGCGAGATGCTTGACCATCCTGAGAAGTACGCGATGCCTGAGAACATTTGTCCGGGATGCGTATTCGCTGACCAGACCGACTTGATCAACGAGATCGTTAATGGCCGCGAGACTCCATTGCCCGAAGGAGCACCACCCGAACACGTCAACTTCGTGTAATATGAATATTTCTTCTACCGGCGATCTCGGTGATTGCGCGTTTTTGCTCAACCTAATCCGCCAAATCCCGTCAGGTCCGCACACCCTTTGCCTGCGTTCCTCGCCTTCAACCAAGGCCAAAGGACCGGAAGGCGTGCAACGCATGTATGATCTGCTGGCACCGCTGGTGAGGCTGCAACCCTACATTGAAGACATCCGCATCATCCAGCCCGGCGACCCCGTGGATTGGAAAAGCGAGGACTTCCGTGAGCGTCACTACTCCAAAGGCGAGACACTGATGCAGGCCCACTGCAACCACCTCGTCAAGACTCACGGCATCGGTCAAAACTTCACCGCGTTTATGCCGTGGCTGCTCAACGTCGAACCGTCCTCACGCTCCAAAGGCCGGGTGGTGATCAACCGCACCGGGCGTTACCGCAACCCCGTGTTCCCGTGGACCGAGGTGGTGGCGCACTTCCGCAACCGGCTGCTGTTCGTCGGACTCAAGCACGAGTGGCGCGAGTTCATTGGTCATCACGGTTATGTCGGATACCAGCCCACTGACAACATGCTGGAGGTGGCGCAACTGATCAAAGGATCGGACCTGTTTATCGGCAACCAGTCCTGCGCCAACGCCATCGCGGAGGGGTTGAAGCACAACTCTATCCAAGAGGTGTCGCTGGAGTTCCCCGACTGCGTGTATGTGCGGCCCAACGCGCAATACGTCGCCGACGGCGTGGTCAACTTGCCGGACGGCACTGTGCTGGAAGGCAAACGTCTTCGGACGGAGAAGAAAACTCACATCACCCCACCGAAAGGGTGGCAGTACGCGGGATACCCAGCGTGCCCCGTCTATGAGCTTTTGGTTAAGGAGGTTGCCAAGAGGGAAAATCTCTCCACCGACGAAGCCAGCGAACGGGTGTACGAGTTCAACGCGAATCGCTGTCCCGACTTTTTTGCCGATCACGGCGAACGGGCAAGACTCCTCAAATTTCAACAAGCACTCGAAAACTCTAAATCATGAAAATCGCCATCCCCGTATCCGCCCACGACAAGCACCTGCTGCCCGCTCTGACACAATGTCTGCTCAAATTCGGGGGCTTGGAAGAGTTCCCCGTGATTCTCTTTCCAACACCTGCCGCCAAGGACGCCGCCTACGAGGCCGCTGAACTCCTTGGCGCACAGACACACGTTCTCAGTCAAGACTTTGACGGCGGTGCCCCTATCGCTTGCAACAACCATTTCTCCGCCGTCGTGTTTGCTCTCGGCTCAATGGGCAACACGGAACCGTTCTTGTGGATGGAGGCCGACATGCTGCCACGGGTGCCACGCTGGGCCACGCTTTTGCAGGAAGACTACCGCATGGGCGGCACACCGTTCCGTGGAGTCGTCGTTGACACTCCATACGCCGAGAACGACAAGATCGTTTACCGCGACAACGACCGCATGCTGATGGGCACCGGCATCTACCCGGCAAACATGGAACGCGACGAGCGTATCAAACCCTTGATCGTCGATCTCGCCAAGCCGAGCTACATGAACCCCAACACTCCGTTCGACGTGTATTTGCGCTGGCCCATCTACCACATGGGCGTGTCGCACACTGAACTGATCAGCGACATGTGGGCCACACGCAACTACCGCATGGAGGGAACCAACCTTGTCTGCGACTCGGTCAAGCACGACCGCGTGGTACGCGAGCGCGGCGGTCTCGTCAGCACCAAGGCCGTGCTGGTGCATGGCTGCAAGGACGGATCGCTAGCCGACATCATCTTGGGGCGTGGCCCCAAGAACGGGAACCTTGACGTTGCCAGTCCTGTTAGTGTCTGTGACGCTGACGAGAAAGAGCCAGAACCAGAAGGTGAAGACTTCTGGGGCGACGACGAAAAGCCCACCGAGATCATCCCCATGACCGCACCCGAACCCCCGGTTCACACTGTCGTCAAATCGTCGGATCTGCCCGAGGCAGTGAAGGTGAAAGCGTCCGAGCCAAAGCCGACCAAGCGGATCACTCGTGCCGACATTGAAGCCGCTCTCAACGGCAAGAAGATGCGCGTCACCGATCTGGCTGAAAAGCTGGGTGTCGAGGCACCGGACCTGATTGGCACGTTCCCGACCAACGGCTATGCCGTCGCCAAAGCAGGCTGGGTGCAGAACACCATTCCGATGACAGAAGGTTGACCACCACCACCCTACCCGCTACAATACCGAACCATGAATCTCGTCGCCCTCCAACTGCTGACCCTCCGCCTGTTTGCCCAACGCGCTCATCACGACACGCAAGGGCCGACGTTTTTTGAGGACCACAAGATGTTCGGAAAGCTCTACGAAGCCTACGGCGACGCGTACGATTCGGCGGTTGAGCGGACACTGGGACTCGGCGTCAAGCTGGACCTCGCCAAACTGGCGCAAGACGCTGCCAAGAATGCCGCGTTCCACCCGAACGAGCACTCCCCGGAAAAGCTGTTTTCCGACGTGATGTCGGGGGAGAAAAACCTGTGCAGCGTTTGCGTGGCAGCGATGGCAAAAGCCAGCGAGGGCACCAAGAACCTGTTGGCTCAGTTTTGCGACGACTCGGAGAAGCGCCAGTTCTTGATCCAGAAGAGGATCATGCCCGCATCCAACAGCTAGACCAATAATCCGGCTGCTTCCCCAACTTCTCGTCCACTGACTTGAGCACGTCGAGAGGGTAGTACGTTTTGCTGGATATGTCGCAGCCACACGCGGCACACCCCCTTTTATATATCTCCGCAGGCCGATGGATTTGCCGACCGCCGAGCATCTCGGTGAGCATCTTACTGACCCAGCCGCACGGGAAGGTGCAGGCAACATCGGCGATCTTGGGGCAAGTCAGGCAGATGTCGGCTCTGCGCTGGTGTTCCTCATCGCTGACAAGCTCTCGACCATACTGCTCTTTCAGCGTGGTAAGAAACCGACGAACGTCGTCGCCGGTCATGTGGATCTCTCCAACACCGGCCTCGCCGCACGGCACTTTTGGGTTCTGCTGGCATAGTTCGTCCAACACCACCCGCTCCCATCCGCTCTCCACAGGTATGCCATTGGCTTTGCGTTGCGCCCGCACCTGCTGCAACAGCACGACAAGGTCGTTGGTGGAGAACGGCACGTCGGTCAACGGGTCGCGGTAGTTCCAGCGCCCCCCGATAGGGACGGTGTTTTCGTTGAGGGGACGTTTCATGGGAGAGTGTGGGTGCGGATATACTCCAAGGGTTTCTGAAGCTCATCGGCAGTTTGCTCCAAGTCCTTCACCGCCTGATCAGCCTCAGCTTTCAGCAACTTGCCTCCAGGGGTATCTTGCAATCCTTGGGCTTTCATGCGGGCGTAGGATTGCAACACGTCGTACATTCCGTCGCTTTTCTCGGTGCCGTAGAACTGTTTCGACATGACGGGTTTGAGAATGTTGTATATCTCTTCCTCTTGCTTGGTCCTGGGGGTTGCCTTGCCCTTCAAGCGGTTGAAGGTGTTCTTGAGGGTGCCAAACTTCTCACCCACCATGTTTTGAGCGAACGAACTGGTAAGATCGTCTTCGCGGCGAGCGCGTCGTTCCTCGCGAACACCCACCATGTTGTCGCTGGACAGGAGGGTTTTGAAGCCCGGTTTCTTGAGCACGTTCCACGCGCCCGGCAACGGGGTGTCATACGGGTTCGACCCGATCCCAAACGATCTGAGGTGGTGTTCCCCAAGGCCCAGCATACGGGCGATGTAACCTTCGTCCCAGACGCGCTGCTCAACCTTCTCACGTCCACGGTAGCTGTCCCGTGGCGGTGTTGGTCCCACAATGCTCATTGCGTCGGAGACGACATCAAACGCAGGGTTGAGACTGACCAGACCGCGCATGTAATCATTCCAGAACACGTCGTCGTTCACTGGCGCAATCGTCGGAGCTATGGTCTTCGACGTGGCGTAGTAGGACATGGGGTCGAGTTCACGGCTAAACTCGGTTCCAGGCAAGCGGGGCATGATCGGCACCCAGTCTGCCGGGATGGACTTGTGGCCGTAGGGCGGCTCAATGCTGCCGTCAGGGAGCACCCAACAGATCAAGGGGCCAACGCCGCCGCGACTAAGTTTGTGGTCAGATTGTCTGCTCACAGCCTCTGCCCAGTCCACCTGTTTGTATTTCTCAATGTCGTCGTCATCTCCGCCTGCTGCTGCCGCTGCTCCAAGAGCGATGAGGTAATCAATCACCCCGTTAGCCGCCATGGCTTGCAAGCCGTACTTCGCACCCTGGAACAACATGTGCCTCATGAGGAACCCAGCGCGAGTCTGGGGAGCCGTTGCCATGATGAGGTGTTTGCGCCACGACTGCCCCATAATGCGGAAGAACAGCAGCACCATTTCCCACAACGCATTGTCGGAACCGCCAACTCCAGGCCGAGGAATGCCTTCGAGCGTGGCGAGGTATGTCGCCTGCGCATCGGTGAACGCGGGTTTCCCCTTGGAGTCTTTCTTTTCTTTCAACGCCCGATACGCGGCGATTTTAGGTGCTGCCTCAGACACCGACCCAATGAAGCTCAGCACGTCCACCGCCGAGTAAAAATACTGCTTCAAAGTTTTGTCAAACCAGTTCAAGTCCTTGGCCGCTTTGTGCCCCCCATGGAGCAAAAGCTCTGGTGAGGACAAGGCTCCCATCACGCTTCGTGCGAGTTCCTCTTGCGTCATACGCAAAGACGCCACGTCAGGTGAGGGTTGTAGAATGCCACGGTCATAGAACTCTTGGAGTTCTTTCGACACAGGCATGCCCGGTTTGTGCATTGCGTGTTCTATCGAAATGGACGCGGCAACGATAGATGTCATATCTCTGCCAGCCATTTTAGCCCACACCCACTTGCCCATCTGCGGGAAGACGGAGAGGAGTTGCTTGGCCGCTTTGTACCCAGCCTTGGGTCCGACATCCACAAAAGGTGTCACGACGTTACGCAAGGTGTTGGCTACGTTGAATCCGATGGAGAAGATGGTGAAGTTCATCCGCCACAACCTCGTGTTGGCTTTCAACAACTGGTAAACGGCGGCGAGGTCATCTGGGTCTGAGTTCATCACCAACGGCACTGCATCTGTGCCATTGATCTTCAGCCATTTGTACTCGCCCTGATCCCAATAAGGCATGAACGAAATGGTGTTTTTCGACTGCTTGACGAGTTCCTCAGCTTTCTGACGGTCGAAGTTTTCATCCTCCACCGGCTGCAACTCGTTGTGAAGTCCCGTGTTGTTGAAGAAATCAATCAGAAGAAGCGCCTGCTTCTGTCTCTGCATGCGGTTGATGAGCGCGTGCATTTTTCTGATGCCGACCACATGCGGTGCCATCAAGTCATTGGCAGTCCCCACACGGGATGGGCCTACGCCACCTTTGACATAACCGGTGAAGTATTTGATCGGCATGAACGGCACATACACTCCGAAGTTCGGCACGATCACGTCGTCCCAGGTGCTCTGGCGGAACAGCCCCAGCTTATACGCTTGGACCATGGTGCGTTTGATGAGGTCGTGGTAGCCTTCGTTGATACGCTCCAACTCGGCGAACTGATCCGGGCCAAGAGTTTTCTCAATGTCGGCGTTGTCAGCCTCGGCGCTCTCCATGGTGAAGACGTTGGGGTTGAGCATGAACCCTGACACGTCGAAGGCGTATAGCGCCTTCTCGGCATCGGCGGGAGCGTCCTTGCGCCGTGCGGCTCTCAAAGCCCGCTCAAAACCATCGCCGCTGGCGTGCAACTTGTAGATTACCTCGGCTGTCTTCTTGTAGAGTCCGTCATCGGGGGTGGCGTCCACTTCATCTTGCACGTCTTTGCCGAGCAATCCTGCGTCCACCATCCACTTCAAAAGCTGCCGCGCTTTCGCTGGATCTTCCTCAATCAGCTTACCGACTCGACGACGTTCGTGAATGATTCGGTTATTGGTTTGCAGGCGTTGGAGGTAATCGGGGTCGATACCTGCCAGCTTCAAAGGAATGCCCACGGCTTTTGCCATGTCGTTGTCGAACTGGGCGATCTGGCGCACAGCAAACTGCGAAGCCTCTTCTTGCGCCCAGTTGTAATCGCCTGACGTGCCCATATTCTTGAGCCTTTTCCAGTAAGACTTCCAGATACCGCCATCACGGATAGCAGTAGGCAGCCAACTGCCGAACATCGAGCGATACAGACCGCGAGCAGCATCCTTGAGAACTTTCTTTGTTCGCATGAGCGCGGAAGACTTGGCAATCAGCCTTTCCAAAGCCGTCGTCGATTTGCCCCGGTTGGCTTCTGCCAACGCTTTGTACAGCGATCCACCTTGGACGAGACTCACCACCAGTTGATACGCCAGATCGACCTCGGGCTTCTGCTCCAGTGCGTTCAAGAACCCCAGCGTGGCATACGGGGCGTTCTTGGCAGTCCACATCGGGTCGTTGAGGATGGCAGAGATGAAGTCGGCATACAACTCCTTGCCAAGGCTGCGGTAGGTTCCAGGTTGGTATGTGAAGTCACCGCGCCACTTCTTGGACAGCCCCACTAACTCGTCGATGATTAGCTGATTTATTTTGCTCAGCTTCATCTTCTTGCCGCCGTCCATGGACCAGTCGGCAAGGTCGTCGCCAAAAACTTTCCGGAAGTTCCCGAGAGGGGCTATCCTGCCCGTCAGTTTTTTACCAAATCCCGAGGCGGGCAGGAAGTCGAACAGGTGTCCGATCTCATGCGCCAGGGTTTTTGCCGCTTGCACCGGGTCTTTGAAAAGTTGCTTGCTCAGTTCAATCTCCGAGCCGTCAGCCATGCTGATTTTGATTCTGCCCCGTGCTCGGCGTAGCAGCGTGTTGATGCGGACATTTGCACCAAGCATCTTGGTGATCAGCCCCATCGCCGCCGTGTTCAACGTCAGCATCGGGCGGTTGGACACGCCCGCTTTTGGCGGAGGTGTCGCGGCTGGAGGGGGAGGAGGCATCCCGACCGGAGGAGCACCAGCAGAAGAAGGCTGGGGTGGTGGCGGAGTCTTGGTCTGCGGTTTGACGTTGGCCGGGATGGTGCCAGCGATGGCGTGACGGAACCATTCAAGGCGTTCTGCGGCGTCCTTGTCGCCGAGCTTGGAAGCGTTGATGTACCTCTTCATCTCCGGCACATAGATGTGGCGGTCGGCCTGCTTGAGAGCCTCCAAGAAGTAGTCGAAGTCGCCGCGCAGATACGCCGCTTCAAAGGCTGCTGCGAACTGAGCAGAGTTGGTGAACCTTGGCGGTGTGCTGTTGTTGGCAGAAGGCTGTGGCGGTGATCCAAGCTGTCTGCGCTTGGCCTTGTCGTACATCTTCACGCCTTCCTCAAACCTGTCATCCTCCATCATCACGCCAAGCACTGCATCGGATTCGCGTTGATCAGATTCGTCGGCTGGGCTGAACAAAGTTTGGCCGGATCGTACGCCTGCTTTCATCTGCGGCGTGATGTCCACGCGCCAGATGGGGATTGGCTTGTTGCTTTGGGTGACTGCAATGATGGAGGAAGCCGCAGGTCGAGAGAATATGGCAGCGTATTCCGACCTAGCTGTGGTGGTCCCTTTATCCCAGTCTGCCACATACCTATTTGTGGCGGTATCAAACAACACGATTTGACCATCCGAGTTGGTATCGGTAACTAGGTTCCACGGAGATTTGCTGCCCATGCTTCCCTTCACCACGCCCGCGCCCCACTGCTTCACGTACTTGCCGATCTCTTTGGGCAAGATGGTGTCGTAGAAGCCTTTCATACCTTCGCCGCCGACTTTGAGGTCTAGGCCAGAGTATTCTTTGCCGTCTGGGTTGTCTTCAGCTTCCTCGTCGATTTTACGCGCCAAGTCCTTACCTACAAAATCAGGCAGTTTTTCAAGCTCAACCTGTTGGCTGGTGGTGTTGCCAGATTTGTCAGTGATGTCCAGTGCCCAAAAGCTCTTGCGGCGTTCTGCTCGAATGCTCTCGACCTGCTTGCTCAGGTCGAACCGATCCGCTTGTGTCTCGCCGGTCGTCCAGCCGATCCACTGCTTGCCAGCGGCCACCGCGTCCGCGAGGGCACGCTTGAACATCTGAAGCGGCCATGTCGTGCGGAACGGGGCGTCTGGGATTTCCCCGCTCACATCCAAACTGCGTCGTGCTTCCTCTTGGCGTGCCTGTGCCACCTCTGCCTCAAGACGTGAATACCTTTCGTCAGCCTTCTTAATGGCGTCGTACCTAGCCTTGGCTTCTCTGCCTTGCGCAAGCAAATCTTGCAACCTCTCAGGAAAGCCGTTTTCAGAACGAAGCTCTTGGGCACGCTCCATAATCTCTCCTTGGAGACGCCGCAGGTTGACCTCCGCCTCTTCTTTTGCCTTAACCGCTTGTGGGTCTTCTCCTTTGTACCCCTTCTCCCGCCCCGCCTGATGGCGGTCACTCTGGATTTCCTCGATGAACGCCCCCGGCTTGCCCTCGGCGTCCGTGCGGTCGTTCATCCGCATGTGCGCGACGTAGTTCGGCACGTCGCGAAAGTGGCTAGAGGTGTATTCAGCCTTTGCCCTTGTCTCTTGGTTAAGAGCTTGGCTCTCACGAATGTCTGTCTCACCTTGGCTGCGCCAACGGTTTGCAGCAGTCTCGTCACCTTGTGCAATGACTGAACCATTTCTCCATAGTTGGAAAACTTTGCGAAATACTGGTGTCTCAGCAAAGGGCATCGCCAGCACAACCTCGCGGTAGTTCTCGCCGCCTGGGAGTTGGTATTGGGCGAATTTGGTCGGCGAGCCTTCGAGGGCGTCTTGAATCTCGTTTTCAGCACCCTCAAAATCCATTCTCGCCTTTTCCCGGTCGTTCCATATTTTTTCCTGCGCGGGCGTAACCTGATCCCACCGCTTCATGTATTCGATTGGGCTGGGTGCCGATGCCAAATCACGCACTTGCACCGTTCCAGCTTCGTTGAAAGCGTCGCTCAGCGATTTGATTCGCTCTTGGGCGGACTTACGTTTTGCTCTGGCGCGTGCAGCCAGTTCAAGGTTGACGCCATTGCGCACTTCCTCCAACCGCACCGCCCCATCCGCTGCCAGATAGTCAAGCACGGCTTGCTTGGTGATAGGTCCGGTCTGGCTTTCTAGCCACGGCACGATGCCACTCCACTTGATCTCCTCAGCTTTGATGCCGGTTTGAGTGTTGTTGATGATGCCTTTGATCGTCTGGGCATCGGCCCGATTCGGCATCTTTTGCTCAACTACTTGCGCCAGCTTGGAGTAGAACGGTTCGCTGTCGTCGGCTGGGCTGTAGAGCGTGCTGTTGCTCTTCGGGTTAAACCGCTGGCTCAACGGGATGACGTTGCCTTGCTCGTCGCGGGTGATGGGGTCGGCGGATTTGATCTGGGAAGGTTGAAACACTTGCACCGTCCCACTACCTTCGCTGCTTCTGGCACCATCGAAGCCTGCTTTCATCCACCCGTCAACATTACCTCCAACGGAATCGGGGTATCCCCCGTCCATGTATTTATCGAGGTCGATTGGGTTCTCTACTTTCAGGTAGAGAGACATCACTCGTGGATTGTTACCACCGCGTGCTGCGAAGTATTCGCCATCGGCGTATCGCTTTGCGTATGCTTCATCTTCCGCGAAGAAGTATCTCCCTTCCTGATTCGTGGTGAATGTCACGAAAGGCTCTCCACGAGTCCCGTGATACACCGGCCCCACGTTATACCCCGCCGCTTTCGCCGCCGCGTCCACCATCGCCTGCTGCTTGGCAACGTCGCCAGACTCCACGGCTGCCATGTATTCGGCGTCCATCGCGTCGTCGGCCACGCTCTTCGCGGTACCTGTGCCACTCCGAGCCGCGTTGAGTGCTTCTAGCTTGCCGGTTTCAACGACGCGGTGCGGGGTCTCAAACAGTGCGAGCACGGTCGTCATGGCCTGCTCCATCGTGCTGCCCTTGGCGACCATCTCGCCAGTGACCAATTCGGCGAGGCGGCGGAAGACTTCAGAGAGCACCGAACGGAACTTGCCGACGGCTACGCCGGGGGCAAAGCTGTCAGGGATCGAAGCAAGGAAGTTCTGGAAATCGGGACGGGTGAAGACGGCAGAGATGAACTCTTCAACGGTGTCAAGCTCGTAGTCGAACCGCTCACCGAGTCCGTTTTGCTGGGCGTATTCCAACACCCGCCCACGGATGGTGTCGAGCTTGTCGATGATCTCGTTTTCCCACGCATTCTGCGGATCTCTCACCTTCGCTAGGGTGAGATGGTGGAGAGCCTCATGCAAGATGGTGCCCAGGGCGTCAACCTTACCGCGTCCCACCTGTCGAAGGTTGACCGCGATGGCGGACCTGCCATTGGAGAACGAGTATTCTCCTGCGTAACGCACGTCCCCGTCGGCGACAACGTGCAGATCCATGTTGGCAAACACTGGCATCTTCGACATCACCTTGGCGAGCATACGGTAGATGCGCGACAGCGAGGTGTCTTTTGCCATGGAGGCGAACGCCTTGCGGAAATCGTAGTTGGCGTAAACGCCGGGAGCGGTGGGGAAGTGTTTCCCCATCTTCCGCGTGTTCTGCTCCTGGGTGTATTGGTATTTTGGCGGCTCAGTGAGCGAGGCAACAGGACGTGCAAGTTGCGACACAGGCACCGTCTGGGTATTCTCGTTGCCGTTCCACAAGAAGCTCACGACGGCTTTACCGCCCTCAATCGACTGCACGGTGCCTACGAGCTTCTGTCCGTTACTGGCGGTGAAAGCGGCAGGAGCATTGACGGTTGGCGTCCACTCGACCAAGGGAGCGGCGGTTTCTGTTGGTGTGGCTACCGTTGTGGTTTGAGGGGATGGTTCAGGCTGAAATACATAGAGATCGCCTTGCTTGACGTATCCTTCGGGAAGGATGATGCCATAGGCGTCAACGGCGACGGCGGAGACGGGAAGGTTGTCAACAATCTCATCTTGAAGATTTGCTCGCTCATCTTGAAAGCCGCTAACTGACTTCTTCAACTCACTCAACTCATTTCGACCTTTTTCTGTGAGTCGGCCTCTTTTTGCTTTTGCCCTCTCAACATACCCAGCATCTTGAAGCATCTTGCGGATTTGCGGAGTTGGCCCCCTTCCTCCCATTTCTGGTCCCGGCTGAGTCGCGTTATCAAGCATCTCTATGATTGGCTCCGCAATCTTCAAATCCTCTATTGTGTTTTTGTCTGAGGTCTTGCGATTGACGGATTGAATAGCCGCATCAAACTCCTCCGGCGTCATCTGCTCCGGCTTCGTCACGGCTTGCGCAGCAGAAGGTGTTACCTGAACTGGTTCGCCAGTTGCCCCAGGTTGAAATACATATAGTTCGCCCTGCTTAACGTAGCCTTCGGGAAGGGTGATGCCATAGGCGTCAACGGAAACGGAGGAGACTGGCTCCCTCGGTATTGGCTGTTTGTATTTAGCTAAATCTGCATTAAGAGCGTCATCTTGACCTGTCGCCATGAGGATTGTGTCCACATGACTTTGTTTCAAGTTTTGACGAAGGCGAACATCATACTTCTCACGACCTTCTTTTTTGAGGGCCTTTAGAGTCTTGCCAGAAAGATCACCCTTGGCCCTAGCTAAAGCTGCATCATAGCCAAAATCTGCCACATATTCATCTGGAGTTTGCTGATGGCGCTTCGTCACATCCCGCTCCATGGCGCTGCCTCCCGGCATGACCGTGCCTTCGGTAGCGGGCGTCGGCGTCTCCTGGGTAGGAGTGATTGGTGGGGCTTCGGTTGCGGGGGCAACTTCTGAAGGTTGTAGAAAGCCGATGCGCGGGCCTTGCTCGGTGCCAGCCAAACGAGCTTTGGCTTGACGGAGCATGTCGGCGTTGCGTGCCGCGCCTTCGGGGGTTTCCAGCGTCGGGGCTGGTGGTGGTGTGACACCAAGAGTTTCAGCAGTGGGGGAAGGTGTTGCCGCCTGCGTAGTAGCCGCGACCCTTCGGGCTTTCTCGGCACGATACTTCTCAGCGGCGTTGGTAAAGAAAGCAGCGTCTGGACTCCCCTCCACAGCGGTTTCATTAGCCAGACGGCTTGAATCTTGAATCCGCTGTTCAAGCTCTTCGTCGGTGAGATTAGCTAAAGGGCGCTTGGGGGCTGGTGCTTCGGCAACGGGGGCAGGCGCTCCCTGCGCAGCTTTCTGCCTCTCCAATTCAGCCAAAGTTTGATTCGCCAAACCAGAAGCCTTGCCCGCTGCAAGTCGGGCGTCCATCTCTTCGGTAATCGCAGGGTCAACGCCGTCGATAGGCTCCACCACTTCGGGGATGGCAGCTTTGACAGCTTCGGCGGCGGAACGGATTTTCTCACGATAGGCAGCAGTTTCTTCGGGAGTAGCGCCTGGAGGGGCTACGCCGATCACATCTCCTTCTTCGTTGAATATGGGCTGTCCACCCGCTGCTCGGTTTTCGTAATCTTGCTGTTTCAGCGGAGGGGGCGCACCCGCAGTCGGGAACTCTGCTTCCCGTGCTTTGGCTGGATCGGTGGTCGTCTCCCTAAACCTTCCCACGCCTGCACCAGCGCCACCGAGAGCGGCGATTTGCAGCATCAGGTCCGGCGCGTTGGCAGCGAACTCGTCAGTGACTTGGCTTGGTGAAGCATTCGGGTCTTTCGCAAAAGCGGAAACCAGTTGGCTGATGTATTCGTCGGGAAGTTCTTCAGCGATTTCGGCAGCCGCTCCACCCGGCACGGCTTTGAGCGCGGACAAGAGTCTGCTCTTGACCAAGTCTTTGCCGCCTTGCCGCAACAGGGATTCAACACCTGTGGCACCGCCCAAGGCAGTAAGGGCCGTGGTGACAGCGCCTGAAAGCACCGCTGCGTTGCGGGACACGCCAAACGCTTGCTCATGCGTGCTGCCCTGCCGTCTGAGATGGTCATAGACCTCGCCAAACTGCGAGCCTGCGGTTTGCGCTCCGGCAGTAAGCGCGGACGCGCCTACGGCTGCGGCGGTGGCTGCTCCAGCACCAGCGCCTGCCAGTCGGGCGATACCACCAACCGCGCCACCGGGGAGCAACATGGGAGCCATGCCGGTGCCGAGACGTGCAACGCCTCCGGCGAACGTGCCGCCCGTGGCCTGCATGTCGCCTTCGAGTTCTTGTGCCGCGCCGATGTCGCCGCTTGCGCGTGAGAGTTCTGCCGCAACTTTCGATTTCTCTTCGTCGCCGGTCAGCATAGCCGCCGTGCCGACTGCTTGCGTGCCGATGTCGAGCATGCCGGTTGCAACACCCGTGGCGATGGCGCTGCCGATCTTGCGGAACCACCCACGATTCTGCATCTTGGTCAGGTACTCCTGCGTAAGTTCGCGCTGCTTTTGGATAGGGGAGTAGTCCAGCTTTCCTTCGGACTGCTGCACCATCTCTTGGTCAAGGTTGAACCCTTTCGATTCAAGGAACTTGGGGAAGGACTCTGCAAGCGGGATCTGCGGATCGCCTTTGGTGAGAGTGTTTGCGGCCTCGTCCAGGTACCGCTTCTTCTCGCTTTGAAACGACGCCAGCTTCAACGCCTTGGCTTCGGGAGAGGCGTCACTGTCGAGAACTTGCTGACGAAACTCGTCTTTGTTGAGCACCAACGCGGGGTCGGTGTAGATGTTGCCTTGCAACGTCGCGATCTTGCGTTCGCCTTTGAGAGCTTCGTTTGCAGCTTTTGCTTGCTCTCTAACTTCAGGCGTAAACTTGGATTCTGCGGCCTCAAGGTTTTTGGAAGCACTCTCCACATTCTTGTCCCACTCTGGGGATGACCGACCAAACTCATCCACGCCCGGCATGCTACGCGCATCGTCCAAACGGAACGCCTTGTCCTCGACATCGGCGTAGTCTTTCAACGCTTGCTGCGCGAGCTTGGCTTCTGCCTGTTTTTGCTCGGCCCACGTTTTAGCTGCGGCGTCGGGATCACTCACGTCTTCCCCAGCCAACTTGCGACGGCGAACGGCGTTGGTGGCGGCAAAACGGTTTAGTCCTTCCGGCTTGACCTTGTCAAGGTCTGCGTCCTCCAGCAGAGTCCTGTTAAAATTCCTCTCCCAGTCGTCAAACATTTTGACGCGACTTTCCTGTGGCAGTGAAGAGAAGTCGGGGTCTGCTTCGATTTCATCCCAATCAGTGACGGTGCTAGTAGCCATGGGATTATTCGATGTTGTATTTCTTTCTCAGTTTCTGTTCTGGCGTTTCTGGTCCTGCAACCGGGGTTGCACCTGCCGCAGTTGGCGGGGCAAACGGAGTTTCTGATCTTGCAACCGGGGTTGCACCTGCCGCCGTTGGTGGGGCAAATTGAGACGACGCTGGCGGGACGGGCGGCTCAAACGATTTCTTGTACATGTCGGAAAGCATCTTCCCTATCCGATCCCTTTCCGCAACAAGTTTTGGATCGACTCTTTCCATCCTATTGTAGTTGGCGGCAAGGGAGGAAGCGATCTGGCTTTCCAGCAGCTTGTAGTACTTGTCTAAAGTGATGGCTTCGGGAGGCACTTTTCCACCCTCTTTTTGGGAGGCGTAGTAGTTGACCACGGCGTCGTCGTAGCCCTCCTCTTCAAGAATGCGTTTCCGTTCGGTGGGGTGAATCCCCAGTTTGGCGAGTCCAGCGTCGGCGCTTCGCTTGAGACGGAACCGATCCGCCTCTTCACGGGCGGCCAGAGTGCCGAATCCCTGAGACACTGCGCCGAGGAACACGTTTCTCTCGTCGGGGTCGTCGATCTGGTTGGCGATGTTTTTGGCGAGAGTTCTGTCGGCGTAGCTTGGTTGCGACTTCTGGTATTCGGCGATGTCTCCATACCGTTTGGAAGCGGCCATGTCGTCGCCGTGCTCTTCAAAGAATCTCTGCCTAGCAGTGCGTCCCCGCTTCCTAGAATACTCGTCGGCCACGGCTTCGGCTTCACGCTGCCTAGCAGCAGCCATGCGCTCGTCTTGAATGGCAAGCTCTTCGTCAATGGCTGCTTGGTGTTCCGCAGAGGCTTGTCGAGCACTGTCGGACCAACCCGGACGAGACATGTCCACCGCGCCAAACAGATCGGTGGGAGAGTCTCTGCGGAAACGCGGAGCCTCATTAAACATCTCGCTGGCGGGGCGACGGGAAATGCCAAGTTGTGAGAGGGGGTCGGCCATATCAAGTCATGTTCATCCCTTGGGTAACGGACCAGGGGGTGGGGTTGATGTTGAGGGTGGCGCGTCCACCGCCTCGGAAGGTTTTGGATTCATCGTTGAGGAAGCTGAGTCCTCGCGTAAACGAAGCGTCAGCGGCGTCCATGTCCGAGGCGTCCTCAAACAGTCGTGCCTGAATGCCAGCACGCAGCGCAGAGATGTTGCCGGGGATGATCCAATCGGTTTCGGCCACGGTCGGGATGAATCGACGATGGCAGATGAGTCGGATCTCTTTCTCGGCTACCCCGGTTTGGTATCGGCGATAACACGGCCTCGTCTCGTTTGGTTGGTAGGTGCCCACCAAAGTTTCGGTCGAGCCATCCCAACTCTTGGCGTACACCCGTGCCGAGGTAAGCGGCTTGGTGATTCCGGTGATCTCGGTGAACTGGTTGGTGGTGGCGACGAAAGGCGCGGCAAGCGTGACTGCTTCTCCTTCGTTGCCGTTTGAGTCATAGACGGTGACGCCGTTGAGATTCCCGTACACGCGCACCACGTCCCCATTGTCGGATGCCGAGGAGTACATGCGAATGACTCCTGCGGCGGGGATGTTTGCCTGCGTGCAAAAGCCGTCGCCGAGGTCGATGAGAACGCCCGGCCAATGGTGTGTGTCGTTCACTTTTCCTGGCCCTTCCTCAACGTACTGATGGAACTCCGTGAAGATCGGGAAGGGGTAGCGGTCGTACGTCAGCGCCAACGCAGCGGCGTAGTCGTATGGCATTGTGATAAACCCCGTGGAAGACTCATACCTCAGAGTGACGACGCTGCCTTTCCATTTGCCGCTGTTGATGTATCGCTCTTGCACCTCGTTGATCATCTGCAAAAACAAAGGATCGTTCAGGTCCGACGAGTTGACCATCGGGGCCAAGATTGAGCGAACGTCGGCGAGTGTGAGGCGTGTGTTCATTTACGACCTCCCCCTCCGCTGCTCCGCGTTGAGGCGCTTGTGCGCATTCTGGTGGCGTTCGACGACGACGCGGTGCCGCTTGGCCGTTTGGTGTCTTGCACGGCGGACTGCTCGGCAAGAGCGTTTCTCATCGGCACCTGTCTCCCGGTGAGCGGGTCTGGCATCATGCCTCCAGATTGGCCGTCGGTGCGAGTGACGTTTGAACCCCTGCCATAGTTGCTGGTGATCTCGCGACGGAAGTTGGATGCTTGAGTGGGGCGCACTCCACCCGTGCCAGGAGTCATCTCGTCGGCGTTCGGGTTGCTGTTTATGCCCGAAGACAGTCCAGTCGTGCCCGAAGTGGTCGTTGATTTGCCAGTGGCGAAGTCGCGACGAGCGCGGTTGTCCTCAACCGCAGGCCCGAACTTCTCGCGAGCGTAGGGGGTCATCCCGTCAGCCCCGGCGGTCGTTCTATCACGAGGGGCTATGCTGCCACGGTCGTTCATCCGCATGCCGGTTTGGGCTGCTGCGGACTGTTTGTTGTAATCCCCACGCACTCTGTCAAAATCGCCAGACCTTTTGGCACCCTCAACCAAGGCCGAGCGGGAGAAGTTTGGAGGTTCTTGCGATCCAGAAGTGGAAGGCGTGACTACAGAACCGCTCATCGCTCCCCCCAAACCTTGATCGGCTGCGGCAGAACTTGACGTGGAGCGATTCTGGCTTTCGCGGAAATTTCTCGCCCATTTGCGCTGATCGTCTGTCGGGCCAGTGGGCGTGCGGGTTCCACCAGAGTTTCCGTCCAACCCCATTTGGCGACGTTCCCGAGGGGAAAGGTTGCGGTTGGGTTCGATCCCTCTCCCGCCAAAACCCGTCCTTCTCCCAGTTTCTGCCAAACGCTGCGCCACTCCCTCAGCCGAAGAATCGCCCGCAAACACCTCTCCCCCATATCCTCTCTCGGAAGGAGCGCCTGCTTGCTTGGCGTAAAACGTATCCAAGTTGCTTGGCCGGACGTTTGGCTTTCCCTTTTCCTTTCCACTGCTCTTGCCTTCCAGTTTGTGCTCGGCCACCCTATATCTGGGGTTCCGATCCATGAACCCTTGCGAAGGGAGTTTTCCGTATGTAGGTTTTTTGGCAGCCATAATAGTGCGTCAGAATAGTGGATTTATGTGTTGAAGTCTATCTGAATTTGGGGTGCGAAACGTACCCGGGTTGCTTGGCTGGATGTTTGGTTTTCCCTTCCCCTTTCCACCGCTCTTGCCTTCTATCTTATTCTTAGCCATCTTGTGTTTGGGGGTTTTACCCATGAAATACTGCGAAGGAGATTTTCCGTATGTGTTCATAATAGTGCGTCAGAATAGTGGATTTGTGTGTTGGAGTCTATCTGAATTTGGGACCGACGAACCAAGTGACAAGGGAGTGTCGCACTCCCAGTTGCACAGGAGTTACTCGGTGACGGTTGAACGCCGGGAAGAAGATCGCGTCGCCTTGGTTTTCAAACGTGCCAGCAGGCAGCGGATCGTGAACGAGTTCGAGCTTGCCTCCGGTGTACGCTTCTTTGTCAGAAAGCTGGATCACCATGCTCATCTTGCGATCAAACGGTGTGGCTTTCGTCCAGTTGTTGTCTTCGTGCCATCCGTAGGTGCCGCTGTCATCAGCGTTGTATTCGGTGAACTGGACCTCGTGGAACCCGGCGATGTCAAAACCGAAAGCGTTGGCGTTGGACTTGAGGGCCATACACTCAATGCGGTCGTAGAACGTCGCCAAGTTGGGGTCGGTGCGGGAGAGCCATCTCACTTTCGACCGACGAAGATGGTCATCGACGACGCTCTTGCCTCCGTGCCCCACAGTCGCGGTGACGGGTTGGTGGGTCAGCCCATACTTGACGAGCCACTGGCACTCTTCGGGAGTGAACGCCTTATTGAATGATTGCCACCAGAATTTCATAGATTGTTGAGATTGGGGGTCCAATCCCTATAACCTTGCGAATGGAATTTTTCGTATGTAGGTTTAGCAGCCATAAGAGTACGTCAGAATAGTGGATTTCTGTGTCAGAGTCCACTTGAATTTGAGGGTTGAGGACAGCAACGGCTGTCTCAGCAAGTTCTTACAAACAGCACTCGCTCATTGGTGGCATGCTCAGCAAACTCGCGCCATCTCACCGCATTGTGCTCAAAGCTCAACGTCGCCATGAAGAGCAAGGCTTCACGGAAATTGGCGTTGATGGTGATGGCGTTCATACATGCGGTGCGAGCTTCGTCACCGCGCTGGATCTGCCAGCAAATGCGGGCGATGTAGAGGTATGCGTCCGCTCGTTCGGCGAGGTAAGAACTGCGTTTTACGCATTCCTCAAACAATTCAACGGCTCGGTGCCAATCCTTTCGGTAGTAAAACTCACGCGCCAAGTAGTAGAGCGTGCGTGCGTTGTCAGGATTCTGAGCGTGCTCTTTGGTGAGAATGCGCAACATGCGATCAGGATCAAGATTGTGCGCAGGTGAGTATCCGTACACGATCTCAGCCTCGCACTCCTCACCATCGTTGGCGTCAGGCGTTTCGTGCGCGGCACCGACGTACTTGACGCCACGGCGAAAAGCACGAATGAATCGGTGCGTCGATCCACCGCCACTGCCCTTCACGTTCAACCGCAGCGTCCTACCTTTGACCTGCGCAATGGCGGCACGCAGGGTCGCCATGCTGCCAGGGGTGAGCGTCTCATCTGCATCAATGTTGAGTATCCAGTCGCCAGTGCAGTAGGCCAACGACGTGTTGCGGGCGTGGGCGAAGTCATCGCACCACTGATAGGCATCTTTGATGAAACGCACGTTAGGTAGGTTGAGCGCGGCAACAACCGATTTGGTGTCGTCAGTGCTCCCGGTGTCGAGGACGACAATTTCGTCGGCTTCTTTGACGGACTCAAGACAGGCGGCAATACACGCCTCCTCGTTCTTCACGATCATACAGACGGAAACCTTCATAGATTTTAATTGCGTGAGTTCCTTGAATATTTTCTCTCCCTCGGCGTATCTCTCTTTGGAGTTATGAACAGCGTAGGTGTTGTCCCACTCTCCTGCCTTGAAGTATGGATGGTTGTGCTGGATAACCACATTCCTCGCATCAATTACAATGCCATCGCGATAAGAGCACCATGAATGGTAGTTGTCGCTAAATACCGACTTGAAACGCGGGTGCAGAAAATACCCCTGCTGCTTATATCGAGCGAGATTTATGACGGCGATGCAGAGCAGATCGTCGGTGCGATGTCCGTCACTCACGCGGAGCGCGGCGGGTTCAGCGGTGCCAGCAAAGGCATCGGACACTAACTTGTCCCAACCCATCGGCGGAGTAAAGTCGTCGTTGAGTTGCACCAGTATAGTGCCAGTGCTGGTCTGCGCTGCCAAGTTCCACGCGCCTACACTGGCTCCCCCAATGTCCGTCTGAATGACGTGCGGGAACCTTTTGAGGCAGTCGCTATCGCGGTCATCGGCGTCAATGGCAAATATGTGCTCCACCCTTTCGGGGTTGGCGGCTCTATCAAACCATAAACTGCGGGCAGTGGCGGCTAGTTGAGGTCTGCCACGGGTGGCGTGGAGAAGGGAGACAGACTCCATGGTGAAAACAGTATTCGGTTCCATTTGTTCAGGCTTGCAGTGTTTTCCAGATTTCTCTGGCACGCAAAAACTGATCGTGCGTCTTGTCGGGCATGCACCAGTCTGCCAGACCTTTTTGGATACCCATCAGCATGTCCCATTTGTCGCACACGCTGCGATGGCGACTGATACTCCCATCTTCACATGCGGCAACAAACTTTGCTGGGATGGGTCCATTGGCTGGCACGCGCCCGCAAAACGTGGCGTGCATGCTCTCCATGATGCCGAAGGCGTAAATGCCCTGCTCATTGTCAACGATGGTGTCCCCTTTTGGTCCTGGGGGTCCATCGGGTCCGACTGGCCCTTGGGGTCCAGGGTCGCCGGGGCCACCAGGGTCGCCGGGGCCACCAGGGGGTCCGGGGGGTCCGGGGCTACCAGGGGGTCCAGGGCCACCAGAGCCACCAGGATCTCCAGGAGGTCCGGGAGGACCACCAGGATCTCCAGGGGGTCCGGTTGGTCCAGGGGGTCCGGTTGGTCCGGGGTCGCCGGTTGGTCCGGGGTCGCCGGTTGGTCCGGGGTCGCCGGTTGGTCCGGGGGGTCCAGTTGGTCCGTCGCTTGGCCCGGTTGGGCCGATGTCTCCAGTACCCCCAGTAGCTCCAGTAGCTCCAGTAGCTCCAGTAGCTCCAGTAGCCCCAGTAGCCCCAGTTGGTCCAGTTGGTCCGGTTGGCCCGGTTGGCCCGGTTGGCCCGGTATTACCGCTAGTAGCTCCAGTAGCTCCAGTAGCTCCAGTAGCTCCAGTTGGCCCGGTTGGTCCAGTTGGCCCAGTCGGTCCGGTTGGCCCAGTTTCTCCGGGAGCACCTTGAGGTCCGGCTGGCCCAGGCGGCCCTTCTGGCCCGGTTTCACCCGGTTCACCACGCGAACCTGAATTAGACAGGCTTGATTCAATTACGGGTGCGGGCACCACATGGAAGCCGTTTCCCGACCGAGAAAAGTCCACCTGCACGCCTCCATATCCTTGCGGAGTGCTCTTCTGCAAGAACGGGCTGTCTGCCTCAAACTCTCCTGCGGTAGTGCGAATCATGCGAAGACCTCTGAAGGACGGTTTGGTGGGAAATATGTGACGCGCTCGCGCAACCAAAACCCGTTAGAGGGTTGCACAGAGTCGTCGTAAACAAACGGTGCCCAATCAAGAAAATTCGTCTCGGGGATGAATTTCCTCTGCGGGCTTCGAGACGCCGGAGGATTCACCACCCCAACCCCGGTCACGATGGTAGCCGCAGGCACTTTTTCAGGTATGGCGATGCTGGGGTGCAGGCACTCTTGAAAATCAAAAGACAGCCCCACCCAACTACCATGCACCCCCGTAGGTATGGGCTGACGCTGGGTGATGTCCGATTTGGTCCAAGGGAAGGGAGACAAAAACTGCTCGACCATTACCACTGTGCTCACGGAGACGGCTGGACGGTAGGTGTACCTTGGGAAAAAGCTAGGCTGCGTCTGCGTAGTCGTGCCGTTGTACACAGCTTGCTGGAAAGCCGAAGTCTGCACTATGTACAAATCCTCCAAAACCGCAGGCCATGTGTACCTTTGGTTGGTGAAAAAAGTGCGGAACCTAGTGGCTTGATCGGTGGCCGCTTTGTTCTTGCCGTACTTGAACCACAAGTTGTCCCCCTCTTTGCCGAAATTGAGCAGCACGTAGTCCTCGAACCCTTGAAGCTGGACACGTGGGCGCACCGACAGGAACGAACTGTCTTTGTACGCTGTGCCAATCTCCGGCACTTCGGTAGGGTTGAACGTGTCCGATCTCTGCCTCACTATCACAGCCATCTCCCGAGGGTTTGGCGTCGGCACCAAGTCAAAGTACTTACCCTCGTCCGGTTTGGACGTGGAGGCTTTGGCCTTCGGCGGGTTCGCTGGTTTGAACGTGGACATCAGTTCGTCTCAGGCGGGTTGTTGGAAAAGATGTCCCCGTCCGCCCACGTTGCATACAGAGGAGAGGGGCCGGTGCTTACGCTAATCTTCCAATGGGTTCGTGACAAAAGCGTCTGACGCAACGCGACGTGTTTTATCTCGTCACTGACAGTCGTCGTGAGCGGTCCGGTCACGCTTGGCCCATAGGCAGTGGCGGACGCGGTAATGCTATCCATCAAAGCCGCAGTCATCGTAGGAAAGGTTACGGTCGCTATACCGGCAGCGTCTGAGTCTTGATATGGAACTCCAGTCGCGTTGAAAATGTCTCTGAACTCGCCGGACCAGATTTTCAGTTCGTCTGCCGCAGTTGTCAGCGTTACTGCGGTGGCATTGGAGAACTTGACCCACTGGAGACTTTTGCGGATGAGATAGATGTCAGGCATAATAGATCAGATTGTATATCAAATATGGGGAGCGGACAAGACCAATGTGATGCTAGGCTTCGTTGGCGGACAGGTCGCCAGCAGCCTTGACGTGGTAGGGCTTCACGCTGGAGGGCACGGTGCTGTAGAGGGGGCGGCGGACTGCAATGCAGCGATCCTTGGTAATTCGGGTGATGCTGACCTTGTTGCCTTGGTTGCCCCCGATGACGTGATACGCGGTGCTGTCCTCGGCGACGTAGAAGCCGACGTGCCCGCCACCATTGCGGACGAAGACAAGCACATCCCCAAGACCCGCTGCGGGCGACTTGGTGCCGTACTTGGCCCAGTTCCGCGCCCACAGCGGGTCTTTGACCACCTCGGCGGCGCTATTCATGCGTCGGTAAGCGATGATGGCGGCGAAAAGTCCGCACCAAGGGATGTCGTCGTCGCCGTAACCCGTGATCTTCACGCCAGCGAGGTTCAATTCGTCGCGCCACGCCATGATGGTCTTGTTGCTGCCTTTGCCGACGATCTCTTGAACGCCGATCAGAGGGAGGGATTCTGCAATCGTTTTTGGCAAAGCTCCGATTTTGGAGAGCCACGAGTATTTTGGTGGGTATGTCATGGTCGAAAAAGGGCGATGGTGGAAAAGATGAGCAGGGAGACTGCGGTGAAGAACAACCCGGCAAACTCAGGAATGGAAAGGGCTGCGACCACGGCTAGATGCGTTGAGGGTTTTTGGCGGCACGTTTGAACCAGTTTGAGGGCCACGCTTTGCCGCCAGGACCGAACCAATCGACCCCTTTGAACATGACCTTGGCTTTGCTCTCGCGCATACCCCAGGCTTGCAGGACGAGGTAGAAGTGCTTGTGGATCGCCGCAGGCGGCGGAGCAAGCGGGATCTCGCCCAAGTGCTCGCGGAGCCATGCGGAACCGCCGTGATGGAGATCGCACAGGAAATCATGCTCCAAGGCTGGCACCGTGCAGATGCCGTCCGGTGTGAAACCGAACGACCACGCCAAAGGAGGCACGCTGGCCTTGTCAAACTGGTATCCCGTTGGGATGTGGTATTGCTTCTCAAAGCCCGTGTTGCAAACCGTGAAGTCGTGCGGCTCACACAGTTCAAACAGCGGTCCCTGAATCCAGGTCTTCAGCGGCCCGATGCGCGGCAAGAAGCCGAACCCAAAGCTCGAATCCCGAACTGGACGGATCAATGGCATGTATGGCAAGTTTTTCATGTCAGTGCGTAATCCACGCCGGAGAGGTCAGGCACGTCGGCCCAGTCATCGGCAGTGGGGTCAAACAAGGTGAATTGCAACCCTTCATGCGTGTCAATGATGGCCCAGACGAACACATGGAGGTCGTGGCTCGATCCTTCGGGAGCGGCGGCACGCAGTGTGCCCACAGCCCAAGAGCACCCCTCTTTGGCGGCAGCAAGCTGTGCTTGATGAACCGTTGCACGGGCTTGATCCTCGCACTCCCACAGGTTGCTTTGCCAAGGTCTGTGGGCTTGGTCTGCGGCCTTGCGCAGCATCGGTTTAGACGGGCAAGTCATGACGCCTTTCTGCATGAGAAAGCGGAAATTTGACAGCGTCTTGCCTTCCAGTGCGCGTGTCACCATCGCGTGTATCGTGGCTCCGTTTAGGCGGCGAAGGGGTGGCTTTGGTTTGGAGGTGAAAGGCCACATAAGTCAGGGCTTTTTCATGGACTCCTTAATTTCCGTGACTGCTTCACGGATGTATTGCAGATCGCGACTCTGAACGGCGGAGTCCTTTTGGATCGCATTGATGATGGATGAATGCGCCCTCAGTTCTCCGCGCATTTCAAAGCGGTCTGAGCTAAGACTGGCGATCCTGCCCTCCTGCGTTGCTACCCATCCGCCTACCGTGGCGGCTCCAGCTAAAAGGCCGATGACACCGCCAATGAGCCAGCGGATGGTTTTGCGAAGTTCGTCAATGGCGAGAGATTCGTCGTGGCTCATGGGTCAGACTATTGAGGTGCCCGCGGGCTTGCTTTAGCGGGCGCTCAGATTACGTGAGTAGATCGAGTTGCTTCTGGAGCGCGAGAGCCACGCGCTCATACTTGCTGGCTTCTTCGGCCTTTGCCTTGCCCTCCTCGGTTAGACCAGCCTCCACAAAGGCTTTGGCGAGGGATGAAGCAGCGAAGGCCGTGTTGGTGGCCTGTTGGATCTGCGATTCAAGGATGGCGCGTTGCGCTTCGGGGGTGGTGGTCATGAGCGTATTTTGTTGAGTGCGGCCTGGATAGCGGCGGCTTGTTTTTCGGGAGTGGCAGCGAGAATTTCATCCGCTACAGGAATCATTGCAGCTCGACGTGCCGTAAGGTCTTCAGCTTCCCACACAGCCACTTGGCGCATGGCGATGCCGTCGAGCATTGACTCTACAGTGAGTTGTTCTTCTGGGTTTGCGGTGTTGTGGGCGTCCACTTTAGCCTGGACGATGGCGTGTTGTTCTGGAGTTAGGTTCATAATGTTATGCTGCTGCGGTAAGACCAAGTGTGGCTTGCCATGCAAGGATTGCGTTGATTGCCGTGCGTGCTTCTGCGTCCACGACTGCGCCGCCCGCAGGATCGGCGATATGGGCAGGCCGGACTACAGGCGTTGCATTCCAGAAGCCCATCTTTTGATTTGTTGCTGTGCCGATGATTGTGCCATTTGTTGTAGCAAAAGAAATATTTCTGCTATCGGCTATAGATAGACCGGCTTGTGCATCCAATGTTGCGTTGCAAGTGATATTACCTCCACTCGTCGCATACAGATTCATGTTTTGTCCAGATGCGGGTGCGATCACCATGGTAGCGCCTGTTGGTCCGTTGATCCATCCGTTCTTATCAATGTTGAACAACTGTGATGTTCCAGCGGCCCCACCAAGAAGACGCAGCAGCGTCGAACCACTTGCGCTATTGGTGTTCGTGACCGCGACTTCCAACCCCCGGCACGTCACACTGGCATTGTTCCAGGTCTGGCTCAGTGTGAGCGCCGCTGTTGTAAGCGTGCCCGCATTTATGGTTTGTGCAGCCGTGAACACGTTCGCCGTGCCAATAAGCGCCGCCGTGCCCGTGGCAGGCACAGTAAGGGTGAAACCGCCCAGCGCAATTGTGCCACTGCCCGTCGTTGTAAAAGCGCCCCCCAAGTCCACGTTCCCGGCCATCTTGAACGTGCGTGAACCGTTCACCAAATCAAATGTTAGTGCTCTCGCCTGCGTTAATGCTGTTGAGCTTGTGAATCCAAGCGTAGCGTCGAAAGCTGCCGAAGTGTCGCGGAGAGAAAATCCGGTAAGCGAAGAAAGGGTGCCGCCAGCAGCAAATTGAGAAACGGTGTTGCCAGTAATGGCAAGCGTACCAGTGACGGATGGGAAGGTGATAACCGCGCTTCCAGCAATCGCAGGAGACTGAAGAAGAGTTGTTCCGCTAACAGAACCAGACAGTTGCACCGTGGTTGGCGTGATGGCACCAAGCGTAAACGCCAAGGCTGGCGTAGTAGTTGGGTTCGTGACTGTTGCAGACACGCCATTTTGAGTGGTGACTGAAACGCTAGTCACGGTTCCGCTTCCGCCGCCACTCACCTTGTTGGCGGTTGCCACAAGCACCTGCCGAAGCAAGTCGTTGCGGTTCTCGCCAATAGCCTGCCCCCCGATTAGGGTTCGAGCCGTGTTGGCTTGAGATTCTCCATAAAGGGGGGTCACATTCATGCGTTGGCGACGGCGATCAGAAGTTGCTGAAGAAGTCCGACTTCAGTGTCGGCGAACGCCGAGGCTCCCAGCACTGTGAGAGTGGCTGCGTCCTCGGTCGTTCCGGTGAGAGTGGTGACATCCATGGCGGTTATGCCCCCATCATGCCTCGGCCCATGGCTTTCGCAAGACCAGCTTCGTCCATTTCGGTTTCAGCTTCCATGGCTTCGTCTTCCATGGCTTCTTCAGATTCGACGGGCATGCCTTCGATAGCCTCCACCTCGAACCCGTTTGGGCCTCGGACAACGGTGGCGGTGATTTCAAACGATTCGCCTTCGGGATAGTTGGCGGCGTCAAGTCCTTGCGGGATTGGGATCAGGATCATAGTGGGAAATGGGATTGATGGTAGCTGAGTTCAAAAAGAAGGCGGGGGTCTGTGTTGAGCAGAACCCCCGCCGTTGACCTTCCCGTCAATTAGTAGGCGGGGCAGGAGGTGCTAGCCACGTTAGGGCAGCGTTTGAAGCGGACGACGTAGCCGTATTGCACCTTGCGGGGCTTGTAGGCGGCGTAGAGGCGAGCGGCGAAGAAGCCGATGTCGCTGAACGGATTCTCGACTTTGTCGGCGATGTTGAGCCACACGACTTCTCCGTTGAAGCTGATCGCCTTGGCGCTGGCACCCGAACCAAAAGAGGTCGAGGGCTTTGGCACCTGACGGGTCATCACGTCGGGGCTGAAGATGTAAAGGTCTTCAAACTCGGCAGCTTGGTAGGCCGCGCTCACGTTGGCCTCGTCACCGATGGTGGTGGCCGTGTTGGAGTAGAACGGACGGCTGACCCAAGCACCGCTGACGAAGTCCCAGCGTGGCATACGCTGATCGACGATGTGGTGGAAACCACCGAACTCGCGGTCGATGCCCCAGGACTGGAGCAGGACAGCGCCATCGCTCTTGCCGGAGTCGGCCCAGCGGAAGTCGTTGCGGATCGAGTCATCTCCTTTGATGATCGTCCGGTGAGCTTCTTGGGACAGGATGAGCGGTAGGATCGGAGCGCCCTGGCGTTTGGCGTAGGCGGATTCTTCGCCCATGCCGTCCTGTGTGCCGCGATTGTAGAGCACGTCGAGGAGACCCTGGTTGATCGTGCTGGTGGCGCGAACGGCTGGCATCGTGCTGCCGTTGGTGGTCTCGGTCAGGGACGAGTTGAAGACGATCTTGTGACCGGCGTTCTGGAAGAACAGCGCCTTGTCTTGCAAGTCCCAGGTATCGACCACGTTGGCGACGAAGTTGTCGCGGATGGCGGAAAGCTGGTCTTTTGCATCGTAGGCAGCCGCCAGATCGCGGAAGCAGATGTCGTTGGAATACTGGGTCGTCTGGAACGCCGAGTAGGTGATCTGAGTCATCGCTGGGCTGATGACGGTTGGCGTCGGCACACAGTTGTTGCCGGAGCCATCGGGTGTGGAGACCGGCACCCAGCCGCCACCGACGCCGGTGGAGCGTTTGACGATCACCGTCGAGAAGTTGAAGCCCATGCCGTCAGGCAGGATGTCCTTCTTGAGGAGTGCGGAGAGGCGTCCTTTGACGCGCATAATTTTGTCCACCTTGCCTTCGATACGAGAGGCGTCGGAGAGGAAGTACTGGTCGAGTGCGGTAGCAGGCATAGTCGTGAAATAAATGAGTGGTTTGTTAAGCCTGCTCAACGCGACCGTGGGAGTGCCCCTGATGACGTAAGCAAGGCGAATTGCTTGATGTCAGGGGAGGTGTCCTGGCTAGATTTACGCTCCGGTTAGTGACCAAAGTACCCGTGAAGGACGGGTGATGTTACGCTTCAATGGTGCATAATATATACAATACCCCACAACGTCAACAAAAAAATTGCCGGGTCGGCGATTAAGCCAACCCGGCACTGCAATTTGGAGGATGTTACCGGCGCTGGCGAAGGGCCGATGTCAGACCCTCTTCGTCAAGCTCCACGTCGTCGTCGCTGGCCGGTTTAGAGGTGGGTGCCGGGGAAGGATTGACACCGGGTCGAGCGCCTAGCAAAGCGAGCTTGGAAGCCTTCTCCTTCTTCACCTCTTCTCGCAGAGCGAACAGTTCTTGGGCTATTGAAGGAAGCAGGGCGGCTGCTTGAGCCTGGAATGCCCTTTCGGCTGGGTCGGTGGCTGGGCGTGCTGCTTTTACTTCGTCAGCGATCTCAGGTTTGCTGAACAGCGACGGCAGCTTCTTTGCCATCTGCCCGTAGATGTGGTCGTGATGTTTCACATAAGCCGCTTCTTCGGCTTTGGAAATCTCGGCTTTTTGCTGGTCGGTCTGATGGCGGAGACTGGTGAGAGTTTCAGCGGCATTCCTCTCCATGTCCGACCCTTTTTGGTAAAGAGGGTGGAGCTTCTCGGCTTCCTGCACGGCGGCAGTGATGAGGGTGTCCGGGACGGGCGTGTCTGACTCGTCAAACACCTTGCGAATGGCGAGAATGCGCTCAAACGGCACCTCCTCGTCGGTGGCCTCAATCAAAGCCTGGGCGTCAATGTTGGCGTGGTCAGCGATGCGGTGAAGCATATTCAGAGACTTCTGGATCGGCGCTTGAATGGTTTCGATCCACTCGGGGGTGCTGCGAAGATCCTGGGCTTTCTCCCACGATTCCAGACGTTCGAGCTTTTTCAGCGTCTCCTCACTGTCTTTGGGGTTGGCTTTGGCCTGCTCGTATTCTTTTTGGAGCTTGTCGTAACGGATCTGGGCGTCACGAGCTTTTTCTTCGGCGCGTTTCTTCTCCGCACGCATGGCGGCGAACGCTTGCTGCTGGGGTTTGGCCCACTTGGAAGTGTCCACCTCCGGTTCTTCGGGAGATTTGGCTTCTATTTTCTCCTCTTTCTTTTCTTCCTCGATCTTTTCCTCGGGGAGAGCGTCCAACCCTTTCTTGGGTTTCTCGTCGGCAGGTTTGACCTCCACAGGTTTGACCTCGACTGAAGGAGTGACTGGGGGCGCTTCAACTACGGCGGGAGCCTGGACGGGCTGCATTCCGGTAGCTTGAGGGACGGTGGCCGCAAGGGCAGCGTTGAACGAAGCTCCGTCGATCTCGACGGAGGGAGGCGGGGTGGGGGTGTTTAGCATAGATTTTCAGGCGCTATTTTTCGAGGCGCTCAGAAGGTGGCAGCGGGTCGGCGTATTCGTCGGGCAGGCTGTCTTCAAAAGCTGAAAGTTTGCCCCCATTGTCGAGTTTGTGCTTCCCGGATGGGACTGTCATGGCTTCCAACGTGGAGAGCACCTGCTGAACCCCAAACATGCGGTAATACTGGTGGGCAATAGCCGTGTCCGGGTGATTGCCGGGGATGGTGTCAGGGATGCTTCGGGGCAACACTGTGCTGGCAATGGCTTCGAGGGCAGCTTTGATCTCTGGCTGCTCTAAAGCCGCTTTCAGGGATTGCTGCAACGGGACGGAACTCCTGAACTGACGGATCTCTGGACTGCTTAATACTGGGGTGTTCATGCTGTGGGTCTCTGACGGGCTTTAATCTGCTGCTCGGCGCTCATCTGCTTGAGCTTTTGCGCGGCGAAGGCGTCGTTAAAGAGGAGTTTCTGGTCGGCCTCCTGCTTCTTGATCTCCAGCTTGGTCAGACCTTCTTGGCGTATCATCTCAAGCCGCGCTTTGGCGTCCACCGCCTGACCATGCACCCCAGGTGGCGTGCCGTCCTCTTCGGGTGGTGGCAGTCCTTTCTCCATCGCCTTCTGCGCTTTGCGCTGGTCGGCCTCCAGGTGCTTTGCCCCGTTGGTGATGACCTCGTTAAGCTGCTGAAGCGCCTGCTTGTATGTGCGATACGGCTGGCTTTCTGGGTCGATGTACTGCATGTGCTCGTTGCAGTGCTCGGAGGCTTTCAGCATCACCGGAATGGCGTCTTTCAGTTCCACCTGCACCTCGGCGATGGCGGCGTCGTACGCTTGCAGCAACTCCAGATGCGTGCCGACGTGAACGATGTGGTTTTGGTTCGGCACCAGCACTGCGTCGGACCCTGTTTTGAGGTCCATGTTCTCGATGTTGGCGATCTGCTTGTCCACTGGAGGGCGCTGGCCCGCTTGCCGTGGCACCAGCATCAAAGCATACCGGTAGTCGGTCTGTGCCGCGATGGTGTCACGAGTAAGGATTTGCTGCCCTTCGGGATCAAGCCGTCCAAAGATGGTGTCGTTGAGATTGCTCAGCACTGACCGACGTTCGGCAGACGAACCACGACCGATGCCTCGGTTGAGGTTGATGTTGTCGAAGTCAAGTTGCTGGAGCAGGACATACGGCACGCCGCGTTGCTCGCAACGACGGCGGAAGTCGAACGCTTGCTTGCCGCCTGGGTGATCTTCCTGAAGATCGGGGTTGATGACGCGCTTCACCACCTCGCGGTAGTCCCACTTCCAAGAGTCCAAGAACATGTCCATGGAGTCGCTGGTGAGGGACGAGTCGATCTCGTCGGCGCGTTGGAGTTCGTACTTGGTCTTCTGTCCTCGCTCGGTTTGCGCGGTGGATCGCGGGGCCATGCCGGAGGATTGAACACGGAAAGTCTGCTCCATCTCTTCGATGGCCGGGACAAGGTTCCCGGCGACCGGAGGTGTTGTTCTCTCCACGAAGTTGACCCCAGTGGTAAGCTGGAAGTAGGGTCCACGAGGGACGATCATGTTGTCGATGGTCGCGTCTTCGTTGTCGGTCGAAAGGAAAGTGTTGGCCTCGTCGTTGGCTTTGTCCACGAGCTTGCAGCGCAGTTTGTTGAGGGCGGCTGCCGACGGGAACAGGTTGAAGGCGTTGCCTCGAATGCTGTGGAAATCTCCGTTGGTGCCGACGCCAAACAGGTAGGCGTTGATAAACTCCGACATGTCGGCAAACTTGCCCTTCTTCTCGTAGATGAACTGGGCTTCTGCCGTGTTCAATGTGTAATCTACGATGTAGTGGCTGACCGATCCGTCCACTTCTTTGACGAACCCGTGTACCACCTGCACGACGATGTTGGTGTTGCCGCTATACACCGAGTTGTCTTTCCACATCGCCTGCATGTCCTCGGGGGATTGCGTGTTGAGCGGCTTGGGTTGGGCGTTGGCGCACGACATGCGTATCTGCGCTTCGTTCCACCCGGCCAGTCTTCCAACTTCCGGGTCTCTGATCTTGGCGAACAGGTCCGACGGGGTCATGTCGGCCTTCATAAAGATGCGGTCCACTTCGTTGACCGTCGCCTGCGTTCCACGCGGCACCTTGACGTCTTGCAGGGAAGACACCTTCCACCGCCAGTCAAGGTTGTCCTCGCGGTAGGTGAAGCTGACGCCCCACATGGTGAAAAAGTGGGCGTTCATCTTCCAGCGGAAGCGGAAATCCCGCCATTCGGTGATCATGCGGTGCAGTTCTTCCGCGACGATGATCTCTTTCTCCTCGGCCTCCACGTCTGTCATGATGCCGTTCTTGAAAGGCACGATGCCAAAGTGCGACATCGACATCAGCACGGAGTTGTATGGCTTCTCGGCCTCCATCTGTGCAATGCCAAGGTCGCCCCAGTTGACGTTGGTGATGCCGGAGATGCCCAGTTGGCGTAATCGGCTGTCGCTGTAGGGCGCGTTGCGGTCGGCCATGGACTGCACTACGGCACGGTCGCGGCTGGCAATGTAGTCCTCGTTGAACAAGGTCTGATACTGCGAGACTACGTCGGACGCACGTTTGACTCGGGCGGCAGCCGTTACGTCTGGCACCGGAGGGGATGCCTCGGTGGGTAATTTGGCGAGAAGAGTTAGTTGGGACATAGTGCTGCGCAAGTAACAAAGGTCGGACGACCCCGCAACCGTCGATTGACCGCATGCTGCCACCAAGTATATATATGGTCAATGCTAAAATTGAGTGAACTTTCAAAACAACAGCAATGGCAGCTTATGCGCAAAGGGGCCAATCTGTGCCCCATTTGCGGCGGCACGCCCTCCATTCGCTGTCCCAAGAGTAAGCTGTGCGAGAGGCACGCCGAGATGAAAGCAGCCCATCAGCGCAAGCGCATCAAGGCCAAGCGCCGGTTCATCCCCCTGTCTTCGTGGGCGCAGGTGGATTGGAACCTCGGAGCCAAGGAGATCGCAAAACTGCTGGGGGTAAGCAGGCTGACCGTGCAGCGGAACTACCGCAAGGTGGTGCGTCTTCTGTTGGTCAAACCCGTGAAGGGGTTCATCGGGGAGCCGGGGAAGCCTCTGGCTAGCCCCAAAACGCCTCTCCACTAAACGGATCAAGGCTGCGACCGCTTTTCTTGGAACAGCCACACGACTTGGTGCGTCCGGTCGAAAGGTGCTGGTAGCGCACGATGGTTTCGTTGCCGCAGTCGCATTGGCACAGCCACTGGGTGTTGCCGCTGTTGTCCGACTTAGCCAGACGCAGCACGGTGAGACTGCCGAAAGTTTTGCCTTTGAGGTTTTTGCGGGGGTTAGACATCGGGTGGGAAGTTGGTGATGTACCCCATTTTGGTGAATCTCTCGACCAGATGCCATTCCAGACTGTTGAGCGAAATCTGGTTTTTCGTGATGAAGGTCCACGCGGTTTGCCAGTTGCGCTGGGTCGGGTTTTGACAAAAGCGAAGCATGTGTCGCTGGGCTTCCAGAGCAACGCGCCTCTCTTTGGTGGTGATGAACACCGCGTAGATCTGTCGAACTACGAAGACAAACCAGAAGGCGAGGAAGGTGATGACGATGGTGGTAATGACGATGATGGTCCAGACGGGGTCGATTTTCATGGTGCCATATAGAATATTCGGATTGCAAGGACGGTCCAAAAGGTAAGGATGGCGATAACAAACGACAATATCAAGACGGGGTGTGGTTCGTTCATGGCTTGCGAAGCTGAATGGTTCCTTTCCCTGTTTTGGGGTCGATTGCCACGTCGGCGGTGAAATATTCTTGGAACTCTCCCCACTTGCGCAAACGAGAGTTAAAGTTCGGGTCTTTCCAAGTGATCACATCTTCCGCTGGTTTCGGTGTTGGTGCTGATGCGTTCGGGTCAGGTCTCATGGCAACGGATGTTTGAGAATGAACTTGGTGTACGCGGTATAGACTTGATCCCAGTTTTCGCACTCCCCGCACCCGCAAGCGCGACTGTGCGGGCGACCCAGGGCTTCGATGTTTTCAAGCGCGTCAAGCAGTGGCACCACATCTTCAATCGCCACTACCTTTCGGCGCTTGAACGGGTTGAGCTTGCAGAGGTGCTGCTTCCACTGGGGGGTGGGAGGTTCGTCGTCGATTAGAGAGGCGAGGAAGTTCATACAGGTTGCAGTTGTTTGAAGATTGTTTTGAGAGCCGACTTCGCGTCGAGCATTTGTTGCATCCAGCCGGGTTTCTGGATGGCTGGGTGGACGCACTCGATTACCGGAGGCAGGTCGATCTTTTCGCGTTTGGCTTTGCGCACGTCTTTGATAGCTCTGCGAGGAGACGAGCCAAAGGCGATGACGGCGTCCGGGCGAAGGCGTGCGATGGTTTCGCGAACGTGGCTGGCGTTGTATGGCGCGTTGTACTGGTTGTTTGAAACGACTGACGCCGACGCCTCGTCGAAGATGAATGCGTGGTTCTTCATCATGTCGCCAAACACGGCCTCAATGCGGCTGCCGGTGAGCGATCCGCGAAACAGCATGCGTGAGATGATTTCGTTGCGCATACCAGGATGCTTGGCGTGCAAGGCGTTGATCTGATCGGGGTTGTCGGCCCACTGGTTTTGGAGAATGCAGAGGACTTTCATGCCAAGGCGAGGAAGATTTCGGGATGTGGTTCGTTCATGGGGTTGGTGTGTAAGGCTGGGTAATGTTGGCGTCAAATAAAAAGTGTAAAGATCAACGATCAGGTAGCTGACTTTTTTCGGTTTGTGCGCCCCACTTACAGTTCTCCGGGGAGTACGGACCGTCGTTGTCGATCCGCTCGATAGTCAGACCGTCTGGGCGCGTCCCCATGTCTTTGAGAAACTGATCAAAGTCGTCTTGCCACTGCGGGCAGATGGTGATCCCGCGTTCACCGTAGCGGCGGTAGGACGGGTGCCGCGTGTTGAAGCAGCGTGTCCGCATGCTTTGCCAAACACGGTAGGTGGGGTTGCGGTGTCCGTGGACTTCGTGGGTGGGCTTGATTAACCCCTCCATGCGGAGGCAGCCGCATGACTTTGACGCGCCTCTGACAAGCCCGCCATACTGGACAGCGGACTTCTCCTTGCCGCAGTCACAGCGACAGTGCCAGCGTGTCTGGCCTTTCCGAGGTTTGGGCGACTCCCCAAGGACAAGCCATCGACCAAAGCGTTTGCCGGTGATGTCGATGAACGTGGTCCTGCTGGCTTTGCGTTCCTTGGCCTTGGGGCGGTTTTCCTTTTTCTGCCTCTGCTGGGGGAACGGTGTGAAGTTGATCTGCATAACGGCTATTAGCGTAAACACCGGTAGTGTCAAGAAGCGGAATTTTGGAAGTGATGAAAAATTTTGAGGGGGTGATGGTGTAAGGTTGGACTTAAATGATAACGCTGGTGAGGGGTAATATATATATAGTAAGGGTAGCGATCAAGGTGGCGGTGCCACCCGCGCGGTGGCCCCCCCCCCCAGGACGAGAG